>Ga0194116_10007109_pt1 | contig 11669 bp, 9 predicted proteins | sample TA2MahsurfametaG_4_FD_148617 | JGI IMG/M metagenome (GOLD analysis project Ga0194116, IMG submission 148617) | Freshwater microbial communities from Lake Tanganyika, Tanzania - TA2015008 Mahale S9 surface | ecosystem: Environmental > Aquatic > Freshwater > Lake | place: Tanzania: Lake Tanganyika... | reverse complement strand
AATCCCCAATCCCCAATCCCCAATCCCCATGACTAAGTGCTAAACCAGAACAACTTAAATATATCAATAAAAGAAGTTAAGGTTAAAGGTAAATTTATGGTTCGTTTTTTAATAAATTTTATAAAATACTTATAAAATTTAGAAAAAATTTTTAAATTTTTAAATTTTTAGAATAATTTAATAAATCTTTTAGTCTCACTGAAATATAAATTTAAAATTTAATAATAATTAAAATTCTTATAAATTAAAATTATTTAAGAAATTAAAATTTAAAAATTCTAAAGTAATGGTTGATACACGTCCTGTCGAGAAAATATATCAAAAAAAAACACAGCTAGAACATATATTACTAAGGCCGGATACCTATATAGGTTCAGTTGAAATGCAATTGGAAAAACTTTGGATATTTGATTCTGATAGAGGATGTTTAGATTTACGAGAAATTAATTTTGTTCCAGGGTTATATAAAATATTTGATGAAATTTTAGTCAATGCTGCCGACAATTACCAAAGAGATAAAAAAATGTCTTATATAAAAGTCACCATAGATCAAAAAAACAATAGAATATCAATCAGAAATAATGGTAAAGGAATTCCAGTCCAAATTCATAAAGAGTATGGAATTTACATTCCAGAGCTAATTTTCGGAAACCTACTCACAAGTTCCAACTACGATGATAATGCAAAAAAAGTAGTTGGAGGTCGTAATGGATTTGGAGCCAAGCTAACTAATATATTTTCAAATATTTTCACAGTGGAAACAGCTGATTCTGAAATGAAAAAATATTACAAACAAGTTTTCAAAAATAATATGACAGTGAAATCTTCTCCTGAAATATCAAATTATTCTAAGGAGGATTTCACAGAAATCACTTTTGAACCAGACTTAAAACAATTTAAAATGAAGCAACTGGATAATGATATTGTCTCTTTAATGAAAAAAAGAGTTTATGACATGGCAGGAATCACAAATAGAAAAGTGAAGGTTTATTTAAATGATGAACAAATACAAGTAGAAAATTTTTTCGATTATGTTGATATGTATATTTCCACAAGCTCTACTGCAGAAGAAGTTGAAAAGGCCAAAGTTACCGAGCGTCCTCACGAAAGATGGGAAATAGCAGTTAGCCTCAGTGAAGGACAATTTCAACAAGTTTCCTATGTAAATGCAATTTCTACTTCAAAAGGTGGCACTCATGTTGCATATGTAACTGATATGATTACAACATATGTTTTGGAAGCCATAAAAAAGAAAAATAAAAAATTAACAATAAAACCTCATCAAATAAAACAACATTTATGGGTTTTTGTGAATTGTCTCATAGACAACCCAACTTTCGATTCACAAACCAAAGAAACAATGACATTAAAAGCATCAAGTTTCGGTTCAAGCATTGAATTATCTGAAAAATTTTTCAAAGAGGTTTTGAAAACTGGAATTGTTGATCATTGCTTAAGCTATGCTAAGATCAGGGAAGAGTTGAAAGTTAATAAGCAATTGAATGCTGGAGTGAAAAAAACAGGGAGATTGTTAGGAATCCCGAAACTTGAGGACGCCAATAAAGCTGGAACAAGGAGTAGTGATGATTGTGTTTTAATACTTACAGAAGGAGATTCAGCTAAATCTTTAGCATTGGCTGGAATGGAAATTGTAGGAAGAGATTATTACGGAGTTTTCCCTCTAAAAGGAAAATTGCTTAATGTACGTGAAGCCAGCTCCAATAATATTTTAAAGAACAATGAAATTCAAAACATTATGAAAATTATTGGCCTTAATACTACCAAAGTTTACGAGGATTTAAAGAGCCTTAGATATGGATCCATCATGATTATGACTGATCAAGACCATGATGGATCACATATTAAAGGTTTAATAATTAATTTTATTCATCATTTCTGGCCAAGTTTAATTAAATTAAACGGATTTTTAAAAGAATTTATAACTCCAATCATAAAAGCCACAAACGGAAAAACTGTTAAGAGTTTTTATACAATTCCTGAATACAAAATTTGGATAGAAAGTTTAGGAGCACAAGGAACGAAAAATTGGAAAATTAAATATTATAAAGGATTGGGAACAAGCACTGATAAGGAAGCTCAAGAGTACTTCAATGAAATTGAACGCAATAGAATTGAATTTAATTATGAAGATAATAAAGATGATTTTTTTATAGATCTTGCATTCAATAAGAAGAAAGCAGAGGACAGAAAAAACTGGCTTGCAAACTATGATCCTCAAGAACACTTTCACGAAACTAATTATTCTAAAATAACTTACAAAGATTTTATTAATAAAGAGTTCATTTTATTCTCTATGAGTGATAATCACAGATCTATTCCTTCTATCTGTGATGGATTGAAGCCATCAGAAAGAAAGATTTTATATGGGTGTTTTAAGAGAAAACTAAAAGAAGAAATAAAAGTAGCACAATTAGTAGGATATGTTGCAGAGCATAGTGCCTATCATCATGGTGAACAGAGTTTAGCAGGGACTATTATTGCAATGGCACAAAATTATGTCGGATCTAACAATATTAATTTATTAACGCCACTCGGTCAATATGGGACAAGAAATCAAGGAGGAAAAGATCATGCTAGTCCAAGATATATTTTTACTAATTTAAGCAAAACCACTAGGCATTTGTATAATCCAAATGATGATCAACTCATGAATTATATCATTGAAGAAGGGCAAAAAATAGAACCCCATTATTATCTTCCTATTATTCCAATGATCTTGGTTAATGGAGCAGAGGGTATCGGAACTGGATGGAGTACCAACATTCCTTGCTTTAATCCCAGAGAAATTTGCCAAAATTTGAAGCAAAAAATAACAAAGGGAAAATTCAGTGAAATGAAGCCATGGTATAAGGGATTTCAAGGAAAAATTGAAAAAAACGAAAAAATTTTGGAAAAGATTAGCTATTCAGTTATCGGAGAATGGGAGTGGATAGATGATAAAACTTTAAAAATAACTGAAATACCAATTAAGTTCTGGACTAAAAACTTCAAAGAAAACCTTGAAAAATTGATGGGTATTAGTACATCAAAAACCAGTAAAGATAAAAAGGGAGAGAAAAAAAAGAAAAAAGAAGAGGATGACGATGACGACGAAAAAAACAAATTAGAACCAATTTTATCAGATTTTAAAGAATACCACACAATAAATCGAGTTCATTTTGAAGTAATATTCATCGAAGAATATGCTGAAATTTATAGAGAAGATGAAGATATGCTTATAAAGAAATTCAAGTTACAATCTGTAATTAATCTAACAAACATGGTGCTATTTGATGCTGAGGGGAAGTTAAGAAAATATAGTTCAGTAGAGGAAATCTTGGAAGAATTCTATGTTTTGAGGCTTGAATTTTATCATAGAAGAAAAGCTTATCTAATTCAGATTCTAAAAAGAGATTTAGAAATTTTGGAAAATAAAGTTCGATTTATTCTTGCAGTTACATCTGAACCACCTGAATTGAAAATAAATAAAGTAAAAAGAAAGGATATACTGGCTGATTTAATAAAGCAAAGTAAAAAATTCTTTTTTTCACATTAATATTTATTTTTTCAAATCATAAATTTTTTTAATTTGGAAATGTTTTGATTTTATATATTTAAAAAATAAATTGAAAAAGTTTTTGAGAATTAAAGAAAAATAGTCCTTGAAACAGATTATAATTTATAATAAAATTTATATTTTAGAATACACACCGATGAGTAAAATGATATCGAATGAGGAAGTAAACAAAAGTAAAAAGTCGAAAAAAATAGTAACAGATGAGGAAATTAAAAGAGAAAACGATGAAAACGAAGAAGATGATGTTGAAGATTCAAATTTACCAATATCTCCTAAGGAATATGATTATTTACTCTCTATGCCTTTACTATCCTTATCACAAGAGAGGGTAGATTCTTTATTAAAACAGAAAGAGAGCAAAAAAAATGAAATAATGGTGTTAGAAAAAATGCGTGTTGAAGAGATTTGGATAAATGATATTGAGGAATTCATTTCATGCTTGAATGTAAATTCAAAATTTTTTATTATAATTCTTTATAAAATCTTTATATTGATTTTATAATTTTTTAAAATAATCAAGGAAGTTGAGACCCAAGAAGAAGAAGAAAGATTGAATAACGCTAAATTAAAAAAAGGAAAAAAAGGTAAAAATCAAATAACAAAGGGCAAAAATATAAAGGAAGGGAAAGGAAAAGAAAAAGCAGCAGAAGCTGATAATGAAAAGCCAAAAAAAGGGAAAAAAAAAGAACAGACAAATAATATTGATTTAAACACACAAAATGAAAAAAGTAAACTTTTTTTAAAAAAAATTCAAATTTTTAAATTTTAATTTATTTCTTCGATAATCTTTTAAATAACAAAAATATAAAATTAATTTAAACTAAAACTCAATTTATTAAATTTTTAGATGAAGACAATCATAAAGAAGTAGAATTTGAAAAAAAATTAACACCTGAACAAATATTCAAACTACCTTTAGAAGAAAGATTGAAAGTTAAAAGCAAATTGCAAGTAAATGGAAAAGATAGAAATTTACATAGAAATGACGAAAAAAGAAAAAGAGATATAAGTGATGATTTTGAAATGTTTGAGGAAGATCCTATCCCAAAATTAGAAAAAAAAATCAACGACCTTGGTTTTGATGCTGAAAAAAACAAAAAAAAATAAAACCTTTTATAAAATCCTTTCCTTTTATAAAATCCTTTCCTAAATTTAATCAAATGTATATAATCAAAAAATCTATTTTCAGAAAAAAAACTTTTGATATTGCTAGAAAGAATTAATATTTTGATGAGACATAAAAATACCTCAATAAAAAATAATTTATAACTTTAATTTTTATGATTATTTATTTTTTTTTTCCATATAGGATACATATATAAATTTATGAAATTTGATATTATATATTTAATTTATACAAATTAAGAAAAAAAATGTTTTAAAAATATCTTTTTTAACATTTTATAATTTGTTTAATTGGAATGTTATATATTATTTAAATAAATCTATTTGAATTTTATTGAAATCTTTTTTATCTGATAATTTATCAATTTTTTCTGAATCCATCCTATAAACAGTCCACTCGCTCATAGGAAAGGCTCCCATTTTCTTGTAGAATTGAATGGCTTTTTCATTCCAATTTAAAACACTCCATTCAAATCTACCGCAACCCCTTTGCTTAGCTATTTTTGCTAATATTATAAAAAAATCAGAACCGATTCCTTGATTTCTGTATTCAGGATTTACATATATATCTTCGAGATATAAACCAGATTTTCCCATAAAGGTGGAGAAATTATGAAAATATATGCAAAAAGCAACAGGTTTAGATTCGATTTCATAAAATAAAACTTCTGCGTTACTCTTTTCACCAAATAAACTGTTTTTTAACGTATCTTCAGTAGCATATACTTCATGAAGTAATCTTTCAAAATCTGCTATTTCTTTGATAAAATTTAATATTAATGGAACATCTTCTAAATTGGCTTTTCTTACCTCTCTATTATGAGAAATTTTCAAATAAAAGTTATGTTCACAAAGTGTATTGAATGAACAATAAGATGTTTTTTTCTTAATTTCATTGTAAATTAAAGAATTTCCTATTTTTTCCAGATTATTAATAGGAATTTTGAAAATATATGAATCTTCATCAAATTGAAAAGATAAATTAAAATAAACAAAGTTGAGAAAATCTTCTGATAACATAAGATCATTAATAATTTTTTCATGTGAGCTTTGACCTTTAAAATTTTCATCGCAATATATTTTTGAAATTTCTCTAATTCTAAAAACAATTTTTTCAGTTAAATTTAAAGTAATATTGAATTTTTTTTTAGATAATTTTTCTAAGATTTTTTGATAAATTGAATACAAAGAATTTTCAAAAAAAATAAAAGGATTATCCAAACTACGAAAATAATTGATAAGTTTTTCAACCCTGAACTCCAAAAAAAAATTTTTAATTTTTTCTTTCGGTAAATCTTTTGAATAAAAATCAAGTTTTATTATTATTTCTAGAGCTTTTTTATCTTGGAGAATTCTTATTCTCGAATTTATTTTACATATATCAAAATCTTTCGAAAATAGAATAAAATCATTTTCATCTTTAAAATTCAAAACAATATTTTTATGATTGATTTCAATTTCATCATAAAAATTGTCATTCAATTCATGATTTTTCATTTTTATTATACATATTTTTTTTTATTTAAATTTAATTTTTTAACAAAAAGATTATTAATCCCAGCTAATCCATTTTATATATTTTTACTTTTTTATACATATTTTTTTTAAATTGATAAATTAACAACAAAAAAATTAAAAAAATATTTAATTTGTTTATTAAAGAAAAATGAACAGTACATCTTTTTCTGATTTATATTCAAGAATTCAAAATTGGTCAGCAGATGATGAAGATATTGTAAATAAATTAAATTTTTTTAAAAGTTTTAGTATTTACTAATTATTAAATATTAATTGATTCTCTTAATGAGTTTAAATTATTTCTAATAAATATATTTTTGTTTTTTCACATATCAATGCTAATTTAATAGAATATTTAAATTCTATATATAGCTTTTGAGAAAAATAAAAGAATTCACAGATAAATATACAAAAAAATGCGATGAGATTAATCACAATGTAGATAATATCGACAAACATATTAATTTATTAGAAACAGAATTCTATAATAGTTCAAATAAATTAAAAAACATTTCAATAAAGCGTTTTATGGAACATGTAGTTGAAGAAGATCTACTAGTAACTGATGAAATAAAGCCTCAGAAGCAAAGAGATAATCAAATTATTTTATCAAAAGAGGAAAGAGATAGAAATATCCTTAACAAATTCCGATCTTCTATCACAAAAAGTTTGGAAAACTTAAATATAAAAAATTTAATTGATATTAAGGAAAATATTGATAATAACTCTATTTTAGATGACGATAACATGTCAGTTTCAAGCTCCAAGTATCTCCAAAACCTTCAAAAACAAAAAAACTTAAATCTCAAGCTTCCTTATCTCATTGGAACAATTGATTATTTTAAAAATGAATATTTAGGTATAACAACAAATCAAAGCCTTATAGAAAACATTTTATCAAACAGCAGTTTTAATAATAATACGTATGTTGCAAGCAATTATTGTACAAACTTGAATGAGAAAAATGTAAATTATAATCAGCAAAGCAATATTCATCAAAATAATAATCCGATTTATAAGGCCAAGTTAAGTGATAATCTTGATAAATTATCAATGAATATGAATTTAATAGAGCAAATCTATGAAAAAAAAAATACTTATATTCCTAATACTTCATCTGAAAACGAACTGAATGAAATCTTGAATAAAAATGGAAAAAATAATTTTAATTATCCTAAAGATAATAAAAATAACGATTTTTTTGATGAAAATAAAATACATACTGATCAATTTAGGAATATTTATAAATACAGTAAATTGAATAATAATAATTCTAATACTATACAAGATCAAAATTTTGTTGATTTCACCAAACTTAATAGTAATATGTATAATAATGAAACAAAAATTCCAGAGGGATTGATTAATAATTATTTGGATATTAGAAATAATTATTTTAAAGCAAACGAAATTGAAAATGGTGTAAAACTTAATAATGATTTAATAAGTAAACAAATGAATCATTTGAATGAAAATAATAAAAATTTATTTGATTATAAAAATGATATTACAAACAAAGAAGAAAGAATTAATTCAAAAAATATCAACAATAATAATATTTTTAATAGAAATCATGGAGTGTCTTTAGACAATTTCCTGAAGAAAACCAATTTGATTGAAGATAATTTTTTAGATAATGAAGAAGATGATAATACAGGGCTTTTTAATAAAAAAAATGAGGCTAAGTTTAATTTATTAATAAAAAACTCGAAAAACAATCTTTTTACAAATCAGGATTGTGAAATAGTTGAAAGTAAAAATGAGAAAATTGTTGAAACTAATCAGAATTTTTCTGATATTCATAAACCAGAGAAATCTGAGGAACAAACGAAAATCGATACTGATAAAAGACTTGGTAAAATTCTTAAATTGATTGATGACTCGATTGAAGAGACGCCTACAGAGAAAATTACTAATATGAAAAATGAAGAAGAAAAAGTATTGAAGAATAAAGAAATTGAGAAAAATGAGATTTTCGAAGGAAAAACTAAACAGAACAAGAATAAATATATGAAAGAAAATAAAACAAAAAATCTTTTTTCTGACAGCTTACTTGAGGAAGATAATGATAATATATTCTCTGTAAAAACTAAAATACAAGGCAATGATATAAATAAAAATAAACTTGGATTAGATAAAAAATTAACAAATCAACCTGCAGAGAAAAAGTCAAGTTTATTGAGTATTATTCTATCTTTTTTGTACTTAAAATATTTTTTCAAATGAAATCTTAATTATTTTAGAGACCAAAAATACTTTGAAAATGCTGTTTAATGAAGAAGATGAGGATGAAGAAATCAGAATCATGAATCCTTTAGAAATTGTAAATAAAATAGACAAAAAATCTACAAATTTAAATGAAAAGCTTAATTATTTATTAAAAGAGGATTTAAAAAATAATCACGAAACCAAAGATGAGTTTTCAATTCAATCGAAAATTGATTTTATTAAAAAAAATGAAGAACATGAAAAGCTTAAAGTAAATGAAAATAATAAACTGGAGAAAAGTTTAGGTTTATTAGTATTTAATGAAGAAACTATTGATGAGAATAAACAATCAAATAAAAACATATTAACAATAGACAGAAATAATTTCGCTTCCAATAAAAAAATTGAACAAGAAAATACTACTCAAAATAAGTTTGAATTGCATAATGTTTTTAAAGATATTTTTAATAATAATGGAGAAATAAATAAAAATGAAAATAAAATAAGTGCATACCCTCAAGTAGGAGAAACAATTTTAAATTTAACAATTAAAGTAGAAGATAAAATGAAAGAGGGTCAAGGATTATTCGAAGTAATAGAAAAACAAACTGAAAACAATGATTTTATTTTCAGAGAAAAAAATATTCTTATTGATAATACCCTTAAAATACCTTTCGAAAATGTTAAAAACACTATTGAAGAAAATATCCTAAACTCAAATAATTTAAAAAAAAAAAAATCTAATAAAAGTTTGAATAATCTAAATAATACTAATAATGATGAAACAAAAGAAAATAATATCAAGATTTCAATTGCCGAATCCGAGCATAGGATTCATAATGTAAAGACTGATTTTATTGAGTCTTCAAATTTAAATGAAAATTTACACGAATTCGTTTTGAATCATCAAACGCAGTCAAAATTCAATCTATTCAACCAAGTAGAAATAAATAAAAGTGAAAAAGTTGAATATGATTATGGATATATTCATGAAATAAAAGATCAAAATAATATGAGTTTTAATTTAAAAGAATATGTTATTTTTGAAACACAAAAAAATAATTGCAATCTAGAGGAAAATTCTACAAATATATTTAAGGACGAAAATAAATCGAATTATAATGGAGATTCAGAACAACAATTATTTAAAATAGAAAATGATTTTTCAAAATTTGATAAAATAAATTTGGACAAATCTACAACAGAAGAAAATAAAGATAAAGATAAAGAAAAATCTGAAAAAATAACAAGTAATAAAGAAGAATTCCAAAAAGAGAAAAATTATATTGAAAATGAAAAGACTCTTATTCCAGTTGATTTATCCTCTCAGATCATTAGTGATAATCCTTCTTTGCAACCAAAAATAAATTTTGAAGATTTAGAATATGAAGAAAATTTTATTGAGAAAGTTGAAATTCAAAACAAAGAATCAAATAAAAATTTTAATAAGACTAAACAAATGAAAAAAGCTATTAACTTTGCTGATCCTTTAAAGCCTCTAAAGAAAAATATAAAGAAGGAAATCTCTATAACTAAGCCAGATAGTAAAAAAAAAAATCCAGTTAATAATATTTCTAGAAAAAGTGTTTTTGAAGATTCAGAAGAGGAAAATGATGAGGAAGTAAAGTTTGAATCACAAAATATTTTCGATGAAAAAAAAGAGAAACTTAAGAAATCAAATAATGATGAAATTAAAGAAAAATTAAATACAGGAGAAATTAATATTAATGAAAATAAAGAAATTATCCAAAAAGAAAAAATGAATGAAGATAAATCTCAAGAGAAAAGAAAATCAATTAAAATTAATAATTTTTCAGAAATAAAAAAAGTAAGCCGTAATTATTTTTAATAGTGATAAAATTTAATTAATATTTAAGTATTCTGAATTTATTAAATTCTTTAGATTTTAGATCAAAAATTACAAGCATTTAAAAATATCAATCCAGAAGAAAATAATTTTTTTATTCCGATTAAAATAAATAATGTGCCTACCAATAGTTTGGAATATAAATCTGACAAAATTCAGCAAATTCAACATGAAAATCAAAATGCAATTAATTTCAATATATCAATCGTTAAAAATAAGAAAAAAGCTTATTGTAAAAGATTTACATTACAAAATCCAGCACTTGATATAAAGCCAAACGTAAAGATGATATCAAATATAGCAAAAAAAGATATTTTTGTAGATTCTAATAAAAATATATATGAAATTAATTCTAGTACTATTGTAGAAGAAATCAAAGAATATGAGTTTCCAAAAATTAAAAATTTTGAGGAACTGTCACAATCCATTCATTTAAATCATAAAATAGAAAATAATTTTAATTCTAATTTAGACTTAGGTGAAATTAAACAAGAAAATTTGAATGAAATTAAAAATGAAACTCATGAATTTATGAGTAATCAAACCAGATTAGAGGAAAATTCTGAAGACACTAATAAAAGTGATAAATTAAATAAACACTTACAAAATTTAGAAAAAGAAGATTACAAAAATAATTCGAAAAAAATGGATTTTGAATATGAAAACAATTTTAAAGATGCTTTAATACAAGATAATCAAAAAAATGAAACTTCTACATTTAGCAATGAATGTTTGCCTTTTAATCAAAATTCGGTTATTCCTACTTTTCAAAATAAAGAGATTAATGAAAAAATAAAAAACATTGAAGAATCAGATATAGATAAAAATAATTTATCAAATGAACGGAATTCGTCAGAAAACGTTAGTTCAAAAGATATTAATTTAGACATGAATAAAAATTTCCAAGAAGAAGCTGATAAAAAATTGAATTTTGAAAAAAATGAAAATGAAAATTATAATATTAAAAAAGCAAAAGTTATTGGATTTAATGATGATGAAGATAAAAATGAACAAGAAAATTTTTCCTCGAGTAAATCTCAAGATTTACAAACTAAGAAAAAAGAAAATGAAAAAGTTAAAGTTTTGAAAAAAAAGAAAGTAAAGAATGATTTAAAAAATTTATCTAAACAAATGATTACAAATACTAATTCTAATAAGGACAGTAAAAAAACTCTTAATTTTGATGAGGATGAGGAATAAAATATTTTATATAAAAATTTTATTATTAATGTATTTAAAAATTTTAATTGCTTTTTTAATTAAAATAAAACTATTAATCTAAACTGATATCGAAAAAATAAAAAATATATCTAAAATTATTTAATTAGAAATTAAATAAATTAATATAATATGAATTAAAATAATTTGGGGATT
>Ga0194116_10007107_pt1 | contig 11670 bp, 9 predicted proteins | sample TA2MahsurfametaG_4_FD_148617 | JGI IMG/M metagenome (GOLD analysis project Ga0194116, IMG submission 148617) | Freshwater microbial communities from Lake Tanganyika, Tanzania - TA2015008 Mahale S9 surface | ecosystem: Environmental > Aquatic > Freshwater > Lake | place: Tanzania: Lake Tanganyika... | reverse complement strand
GGGGATTGGGCCCAATCCCCAATCCCCAATCCCCAATCCCCAATCCCCAAACATTGGTTAGGCATATTTAATAAAAATAGAATTTTATATACAATTTTAATTTTAAATTACTTCTAGAAAAATGTTCATTAAATTTTTCAATTTCTATAGATTTAATACACATATAATGATATCAAATAAAATAAATTCAAATAAAAGATTTAAATGTATTAATTTATGATAAAATCATTTAATTATATAAAAAATAAAAAAATTTAATGTGGGGTTTAGGAGCTGCAGTTTACGTTGTTAATATATTACCATTCGCTTATCTTTTAGCATCACCGATTTTATTTAGACGATATAATTTTCTTGGAATGAATCAATACGGATCCAGCAGAAATTATTATAAAAGATTTTGGTTTCGAGCTTTATTTGGTAGATTCCAATACTATTTCTTCGGAATCGGAGGTTCTTGTTATGTCATATATAAATATACTACTAGTAAAAATGATAAGAAAATGTTATTGGATTTCAGTGCATTTTTAAGTGAAATAGAAGAATTTCCTGAAGAAGAATCTAAACAGCATCAACTTGCATTTACTAAATATCAACATGAAAAAAGATTATTGGAAAATAGAGATTTAGTGTTGCAAAAAAGAGCCGAGATTCATAGAAATTTAAAATTAGAAGCTTTTCAGAAATATGCAACAGAACACAATCTTTAAATAATATATCAAATAAAATTTTTTCAATTAAAAAGATAAAACGCAAAATTGAGATTATACAAATTATTAAATATATTTAGAAAAATAATGAGATATCTATTCATAAATAAAAAATTGTTATGAATAATATTAATAAGTTTTTTGAATAAATCATCAAGAAAAATAAATATTTAAATATAAATTAAATTTTGAAAGAAATCAATAATTTGACTAATATATTAAACCAAATTTTTCAAAATAAAATCTTTGAAGTCTAATTATCAAATTTTTAAAAACTAGATTAGAATTTGATAAAAAGGACAATCTTTGGAGAACTTTCTTTGTTTTTATTGATACTGCAATCAATAATTAGAAACTAATATAAATTTTATTCACTTCGTAATTTTTGAAGAAAGATAAAAATTTATTCATTATAACTATTTTTCAATGGAAATTAATTTTAAAATATTTTTTATAATTTTAATATTAAAATGAGAGGCCTAGGAAATCCGATAAAAAAGCCTGAAAAAAATTTGAAAAATTTGGATAATTCAAAAGTATAATAATATTTCTTTTTTTCTTATCTAGTAATTTATTTTATGTTATTCAAATAATTTAAAGGATAGAAAGAAAACTTGTAGTCAAGATCAAAATAAAAAATCGAAAGGTATTTATTATAGTTTATAAAAAACAAATATAAATATATAAAAAGCTTTTGTGAATCTAAATACAAAAATAAAGAGCCAAATTACCGTTTCCCCTCTTACAACAAATCTTAATAATTTGATAATCACAAATCAAAATTACAGCAATACATGTAACGCCAAATTTATTGTAAACTCAAATAAAATTTCAGATATTAACACTCAAAAATCAGGGAAAAAAAGTTTGACAAATAATTCTCAAAATTATATAGATTTAAATAGCAATTACGATGATAAGTCTATCGAAAAAAGATATCATAATGATTGTGATAGAAGAAATAATAATGACAAATCAAAGGAAAGTATAAATCGCAATCTAAATGGAGTAGTTTATTTAGAAACAAATAATTCAGATATAAAAGACTTTGAAAATACATCCTCAGAAATTAATAAAGAAATAAAAAATACCTCAATTAAAATAAATGAAGATCCATTTCCTAATAGCAAAATTAATATCAAAAAACTTAATTTATTTCTTGAAAATATTTATGATTATCAAGAAACAAGGTCTCAAGATCAAAATGGACTCAATGCTCAGAAAAACATGGAACAAATCAATGTAAGAGAAAGTTATAGAGGATTGAAAAATAAACTATTACTTGATGATATAAAAACTTTGAACGCTTCAAAGGACTTCGAAGAAAATATATATCAAGGAAAATTAACTGATAACAATACAGGGCTAAAAGTTATGGATAATCCATTTACAGTTGATCCAAAATATAAAGTTGAAGAAGAAACTGAAAAGCTTTTGGAAGTTAGTGAAATTGAGCAAAATGAAATTAAATTAAAAGCATTGAATCAAAATGCAAAAATTGAGCCTAAAATATTATTTACCCCTTCGAAAGCAAATACTAAAAAAACATCTAACTCAAAGAGATCGAGTTCCAAAAAACATCTTAAAATTGCAATTAATAAAGTAAATTGTAACAATAAATTTACTCAAAAAAATCAAAATATTATGGAGAAAGATCTACATTTTTCTTCAAAAACACCGAACGAAAGAGAAAATAATTCAAATAATACTTTGCTTACAAGTAATTCTAATCTTAGTCCGATCGTGAGCAATAGTATTAATATAAATTCCTTTAATCGAAATAATAAAAAAGGAAATCAAAATCAAGTAGGTAGTAATAAGCATATAGTTAACTCAAATTTTAATAAATGTAATTTGATAAATTTAAATAATCAATTTTTAAAAAAAAATTTTGAGCAAAACAGATCAGGAGAAAATAAAGATGAAACTTTAAATATTAATTTACATTCTAATAATACCTCTCCAAATAATTTTTTAAATAATTTGAGTAAACAAAACAAGAATAATGGGAATTTCAGTACCATCAATTGTGCAACAAGCAATATTTTATTAAATAATAATTATAATAATCAAGTATGTAATACAGTAGAAAATGAAAAATTTAACAAAGAGGAAATTATTGGTGCTAATTATTGCAATACGAATCCAAATGATAAAGATAAAATTAATTATGTTAAGCTAAATAACAATTCGAATTTTAACTTTACCAAAATTAAAGAAAATGAAGAAGATAAATTATTCCTCAAGAATAATTCTTTGAATAAAATTTTACAAAATATAAAAGGTAACAATCTACCTTATAGCATAAACAATAATCAATCCACAATTAATAATATTTACAATACTAACGGAACAAATTCGAATATTTTAAGCACTAATCATACTGATAATAATATTCTATTAAATTCAAACAATAATTTTCCCAATAATTTTAGCAACAAAACTAACAAGGAACATAAAAATTTTGAAATTGACAATACAAAAAACATTATAATTACTAAAGATTTCAATGAAAAAACGAGTAATAAAAATTCTATGAATATTTTAACTAAGAATAATAATGTTTTAGGAAATACAGGAAATGAAATTCAGGATCTATATAATAAATCAACTCATTTAGAAGTAATTGAAAATAATATGGAAATGGAAATCCCAAAAGTAAAAAATGGGACTGAATTAAATTTTAATGTGAAAGAAAATAGAATAATTAATAAGAAAATTATATATAATAATGAAGAAACCAGTAATAAGAATGCAAATGTAAATAAATCTAATAAAGATTTAAACACATTTGTTCAATGTAACGACAAGAAAGAACAAAATGATAAAATTGTTTCGCTTATTAGAGAAAATCAAAATAGATATAGTTCTAATTTTGAAAAGGGAAAATTAAAAAAAAATTCATTAAGCAATACATATTCTACTGTTAATAATATACAAAATAAAAATTCCGTTAAAAAAGAAATTAAAACTTCAAAAGATGTGATTTCTTCTGTACCCAATAAAAATAATGTTAAGGAGAAAAATTTAAATGTAAAAAATATAAATAATATTATTAATGATAATATATTGAAAAACTTCAATTATGTATCTTTGGGATATTTAGATAATCCTTTAGTTCATAGCGGAGCAGTAATTTCAAAAGAAAAAAGTAAAAATAAGCATTATGATTTCAAAAATCAAACAAAACATGGTGAAGATGGTTTAGACATAAAAGATGAGAATGATGCAAAAAATGATTATGGATCAGAATTAAAAAACATTAAAGAAAAAATGAATATACAAAATTACACTTTTAAAAAAGATTTCTATAATAAAAAAGGAAAAAATGTTGAAGCAGAACAAATAAATAATAAACATTTAAGGGACGATTATACTAATATTAATGTTAACGAAAACAATAAAAATTACGAAAACCAAATAAATTCTGTAACAAAATCTTTGAATATTTTAAGCAATAAAAATCAATTGAAAAATTCTAATTCAAAAATTGTAAAGGAATTTAGTGAGAAATCCAACGGTTTAAAATTGAAAAATAAAAAAGCTCAAAATATAAATATCTGCTCATTCTCTAAAAAAAATTCAGAAGTAATTCGATCTGAAAGCAAAGTCCAGAACAATTTTAACAAAAAAGATGTTTGTAGGATTTTCAATTCAGATGATTTTTATGAAAGGAATAAAATAAAAAAATTGCAAATGCAAGAAACAAATAATGCTTTGAATAATATAAAATTGAATAGTTTATATTCAAAGAATTTAAGCCAGAAAATAAATTCTAAAAATATTCAAATAAATCTCTACAATGATAATAATGATCTTGATCCTGATAAATTATATGATTTGGATTTCAATTCAAATTTAAAAGAAAAAGAAAAAACTATAATAATTGATGAAATTGATGATTTGCATGCAGAAGGAGAAAAATTCAATGAAGATGTAATATATGATTTGCCTGTTAAGAATAAAAGATTAACAGAAACAGGTATTCTTGAATTTTGATATTTATTTTTTATTTTAATTTTTTTTTTAAATTTAGGAGATGTTAATAGATATAATTACCAAATGATTGATGGTAAAATGAATTCAGCAATCAATGATAATTTTAAATCAGATATACTCCACTCTATTTTGAATTTCAAAGGATTTTTTAAAAATAATGAAAAAAATCAATTGGAAAATATTTATCAGTCAACAGAATGTGTTAGGCAATTGAATCAATTGAATCTAAAATTAGATGAATTAAAGACACCTCAAATTAATTTAGTTAATAAAAATGAAAAAATTAACAAATATGAAGTTGAGGATTTTGTTAAAATTAAAGAATCACCATTTAAGAACTTTGATGATTCAAATACTATACATAAAGGGGATAAAAAAATTAAGAATTATGATGTAGAAATAAAAACGAATGATTTTGGTAACTATAAAAAAAGCGACATACATAGACAATATTATTACTTTCCAAATGAAACATCTAATAACAAAGAAAATAAAAATATTGATTTTAATTTTAAAAGTGGAGGAATAAATGCTAAAATTCCCGACAATAACGATAAATACCAAAAAACATTCAATAACGAAGAAGATATATTTAAAGAAATGTATTGTAAAAAACAAGAAATTAGGATAAATACTCAAGAAGTCTATAGAAATATGGTCAATTCAAATAAAATTAATAATAATTTTGTGGAAAAAACTGAGAAAAATAATATAATTAACGAAATTCATTTTAATTCAGATGTTAGAATGAAAAGATATGAGATTCTCTTAGATTTCATAAATTCGAATATGAAAGAAATTGAAAAAATGGTTAGTGGCGATACCCACAATGATAGCAAAAAATTAGAAACAGTTAAAAAATACGAAAATCATTGTTATAATGATTATAATCAAAATCAGAATGATTATAGGCAAAAAATTAACTTTTCAAAATATGAAGATTATTCAGAAGCTAAAAATAATTATTGTACATCCAATTATAATTCTTTAAAAAAAATTGAAGAAACAAACTCTAATAAAGTTTCCTCTTTACATTCAAAAATTAATTTTAACAGCAGATTATCAAATAATGAATTCAATATTGATAATTCTGAAGTAAAGCCTATTAACTATTTCGAAGAAACAAAAAAAAAAAGTTTGAATTTGATAGAAAGCAGTATCACAAATCAATTGAGAGAACAAGTAAACAATTTGTCACTTTTATTGTCAAATCATATTAAAGAAAATCGGAATAATATTGATAACGCTAACAATAATTTCACAAATGAAGGAGGAATAATCACTAATAATAATCATAACTTAACTAATGAATTCGAATCAATAAATTTTTATAAAATGAAAAAAGATCCTGGTTCTTCATTACTAATAAGCTCGATCTATTCTGATTTCAACCCGGACTTAATAGATGAATCTTTTAACAATAATATTTTGAATTTGATAAATAATCCATATCAGCATTCAAAAATACTTCAAAATGCACTTTACACAAATAACAATGAAAATAAAACCAATCAAATGGCAACAGTAAATAAAATTTCAAAAAATTCAGAAAGTAAAAGGGAAACTAATAAAAGCATTGAAAATATAAATACAAATTCTATTCAAACCCAAATAATAAATAATATAATTACGATGAATAACAATTTTAATAAATCTAAAAAAAATTTAATTACTGTAGATGACCCTAAAAATCATATTAATTCTAATAAAGATATTAATGCAATTCAGCCAATAAATTATAAAACTGCATTTACTAATGCCCTTGATATTCGAAGAATCAACAATGATGCGAAAAGTAAAAACTATCTGGAAAAAAATTTACTAACTCTCATAACAAACAATAACACCAACAAAATTATAACTCAAGATATTTCTTATTCAAATAATCCTATAAACAAAATCAACAAATTAGAGAAGGGCATTGGAATCATGAAAGCGAAAAACGAAGAAAACAAGAATCTTCAAAAAATTGAGTCTCAAATATCTGGAAACAATGAGAGAAATAGCAGGAAAAATTCAAAAATTAATGAAAAAAATTTCAACACAATTGAAGTTAATTATAATAATGAAATGATTAATAAAAATTGTTTAGATAAAAAAGATTCTACAGAAATGATAGTAGAGAAAGAGACATACATAAATTCAATAAAAAATATTGATAATAAATTTAATAATATTAGTGTTTTGAATAATAAAAATAGTAAAATTAATTTTACTGAAGGTGATTCAAAAAATGTTGTAAATACAATACAACATAATAATAATTGCAATCAGATAATTTTTAAAAATGAAGATAATAATAATTTAATTATTAATGATATTAAAACAAGTAATAAATTTGCTAAGAATATTAAACAGCAGATGTCACCATCTCATGATAGTGATCGTACTGTTGTCCAATTTTATGAAAAAAATTTTAATATTCAAAGCAATTTAAATAAACTTGATATAGGAGGAGTTGATAATAATAAAGTTATCAAAATGAATAAATTTCAAAATGAAAATGAAAATTTTTATCCTAATATAAAGCCTTCGATTCTTGAGAATTACCAAATATATTCAAATAATAATAAAAATCCACACGGGTATCTTTAAATTTTCAATTTAATTTTAAGAATAAACGTTATTTCTATTTATTTTTATATATTTTTAGGAATGATGCAAACTCTATAAACGGAGCTAATAATGGGCAATTACATAAAGAAAATGAAAAGGTAAAGTAATTTAAAAAAATTTAATTTTTTATTTTCAGATATCAACAAATAAAGATGATAAAATTGCTAAAGAAATGCATGATGAGAATAATAAGGATAAACCTAAATGTTTAATATTTTGATTTGAAATATCAAATCCTTTCTTATTATAAAATATTTTTAATTTTGTGAATAGTTTTTTCACTTGTATTATTTATTCAAATTTAAATTGTTATAATCCATATTCACTATTGTATATATATTATCTGTTATTTGATATAATTCCTAAAAAGCTTAAATTTATTATTTAAAATTTTTATATAATATTAATCTTAAAATAAATTATTCTCATTTGTATTTGCGATATTAATTGAAAGTTATGAAATATAATTATGCTATGCAATTATGAATGCTTTAGAAATTGGACTAAATATTTAACTTACTTAGTTTCATTAGCAGTTATGGCTGTTGGAATTACTCGTTTATTGAATATTTTTGCTGTATTATATGCATTTGAATATATTATGAATGTCTATGTTATGTAAAATATTCAATTATTTAAAGTTGCTTAGGAATTGTTCTGTTTTTTAGCGAATGTGAATTTCAATTTGTAATCAAAAATTTTTTATTTTTAAAATACTATTCTGGGAAAGCCTTCTATATAAAATTGTAATTTATTTTGGTTTAATAAAAAAAAATCAAAACAAGAATAAATCATAAATATTAATATTTTAGTATTGGATTTCTTAGCTATTCTGATACCAGCCCTATGTATGTTGCAATTGCGAGTTTTTGTTTTTTGGTAGCTATTTTATATCTCGTATTAGGATTCACTGTAATTAGATTATTCTCTTAAAAAATATTTGATAAAATTTATAAAAATTTTTTATAATAGTGCATTGGTTCGGAAAGAGAATTTTATTCCACAAAAGCAGGAAATCAAATTGCTTATAGTAGCCCGCAGGAAGGCTCAAAAATATAGATAAATCTTTCTTAAATAGATTTTAATGAAAATATTGACAACATCTAAAATGACATAAGAAATAAATTCCTTTAAAATAATAATTCTTTTATTTTACTATTATTTGTTAAGAATATTTTGTATTTATAATGATATTAAATATAAAATATTTTAAAGAGTTTTTACATATTATTTATATATTTTAAACGTAAATTATTTTATTTATTTATTTGAAATAGAACAATTCAATTTCAAAAGCTAAATTACTTTTTGGAGGGATAACTCCGCTTATTCCATTTTCTCCATAAGCTAAATTATAAGGGCAGACAACTTTAATCTTCTCACCAACACTCATTTTACTAACAACTTCATCCCAGCATTTAATAACTTCATGCATGCCTAAAGTGAAAGAAAAAGGTTCATTTCTATCTACAGAAGAATCGAATTTTTTTCCTGATTCTGGGAAAGTACCTGTATAATGAACAGTAACTTTGCTTCCTCTATAAGGAAAATTAACATCATCACCTTTTTTAATATGCTCAACTTTAAAAGTATCTTCAAAAACAGGATCAAAAGTGTTAATGCTATTTGTGAAAGAAATAATAGAGCAAATTATATTAGCAACAAGCATAGCCTTTGTAAAAAATGACTTCATTTTTAAACTTTAAATTTGATGTTAATTAAGTTGTAAATTTTAATTTTCATATGAATTAAATATATTGTTTGAATCATTAAAAAATGAGATTCAATCGTAAGTAAAATTTATCAATTATTAGATTATAAATAGGTTTTTCAAATTCGAAAAAAATTTTAATTTAAATTTTATATAACAAACTGCTGCTTATTTATAAGATTTGCATTCATAAATAAATATTGAACTAAGTTATTTTATTTAAGATAAAAAATTAAAATTTCCTTTAAAATTCCACCTTTGTTTCGCTTAAATTAAAAATTTTTTAAAGGAAACAACTAATTTTTATTGAGAAACGCTAAATTAAAATTTTATATGATTTTCTACATTATTAATATTATCTTTCCTGATGTTTTGTTGATTATTAAATTTTCCTTTTTCGAAATCAGATTGAAATTTATTTGATGAAATCTCATCAGTCTTATGAATTATTTTGAAAAATTCTTTTTGCCTTTCATTCCATTCATGCATTATTTTGAATTGCTCAATATGTCTCTCAAGTACTCTTTCAACAATTTCTCTATCAAGTTTCGTGGAATCCTTTGCATACATTTCATCATGCCAAGAAACAACTAATTTTCCGATTTCTCTACCTGAGAAGCCCTCTAATTTCCTTGAGATTTCAGTTAAATAATTATCAGTTAATTCACTCATATCAACCGATTCAATTTTATAAAATATAAACTTCGGATGTTTAAATATAAATTTAATTTTTTCCCATTTATCCGATAGACGATTCAAATACAAATTTAAATGATATTTTATTATTTTCACTCTCTCTTCTAATAAAGGGGAATCAAAACTCAAAACCTCGTCCATTCTATCTTGAATTGCTTCATCTAATAATTGTGGAGCATTTGTCGCTAAAACTACCATGTATTTAGTAGAAGGGCATCCAGTTCTATATAAAAAAGCATTTATTGAATTTCTCAGATTTTCGCTTATAAGTTCATCATTTGCTCTTCTTCTCAAAAAAGCATCTGCTTCATCGACAAAAATTAACAAGCCTATTTTGAATAAAAATGTTATTTATGTGTTTAAATAAATAGTGATTACAAATATACATGAAAATTATTTAAAAAAATATGTATATGATAACAATTTCTAATTTACCATTAGAACTTGATTCAGCCCAATCGAATAATTTATGAATTTCAGTTACAGCGATATTTCCTAAAGGAGCTACATCTGCTCCAGTCAATATAGCAAAATCAAGACCAGATTTCTTTGCCAACTGTTTTGCGAATAAAGTCTTACCTGTTCCTGGAGGCCCATATAAAAGTAAATTTCTAAATGGGGTAAAATGTTTTTTTCTATTGATTATAGATTTAGAAATAATTTTAAGTTGGTCCTCCAACTCAGGCTTTAGAATTATACCTTTAAAAATATCTTTTTCAGTATTTCCAATATTACAAGTCTGTTTAAATTTTAAGAATCGATTTATAGGAATTTCATAAAATCTATTAATAGGAACACGAGAAGTTTCTCTTATTAATTTCGGAGTCATAAATTTTGCACTTAAATATTTTGAAACCAATGCAAAGAAAGATTTACATCCGATTCCCACTACATAGGCACCTGTTAAACCCATAATCACTCGATATATCATAGTTTTATCATATATAAATTCCTTTAGCCCTTGACCTATCATTGAGAAAGAAATTTTGGCAAGTTCAGTATTTGTTGTTCTTCTTTCCTTTTCTTTAAGAGAAATTTTTTCTTTGACTAGATCAAGATTTTTCCTCTCCACTTCTGCTTTTATATTATATCTGTTAAATAGCATTTCTCTTTCTTGTTTAATCTATTTTAGAAAAATATTTATAAAAAAAAATTTTTACTTTCATTTCATGTTCATATAAAATTGTTGCTTTTTTTAAATCTTCTTGTCTTTTTATTGATTCTTCTTGTTTTCTTAAATTATCATTATTTAATTGACTCTCTCTGGCTAAACGATATTCAATTCTCTTTTTGGCTAATGTATCTTCATATTCAGCTTTTCTTAATAACATAATCTCACATTGTTTTTATTAAAAATTTTATAAAAAATAAGAAATAAATTTTACTCTTTTGAAATTTCCATTTCCCTTTGAAGTGTTTTTCTCTTTTCTTCTTCAGTTACTCTCTTGCCTTCTATATCTAATTGTCTTTATAATAAATAATATAAAAGAAATTAATTAACCAAATATCTAAAAACAAAAAATTTTTTACCTTAAATGTTTTTTGTGCTCTAATTGAGTTGTTTCTTCTTTTTTTATTGATAAGTCGAAAGCATTTTTTGCATTTGGTGATTCATCAAGATATTTTGCTGCAATTGCCGCTTTTTCTAATCCTGATGAATCAAATCCGTACATCCCACGACTATCTTTGCTTGCTCTTTTATCTGACATAATAAATTTCGTAAATTTAAATTTTATTTAAATAAATATTAATTTAATTCAAATTTTTTATTATATTTTTAAATTTAAAGATTAGATTTTCTGGTACTAAATTTTGGGGATTGGGGATTGGGGATTGGGGATTGGGGATTGGGGATTGGGGATTGGGCCCAATCTCCAATTCCCAATCCCCAATCCCCAATCCCCAATCCCCAATTAATTATAGGTTTGCTTTACCTATTTG
>Ga0194116_10007104_pt1 | contig 11672 bp, 8 predicted proteins | sample TA2MahsurfametaG_4_FD_148617 | JGI IMG/M metagenome (GOLD analysis project Ga0194116, IMG submission 148617) | Freshwater microbial communities from Lake Tanganyika, Tanzania - TA2015008 Mahale S9 surface | ecosystem: Environmental > Aquatic > Freshwater > Lake | place: Tanzania: Lake Tanganyika... | reverse complement strand
GAGGAGTGACGGGAGGAGGCTCGGACGAAGGCAGTCCATCTCGCTGCTCAACGGGTTCTCGAGCCGGACCCACGATTCGGGTTCGCCGGAGAGGATCCCGGACGACGCGATCAGGGTCTGTCCCTGGACCTCCGTCAGACCGAGGCCGCTCAGCAGCTCCCGGACCTGGGCGAAGCGATCGTAGCGCTGGTCGAACGGATGGCTTCCGAGGGCCCCCCGGGGCGGGGTCGATGGGATGCGTTCGACGCCGTACAGACGGGCCGCCTCCTCGATCAGGTCGATCTCACGCTTCAGGTCGACCCGGAAGGTCGGAATCCGGAACCGGCTGGTGGAGGTCTCCCCGCCGGATCCTCCCTCGTGGACGAGGCCGAGCCGAAGCAGGGGGCCATCGATCTCCTCGGCCGAGAGCCGGAGACCGAGCAGTGCATTCACCTTGGCGTGGCGGAGTTCGATCGATTGAGGCGCCTTCGGCTCCGGATGGGCGTCCACGACTCCCGGCGAGAGCTGTCCACCGGCCAGCTTCAGGATGAGTTCGGCGCAGCGCCGGCTGGCGAGGTCGCTCGCCGCGATGTCGGCTCCCCGTTCGAACCGATAGCTGGCGTCGGTCCGCAGTCCCAGAGCCTTGCTGGTGCGACGGATGCCGGTGGGCGCGAAGTAGGCCGATTCGATCAGGATGTCGACCGTCCCCTCGTTGATCCCGGAGTGGAGCCCACCCATGACGCCCGCCAGGGCAAGGCCCTTTTCGATGTCGGCGATCAACAGGTGGTCGGGGCTGAGTCGTCGTTCCTGGCCGTCCAGCGTCACGAAGACCTCGCCCTCGTTGGCGCGTCGGACGATGACGGTGGTCCGGCCCTCGGCGTCCCGGGCGAGCCGTTGGAGATCGAACGCATGCAGCGGCTGGCCGGTCTCGAGCATCACGAAGTTGGTGACATCGACCACGGTGTTGATGCTGCGCAGTCCGACCCCCTCGAGGGCCTGGCGCAGCCAATCAGGGCTGGGTCCGACACGGAGCCCCCGGATGACCCGGGCCGTATACCTGGGGCAGAGATCGGGGGCGTCGAGACGCACGACGACCTGGCGGTCGACCGGTTCGGAGCCCGTGGCCGTGGGCTGGGGATCCGGGACGCAGAGGGCATTGCCGGTGACGGCCGCGAGTTCGCGGGCGATGCCGATGACACTGTTGAGGTCGGGCCGGTTGGGGGTGACCTCGAGGTCGAACAGGACATCGCCGCTGCTTCGGCCGAGGAACTCGGCAAAGGGTTGGCCGACCCGGGTGTCGGGCGGCAGGATGAGGAGTCCGTCCTCGAGCTTGAGTCCGATCGCGAGGGGATCGATCCCGAGCTCCGTACTCGAGCACATCATGCCATGGGATTCCACGCCGCGGATCTTGCCGACCTTGATGGTGAACGGCTGGGCGTCCCCGGGCTTCGGGGGAAGGGAGGCGCCGGGAAGGATCAGCGGGACCTTGTCGCCCGCCTGGAAGTTCTGCGCGCCGCAGACGATCTGACGCTCACCGGTGCCGTCGTTCACTCGGCAGATCGAGAGCTTGTCGGCATTCGAGTGTTTGTCGCGGGTGATGACCTGCGCGACGACCACGCCTGCGAAGTCGCCTGCGGTGACCTCGACGCCTTCGACCTCGAGGCCGAGTTGGGTGAGACGGTCTGCCAGCTCGGCGGGGGTGCCGGTGACGTTCACATGGTTCCTGAGCCAGCTGAGGGTGACCTTCATGGTTGAAGCAAGGCGTCCAGTCTGCGGGATTCCGGGGTGTAGGGGCAATGCCGCGCACAGGCACTGCCCGCATCGTCACTCATGACCTGACCCCACCCATAACCTCATGACCTGACCCTCACCCATGACCTGACCCCACCCATGACCTGACCCCACCCATGACCTTGACCCCACCCATGACCTGACCCTCACCCGGGATCCACCGAGTGGTGGGGTATGCATGGACACGCCGTCGGCCCTTGTAGGGGCAAGGAGTTCCGTTTCGGCTGGTGGCTAGGACAGAGGGTTCGCCGGCTTGATCCGAAGCTCGGATCCTTCCATCTGGATCCGTCGCAGGGGGAATTCGAACCGGGCGAGCGTCGAGAGAACGTGGGGTTGGAACAGGAGATGATGCCTCAGAAGCGTCTCGGAATGCGCGATGACCCCGCCGTCGACATACCGGACCAGCCTCTCATAGAGCGAGGCGTAGTAGCGCATGTTGCCGGGGCTTGAGATGGCGAACTGGTCGAACACCCCCCGTCGCGCATCGCCTCCCTTCGGGATCCAGTACTGGTTGAAGTCGGCGCCCGCGAGGCGGAGCGGCTCCGGGTAGATCAGGTCGAGCCGGGTCCGCAGCACCGCATCATAGCCTTCGGGCACCAACCGCAGGCATCGGTGGACGTCCCTCCACTGCCAGAAGAGGTCCTCGATCCGGGTCTCCGGGTATTTCGCCTGATGGAAGAACCCGGGGATCTCGAAGTCCTGCACGGCCTCCTCGAGGGTAAAGCGCTTGGGCTGGATCAGCGTGATGGCCTGGGAGGCGCATTCGGTCCGCTGGGCGTGGATGAACAGGTCGCAGGGGTTGTGGGCGATGATGTTGGCCTTCAACGACTCGAAGGATTCCCGGAAGAAATCCAGGGGACCACTGATGCAGATGGCGAGTCTCATGGGTGCTGTGTCGACTGGGGCATGGCGACGGGGTTCCCGGGACGCTAGGCGTGTGCCTCGACTCTGGCGAGCGTCGGAGTGGGATCAGGGGCGGGTTCATCCACGGGGTTGAGGCACCCGATAACCCACCGAAGGGGAGCATCAGACGCCTCGACGCGATCGGTACCGATTTGGGTTTTGAGATCGAACCCCGGCCGGGGCATCGTCGAGACCTCTTCTCATACCATGGCGAAGCGCACCCTCCTCATCGGCATCGATTCCGGCACGCAATCCACCAAGGCCCTCGTCGTGGAGGCCGCCTCGGGTAGGGTCCTGGGCGAGGGCAGTGCCCGGTACGGCCTGATCCCGAACCTGCCCGCCGGGGCCAAGGAGCAGCATCCGAAGGTCTGGGTCCGCGCACTGACCCAATCCGTCCGGGAGGCCCTGAAAGCGGCCAAGGCCTCGGCCTCGGAGGTGGTTGGGATCGGAGTCAGCGGGCAGCAGCACGGGTTCGTCCCGTTGGACTCCTTGGGCCAGGTGATCCGCCCGGCCAAGCTGTGGTGCGACACCACGACCGCCACCGAGTGTGCCGAGATCACGGCCGCCCTCGGCGGTCCCAAGGCGACCGTGAAGGCGTTGGGCAACGCCGTCGTTCCGGGGTTCACTGCTGGAAAGATCCTCTGGCTGAAGCGACACGAGCCAAAGAATTTCGCACGGCTGGCGACGGTCCTGCTGCCGCACGACTACCTAAACTTCTGGCTCACCGGGGAACGGTTCATGGAATACGGCGATGCCTCGGGCACCGCCCTCATGGACGTCCGCAAGCGGCGCTGGTGTGAGACGGCGATCCGGGCCATCGATGCCGATCTTCTCGGCAAGCTGCCGGCGATCGCGTCGAGCGACCGCCCCGCAGGCGCCCTCACGGCTTCGGCGGCGCGTCAGCTGGGGCTCTACGCCGGCATCGTCGTGAGTGCCGGCGGTGGGGACAACATGATGGGGGCGATCGGCACCGGGAACACACGGGAGGGCGTGGTCACGGCCAGCCTCGGCACCAGCGGCACCATCTATGCCTGTGCCTCGAAGCCGGTCGTGGATCCGCAGGGCGAGATCGCCGCGTTCTGCGACTCGGCCAACCAGTGGCTCCCACTCCTGTGCACGATGAACGTGACGGTGGCGACCGAGATGGTCCGCAACGACTTCGGACTCGACCATGCGGCCTTCGAGAAGTCGGCGTCGAAGGCCCCCATTGGTTCCGACGGACTCCTGCTCCTGCCGTATTTGGAGGGCGAACGCACGCCGAACGTCCCGGATGGAACCGGGGTCTTTCTGGGGGTTCGCCCCAAGACCTTCACGGCCGCCCACTTTGCCCGGGCAACCATGGAGGGTGTGACGCTGGGGATGGACTACGGGCTCCGGCGTCTGGCCCAGCTCGGGGTGAAGGCCACCCAGGTCCGGGCCACGGGGGGTGGGGCCCGGTCCAAGCTGTGGCGCCAGATCATGGCCGACTGCTTCCAGGCCGAGGTGGTGACCCTGCAGGTGGCCGAGGGAGCCGCCTTCGGTGCGGCACTCCAGGCGCTCTGGTGCTGGCGCCTGCATAAGGGTGAGACCGTGGCGCTGTCGGATCTCACCGACCGCTTTGTCCGGCTCAATCGTTCCGAGACCGCCTCCCCGAGCCCCGACGCTGGGCGACGCTATGCGGAGCTCCAGGCGCTCCAGGACGAGGTTGGCCGCGCCCTCCGCCCTGCATTCGGTCTCCACCGCAAGGCCATCGGTGGCGCCGGTTGACGTGTCGGTGGGACGATCCGATCCACGACACCGACCCTCCGGCGGCCGGCTCCGAGATGGAGGTCCTGTCGTGTCGTGGTGTCATGGCGCCCCGGGAGAGCCTGCGATCACCGGCACAGGGGAATTGTTGGCCGAGGGCCTGGGTGTGCAATCCAGACCGGACTAGGCCTCGAACCGGTAGCCGACCTGGGGAACCGTCTGGATGAACCGCGGTCGGTGCGGCTTGTCCTCGATCTTGCCCCGGAGAGTGGTCACGGCGCGGTCGACGCTCCGGTCGGCCACCACAATCCCACCGCCCCAGACCGCGTCCAGGATCTGGTCCCGGGTCAGCGCCCGGCCCTGGTTGCGGACGAAGTACTCGAGCAGACCGTATTCCTTGGGGGTGAGGTCCACGGGTTGGCCGGCCCGGGTCAGGCGCTTCGAGGCACGGTCGAGTTCCCAGTCCCTGAACACGACCCGGTCGGGCAAGGCTTTGCGACGTCGCCGCAGGAACCCCGCCACGCGGGCGAGCAGCTCATGGATGCTGAAGGGCTTGGTGATGTAGTCGTCGGCTCCCAGGTTGAGTCCCTTGACCACCTGGTCCTCCTGGCCGAGGGCGGTGATCATGAGGATCGGCATGTCGTGGTCCTCGGCCCGGAGGGTCTGGCAGATCTCGTAGCCCGACCGGCCTGGCAGCATCAGGTCGAGGAGGATGAGGTCCGGTCGGAGCGAACGGGCAAGATCAAGGCCGAGGTGACCCTCGACCGCGGTCCGCACCGCATAGCCAGCCCGCTCGAAGTTGTCGCGCAGGCCGAAGAGGATGGCGGGATCGTCCTCGATGATGAGGACCGTCTCCTGTCTCAGGGATGTCGGGGTGTCCACGGTCTCAGGGGTTGGGTGGGGTGACGCGGATGTGGATGGCAAACCGGCTGCCGTGTCCGGGCGTGCTGTCGACCTCGATGCGGCCACGGTGGGCCTCGACGATGGACTTCACGATGTGGAGCCCGAGTCCGACGCCGGCCGAACCCTGTCCCGAGCCCTGGACCCGGTAGAACCGCTCGAAGATGCGTTCCCGATGATCCGGCGTGAATCCGCAGCCGTTGTCCACGACCGCGAAGCAGATGTCGCCAGTCTGTCGCGTGGTGGTGAGGAGGATGCGTTTCTCGGGGCCGGAGTACTTGAAGGCGTTCTCGAGCAGGTTGATGAGGGCGGTGGACAGGGATGGGACATCGGCCTCGATCGGTGGGAGGTCGGGCGAGGTCTCGACCCGGAGGTCGCATCCGGGAACCGAGAAGCGGGTTCGGACGCTGGCGACCGCCGCCTCGGTGATCTCCTCGGGGGCGACGGTCTGGAAGTCATAGGTCATGCGGCCGCGCTCGAGCCTGGAGAAGGTCAGGAAGTCGTCGACCAGCCGGCTCAGCCTCTGGTTCTCCCGGGCGATGATCCCGAGGTACTGACGCGTCCGTCCGGGGTCCGGGTCCGGATCCCCAGCTAGGGAATCCACCAGCATGCGGATGGAGGTGAGCGGGGTTCGGAGCTCGTGGGACACCAGCGAGAGGAAGTCGTGCCGGACCTGTGTGGAGCGGGCCTGTTGGAGGAAACGTCGGACCGCGAGTCCGCCGAGGAAGCCCCCGAGCACAATGGCGCACACGGCGGTCAGGAGATGGAGGAGTGCCTGGCGCCGGATGGCCTGCTGGATCGCGAGGTCGGCCTGCGTCCCGTCAAGCCGCAGTTCCCATCCAGGCCAGGCCTCCCCGATGGGTGCCTGGAGGCCGTTGCGTTCGGGGGTTCCCTCCGGGATCCGTCCGAGGGTGACGGTGTAGCCCCGGGGTGCGAGGGACCGTTGTGCGAGGGTCTCCATGAGCTGTCGGAGACGCTCCTCCCGAAAGAGCCACACCACGGTTCCCTCCGGCGACCGGAGCATCCAGACCGACTCCATCCCCCGGGCCCTCTCCAGGATGCCCGGGTTCTCCGGTCGGCGGAACGAGATCGCTGCCGCCAGACCGAGCCGCTCGGCTTCCTCGGCGGAGGGGGTGTCGTCGATTCCGACCGAGCGCAGACGCTCCCGGAGGAAGAGGCGCTGACCCGCAGGCATCAGCGGATCGGAATAGTCCCGGACATGCCGATCGAGCGAGTCGAGGGTGCGCCGGTACTCCGAATGTCCTGGATCCATCATCGAGACCGCCGCCCATTCGAGTCCCGGCACCACGAGTCGTCCGCTCAGGGTCCGGGCCGCTCCGAGCGACTCGGTCTCAAGGGTCCTCAACGTCCGCAGGACCCCTTCGACCGGCGCGTTGGGGGTGACCTCCTCCCAGAGCGCCAACAGGTGCTTCGACGCGGCCTCATCCTTGGGACTCGACGCGGCGATGGCCCACACCGGCGCCGGATAGAGGGGTCGACCCTCGTCATCGAGAATGAGGACACTGTCAGCCTTGTGCTGGTTGAGAAGCTCCAGGAATCGGCTGCCAATACCCTGGGTGGTGTTCGTCGTCTCCTCCGGGGTCGGGCTGGCGAGGGCCCGGATCCGGTTCGCGATCTCGAGGCCGGCGGCCTGGAGCTGGAGCCGATGGAGCCGATCGTAGTCGACCCGGAGGTTGCGGGACTCCCGGTCGAGGATCTGTCGGGTCGACCACATCAGGGCCATCGCGGGCAGGGCGACCGCCAGCACGAGGATCCCGAGCGTCAGGATCAGCTCGTTCCGTGGGCTCAGCCGGATTCTGGAGGCCAGTGATGGCATGGGTCAGCGGGTGGTGCCCCCCGATGGGACCCCACGATTCCGAAGGGTGAGGGCGGCCGTCTCAGAACTCATAGGTCTGGAGGATCTTCCGGGCCCGCTCGGACTGGCCGGCATCCAGGGCGGATCGGGCGGCCTCGAAATCCGCACGCCATTGCGCGAGGCGCTGTCGGGATGGGAGGTCAGTCACGGAGGGCAGCAGGATCTGGATCTGATCGATGGACCAGGCCAGCGACGGGGCGGCGGGCGCCTCGGGTTTGGGATCGTCCAGCCGCTCGAGCGTGGCTTCGACGCCGGTCAGAAGCCGCACCAGCTCCGGCCGGAGATCTTCCGGAAAGGTCGTCAACCCCGGGACCTGGAGCCGGTAGGCCCCGTAGGCTCGGTCCAGCGCACGGTCGGTGCGACGCAGCTGGGCGCGGGCCTCGGCGAACCGCCCCTGTCGGGCCAGGGTCTCGACCAGCGTCATGGCGTCCGCCAGGAGGCGGGCGTATTGGCGGGCCGAGGAGTCCTCGACCCGATCGCCCATCCGGTTGCCGAACCGCCGGAGGGGTTCGGCCTCGGTTCCCATCCCCGGTACGTCCCCGCGCTGCAGCGCCCGTGCGAAGGCGTCGCGTCGCCCGACGATCCAGGCGCTGAAATCCTCCGCGTCGAAGAGTCCGTCGCGACGGGACAGGGACCCCGACAGGTCGGCTCCGTTCCAGAGTCCCCGAACCTCGGACATCCGGGCGTCTGCGAGGAGTCGTCGGGCCTCGGCGAGTTTCCGGGACCGTGAGTCCCAGAGGGTCCGCTCGGGTCCGTCCGCCAGCTGGGAGACCAGGACCTCGATCGAGTCCTGGAGTTCGGCGAGGATCCCGATGGCGTCCTGGGTCTCGGTTCGCGACAACGCGCCGTCGAGTGCGATGGCAAGATCGCCGATCCGAACCACCTCGTCGTGCTGCCACTGGCGGCCCCGCTTGACCGCGTCGGGGCTCAGGATCCGGATGCCCTGGCTGGCGTAGAGGGCGAACGGTTCGAGTCCGGGGAACCCATCCACCACCTGGATGAGGGTCTCGACCGCCTTGTCCGGGTTGCCCTTGAGGGCGAGGGCGAAGGCGAGCTGATACAGCGTCTCGGCCTTCAGCCGGTCGGGAAGGGTTTCCGTCTGCAGCAGCGCACGGTAGCCCCGGAGGGCCCCGTTGACGTCGCCGAGGATCTCATCCCGCCAGATCGACTCCTCGAGGCGGATCGCCACTGGGAGCGCCGGGAGTGCCGGGGCGTTGGTGGCCGCCTCGGTGTGGACCAGGACCGGACCCGGCAGTGCCCCGCACAACAGCGCGTGCAGTGCCAGGACTGCGGACACTCGGATGGATCGGACAGCGTTCACTCGGGTGTCGACGGTGCCGGGGAGGTGTTACCGCGGTGTGACGTCCTGGGTTTTTCCGGCGGGGTTCGGCACCCGGTTCCGTTCCCACTCGAGTCCGGGACGATCCACCCGGAACTGGACCAGGCGCTTCGTCTCGGCCTCGGTGACGTAGACCGTCCGGCCATCGGGTCCGCCGAAGCAGAGGTTGGTCGGGTTCTTGCCGAGGACATCCACTTCCCGGAGGACCTCCCCACTGGGACTGATCTTGGCGACGACCCCCTTGGCGTGGCGGGTGACATAGAGGTTACCGTCGACATCGCAGCGCATGCCATCGAACCCGAAGTCGGGGAACTCCTTGAATCGGCGTTTGTTCGCGAGGGAGCCGTCGGGGGCGATGTCGAAGGCCCAGATCACCCGCTGGACGCTCTCGTTGACGTAGAGGATGCGGCCGTCGGGGCTCACCTCGATCCCGTTGGTGGTTCCCATGCCGGTTGCCTCGCGGTGGGTCCTGCCGTCGGGGGTGATCCGCCAGAGCTGGCCGGTGCCGGCCTTCCAGTTCGGATCGCTGGCATACAGGGTGCCGTCGCGGGCAAGGGCCAGGTCGTTCGGCTGGTTCATCCGATCGTCGTGGGCCAGCACCTGGATCTGTCGGGTCCTGGGCTCGATGCGCAGCACATTGTGTCCGGTGTAGTCGGCGACGTACATCGTGCCGGCGGGATCGATGCGGATCCCGTTGCCCCAGCTGCCTTCGGGAAGGGCCACGAACAGCTCGGCGGTGCCATCCGGCTTCACCCGGGCGATGTTGCGGGCGTCGCGGAAGCTGACGCAGTAGATGTTGCCCTCACGATCACAGGCGGGCCCTTCGATCCCCTGGGTGAAGTCGCCGGACGTGAGCGGGGTTGCGACGAACAGGGTTTCCTTCCCGAGGAGCGGGCCTGCGGTGGCGAGGACGAGGGCGAGGGCGAGCAGCGGGTGCCGAAGGGGAGAAGAGGGCAGGGTGGTCACCCCGGAACGGTAGGGATCCGGGTCTCCGCGACGATCCCAAAACCGCGTTCCTCGGTCCGCCCCATCCCCCGTGTTCCCGCCGTCTCTGCTCGGGTCCCTGGTCCGCCCGCGATCAGTTCTTCCCGATGCGGTAGAGGGCCGACTTCGAGCGGAGGATGAGGCTGTTGCCCGAGAGTGCGGGCGAGGCCATGAAGCCATCACCGAGCTGGTTCTCGGCGAGTTTCTGGAAGGTCCTGCTGGTGGCCAGGACCGTCACCTTGCCTTCCTCGCTGCAGACGTAGATCCGACCCGGCCCGGCCACCGGCGAGGCGGAGTAGTTGCCCCCGACCCGTTCGTTCCAGACCATTTTCCCCGTCTGGGCCTCCCAGCAGGTGGCCACCCCGTTGTCATCGATTGCAAACAGCAGGTCGTCGACCAGGAGCAGCGACGGTTTCTTGGGCACGCCCCGCTTCGAACGCCAGACGATCTGCACGGGGGAATCGGCGGGGATCTCGGCGTTGGCGTCGATCACCCCGCCGGCCTTGCCCGGATGGATCGCGAGGATCTGTCCCTGGGACCAGCCCGTCGGAATGAAGGCCATCCCGAAGCCCACGGCGGGCCGGGTCCCCGCCGAATGGCTGGTGCGTTCCTCGATGCGCCAGAGTTCGCGTCCGGTCGACGGATCATAGCCGTACATCGCCTTCGCTCCCTGGCTCAGGAGCTGCGGAACCCCATCGAGGCGCGTGAGCCGGCAGGTGCCGTAGGCCTTCCGCCAGTCGCCGTCGCTGTCCGGTTTTCCGTCGGGCCCGAGGTCCTTGTAGTCGATGCCGCGTCGCGTCTCCCAAAGGGTCCTGCCGGTCTTCTTGTCGAGCGCCACCAGGTACTGGTGGTCGCTGCCGTCGAAGTTCAGGTAGAGCCGGTCGGCATCGAGGATGGGTGACGATCCCGCGCCCCGGAAATGGTTGCAGACGAAGTCGGTCCGTTCCCAGAGGGTCTTGCCGGTCCGGGTGTCGAGACAGGCGGTTCCCGGGGATCCGAACGTCACGTAGACCCGGCCCGACTCGATCGCCGGGGTGGGGGAGGCGTAGGTGTTGAACTTGTGGGCGAACTGCGGCTTCTCGACGCGGAACAGCACACGGTCGTGCAGGATCCGGCCCGAGTTCCGGTCGACCGCGATGGCCGAGAGTTCCCGTCCGTCCTCGGTGGCGGTCGTCACCCAGACCTGGTCCTTCCAGACCACGGGCGAGGACCAGGCCCTGCCGTGGAGGGGTGTCTTCCAGACGACGCCGTTCGTCTCGTTCCAGGTCAGCGGAAGGCGTTTCGACTCCGAGCGACCCGACCCGTCCGGACCGCAGAACTCCGGCCAGTTCCGGGTGCCGGCAAGGGTCGACGCGGCGAGCAACACCATGAGCGTGAGACGCGTTCCAATCCGGGAGAGCATGCGTCCAGGGTAGGGCCAGGCCGACCTGCCGGGCAATCGTGGGCTGTGGCCGAGGGGCCGGGGACTCACGCGGGGAGGGGGAAGAGGGGACTCACACGGTGACGCGGAGGCGCGGAGGAAAGAGGAGAGGAGGGAGACGAACGAGGTCGGAAAAAAACAGGGGCTGGGAGGTGTTATAGGCCCGATACCAAAGGCGTCGATCGGTGGTTTCCGAGGCCACGGGCCTCGGTGGGTGGGTGATGCAGTGCCCTGCATCCGTGGGCGCGGAAGCGCCCACCGCGGTAGGGACCGCCCTCCGTGGCGTCCCCATCTAGACCGCGAGGGTTTGGTCGACCAGCGGTCCAGTCGGAATCCTCTGACGCATGAGAGACCCTGCCCCCCTCACGGGTGTACCACGCGTATCGGATCGAGAGGGGGCCGTGGCGGAGCACAGCCCTACCGGTATCGCCTCCGTCTTGATCTCCCCCGTATTTCCTCCGTGCCTCCGCGTCCCCGGGTGAGTCCCCTCCGGGCCTTCTCCCTCCCTGGATCCGGCAATGGTGGCTCGACCCGGGCCGCGGCCAGACGGGGTGGCTTGCCCGGGCGGGGAACCGCCCGTAGCGTGGAATCCGGATGAGAGAACGACGTTTCCTGGACCTGTTGAGGGCCGCTGCCTGGATGTTCCCGGTGCTGGTCCTCGGCGATACCGTCCAGCTCAAGGACCAGGCCTCGCTCTCCGGGCGCATCGTCGCGGAGAAGAAGGACGCGCTGTTCCTCGACGTCGGCTACACCGT
>Ga0194116_10007100_pt1 | contig 11675 bp, 14 predicted proteins | sample TA2MahsurfametaG_4_FD_148617 | JGI IMG/M metagenome (GOLD analysis project Ga0194116, IMG submission 148617) | Freshwater microbial communities from Lake Tanganyika, Tanzania - TA2015008 Mahale S9 surface | ecosystem: Environmental > Aquatic > Freshwater > Lake | place: Tanzania: Lake... | reverse complement strand
CCTGCTGAAGAACCCGCTTCTGAAACACCAGCTGAAGAAACACCACCAGCCGAAGCTTAATTATGACAGTTATAGATAAAATATTAAATGAGTGGTCATTTCGTTGCCATGATGGGATTGTTGATATGAACGATCCTAATAAATTAATTATTTTAGAAAATGTACTTGAAGAGTTTGGTATAGATGAAAAGCAAGCTCGTATTATAAAAAACTTATCTAAAAACCAACCACAATCTCAACCTCAAGTTTTACTTGATAATGCTGAGGATTTTTCTCAATTTATTAAAACAAATTATTTAGAAAAAAATCAAACTATTTCTGGTTTAAATTCATTATATAATACTATTCAAAAATCACCTGAAAAAGATAAATTATTCTCATTAATCCAATCTTCAGGAAATAGACCACTAAGACCCGGTAAATCTTCAATTCAAAATGTTGAAGGTGAATTATTTAATTTAATAATGTCTTCTATTAAAATGAAGAATGGTGACCCTTCAGAATTATGGTTTGCTATAATATATAGTGGTAAAGCTAAAGGTGGTGTTGCTAAAGGTAGTGATATTGAATCTGATGTTGATGTTGATGGTATTGGAGTATCTATTAAAAATTATACCTCTATTTCTAATTTAGATTTTGGTTCATTACCTGCTAATGAATTAAAACAATTAAAACAAATAATTAATTTATTAGTAGTACTAACTGGTGTAGAATTTACAGCAGGTTTAGGTAGAGATAGTATTAATAATTTATTAAAAGTTTTAAAAACTCCTTCATTTCAAAATGATTTAGAAGATATATTAAAAATAGGAGAAGACACACAAATACCTGCTCTAAAAAATATGTACAACATTATAGTACGATATTTACCTAATAGAAATGTTGATGAGTTAGTAGATGAATTTGTAGATGGAGTAAACGGTATTAATAAATTAATTGCAGATAAAATTACAAAAGTAAAATGGTGGGCTATTATAAGTAAAAATAACTTATATTTAGAATCATCAGACGTAATAGCAAGTAGATTGAAATCAAAAGACGGACAATTAACCCCTGTTTTTGCACAAATAAAAGGAAATAATTTATTCGTAAATGGTAATAGATTACTTAAAGATATAAAAGAAGAAGAATAAGACAGAACAGATTCATTGCCTGTTCGCCCGCGAGGGATTATTATATTGGAGTAGTGGCCCACCCAAAAGGTGGGCTACCTTTATTTGATTAAGTCAAAATTTTTTAATACATTTATACGTTTAATTTAAATTATGGAAAAGAGAATTTTAATTATTGGAGCTGGTGTTGCAGGTATTAATGCCGCAACTAAATTAGTAGATAACGACTATCCTGGTGAACTAATCACTATTATAGACAAAGGTAATGATCCAATAAACCGCTTACCTGAAGAGGTAATGACAGGTATGCTTGGTGCTGGTGGTTGGAGTGATGGTAAATTAACATATCATACTGCTATTGGTGGTCAATTATCTAAATATTGTGGTGAGGAAAAAGCAATGGAGTTAATGAAACAAGTAGTAGATAATTTTACTCGTTTCCACCCTAAACCAGAGGAAATATTCATGTCTGACCCACAAGAGGAACCTGAATTTATTAAACCATATTTTGGTTTAAGAATGTTTCCTGTATGGCATATTGGATCTAATTTCTTACATGAAATTGCTAAAGCATGGTATTCATATTTGTTAGATAAAGGTGTAAAATTTCATTGGGAAACTGAAATAATTAAAATTGATTTTAGTGATAATACTGCTTATGGTAAATGGGTAGATAAAAAAAGAGATAATTATGACACACATCACTACGATGAACTAATTTTTGCAGTAGGCAAATCAGGTATTGATTTTGCTCAACAATTAGCAGATAAATATACATTCCCAACTGAACCTAAATCAGTACAAATTGGTATTCGATTTGAAGCACCACAAAAATATTTTCAAAAATTAATTGATGTAAGTTATGATTTTAAACTCTATCAGAAATTTGATAAGGTATCTCTCCGTAGCTTTTGTACTAACAACAATGCGGCTTATGTGGCTGTTGAGGAAACCTATGGCGATGTTAGTTACAATGGTCATGCTAAGAAAGGAAAGGAATTTGAAAACCAAATGACCAATTTTGGTATCCTAATGGAAATTAAGGGTATTGAAGATCCATTTAAATGGAGTAGAGATGTAGTACAAAAATTACAAGAAAATGGTACTGGATTATATTACTCTCCAGACAATACTCGCAAACCAGGATTAACATCAGAGGGTACAACAGTATCAGCTACACAAATAAGTTGGTTAGACCTAATCAGAGTTACTCAAGTAATGGAGCCATATTTTGATTATGTTACTAATTTTATTGGTGATATGAATAAAGTATTTAAATTTGGTGATGATTGGGGTATGTACATTCCTGAGGTAAAATATTTAAGTCCTGAACCACTAGTTAACTATCATAATCTATCATTAAACCAGTTCCCAAATGTACACTTTGTAGGCGATGCTTTATCTGCTCGTGGTATCACAGTATCAGGTGCACATGGTATTTATGTTGCAGAATCACTTTTAAAATAAAAACAATGACTAAAAAAATGAAGACAAGTGACGGTAGTACCGTTTACTATTTAGATGGTAAGATGCATAATTGGGATGGCCCAGCTTATATTCCACAAGGCAATAAACGTGCTGCCGAATATTATTTATTTGGAATTAAATATACAAAAGACCAATGGGAATCATTTAAAAAAGATTCTAATGGTGTTCCATTTTATAAAACAGCAGTTGGTAAGGCATCAGGAACTAGAGTTTAAGCAGAATAAAGTGCATACATTTACGTTATGAAAAAATTTAAGCGTGTATACGAAGATGAAGATACTATTGAAACATGGACCTTTGATCTAGATAAATTTGATCGAGGTCCTATTTTAACAGAAATTGAATATAAACCAGGAGCTGAAAAACGTATTAAACAACGTGCTAAAGATGCTAAACAACAAAAGAAAATAGCACGTCAAATGAATAAAATAAATAATAGAAATAAAAAATGAGAAATTATTTTGATTATTGGTATAAACGTACTATAAAAGATGGACTTAAAGCTATGAAACTAATTATAGGGGCTGGATTAGCTGTATCATTTGGATACTCAGTAAATCTACCTATTGGAATTATGGTATTTGGTTATATATTAGTTGATACACTTATTGATAAAAATTAAAAAAAGTAAAATGAAAAAATTTAGTATTAGTGAAATTCTTATTCTTATAGTATGTGTAGTTTGTATTTTTGTAAGTGAATACATTTATCTCATACAAAACGATGCTTTAAAAGCAATCTTTATTGGATTATGGCCACCTACAATGTTAGGTTTACTAAATTTTGTAAACGGTAAAAAAAGATAAAATGGAAAATTTAGAAATTATAATTCTTAGTACAATTGTAACTACATTATTTATAGTATTTGGGTTTGTTACAATTAGAGAATTTAGAAATATAGATTTAAATTCTCCACCTAAAGGAGAAGAAAATAGTCCAAGGGCAAACATGATTAAGTTTATTGGTAAATTATTCGATGAAAAAACAACTAAAAAAATGAGTGTAAAGCAGAAAAAAATTATGTATAATACTATAAAAAGGACAATAGCAGATATGGAAAGTGATGGTGTCTATTTCCCAGAAGAAGTTAAAATACAACTAGAAAATAAAAGAAAAGAATCAATTTGTGAATATAGTGGATTACCATCAGTTAAAGCATATGATATTAATGAAATATTAAATAAAAAATAAAATGGATGATATTATATTTTTAGTTATTATTTTTGGAGTTATATTTTTTATAATTTATTCGGTTATAGATGTATTTAATCAAACTAAAAAGTTAAAATGAAAATAGGATTAGCAGGAACAATGAGTGTAGGTAAAACTACATTAGCTAAAGCATTAGGTGAAACGGACCCTTTCAAAGATTATAGTGTACAAACTGAACGTAGTAGATATTTAAATAATTTAGGTATTCCATTGAATACTGATTCTACATTACCTGGTCAGTTTATATTTTTAGCTGAACGTGCTAGTGAATTACTAGCTAATAATATTATTACAGATCGTACAATATGGGATGTATGTTCATTTACTCTATCATCAAAAACAATAACTGATTTTGAAAAGCAGGCATTTGTTAATGCAGCTATGCATCTTAAAGATTATTATGATTTAGTTATTTATGTTTCTCCACGTGGTGTTGATATGGAAGATAATGGTATTCGTGAAACTGATTTAGGATATCGCATGAAAATTGATTGGACTATACAAGAAGCATTAAAAGAATACAAACCTAAGCGATTAATTGAGGTAGAAGGTACAACTGAAGAACGTATTGCGACAATTTTACAAAATATTTAATATTTATATGCATAATACTCAAGATAAAATGAAAAGATCCGAACTACAGGAAATTATACGTGTTGCTATTAAAGATGTAGTAAGTGAAGTATCTCAAGAAGAAGTAGATAATTTAAAGAAGAAAGCAAATGCTTTAAAACTTCAGGCATCTACTATTGATTTAGACGCTGCTAACAAACAAAAACAAGTGGTACAACAGCAATCAGCAACCCAACAAAAACTTGATGAAGATCAAGTTGATGAAATGGCAAATGTTGCAGTACGATATGAACTAGCTCCTGATGCAGCTGCAGCTGATTTTACAGGAAAAAAAGCTAGAATTATTACAGCTATGCAAGCTACTGAAGAACCTATGTCAAAAATTGATGTAGCTAGTGCTTTAGGATATGATAAACAAAACCCAATCAATGCTGATTTTATGGCTCTTGTAGCTGCTGGAACAATTATCCCATCAGGTACACAAGCAGCTCCTCGTTTTTCTCGCCCAGCTGCTGAACCAGCTGCAGGTGGAGAAGTAGATAATGAAGAAGGACCAGAAGGTGGTGTTGCAGGGGATATGAGTGATGAAGAAGTAGATGCAATGTTTGCTAAAATGATGAAATCAGGTGATAAAGAACCTGAAGCAGGTGAAATTGAAACAGGCGGTGTAAGTGCATCTTCAATGTCAGATGCAGATTACGAAGCATTTATGCAATATACTGATCTTGAAACTCGTTTAGCTAAAATTAAGAGTGATATTTTAAAAACTAAACGCTCTAAAGGTGTAGCAGGTGATATCGCAGATCAACCATCAAGTAACATAGAAAATTTACGTGATCTTAAAAATAGATTACAAAAGAAAATAGATAACTTATTAGCAAGCTCCGAATATTTAAGAAAGCGCCAAGCCAAATTAACTGGTAAACCAGTTGAAGAACCTAAAGTTGATGATGAAGAAGAACAATTAGATGAATGGGTAAAAGGTAGAATGCAATATTACGCAGGTATTAAGAAATAAAAATTATGCAAGACAAAATAAAAAAAATAAAAGAATTTAAAAATACAAATAAGAAACTACTTTTAGGGGCATTAGTTCTATTATTATGTTTTTTATTCTATGGTATTTTTACTAACAAATATCACAAAAAAGAAATCAAAGCACTTGAAAAAGAAATAGAATTAGTGCAAGAAAAATTTGATGAAGCAGTAATTGAAAAAGAAAAATATAAAGATTCATCCGCAGCTTACGAATTACTTGCAGATGAAGCAGAAGTAGAGGCAGATGAATTTAAAAAAAGGGCTGCTAAAGAAAAGAAAGCTAAAGAAGAAGCATTAGCATCTCTTAGAAATTTACCTAAAGATGAAATAGATACATTTTTAGCAAGGAGATATGTTAATGTACAAAAATCAGATGTAAATTTAGATTTAGATAAAAGTGTAGGTAATGAAATAATAGTGGAATTAGTAGAAAAAGACCATTTAGTAGGTCAACTTGCAACTGCAGAAAATTTAAATACAACCTTAACTGGCCAAGTTGGTAATTTAAGAACTTCCTTAGATTTTTCAAAAGCAGCATTAGTAAGTGCTGATTCTGCAATTGCATATAAATCTAAACAATTTGAATTACAACAACAAGTAAGTGATTTACTAAAAAAAGACCTTAAAGTGGCTAAAAGAAAAGCATTTTGGAATAAGTTTAAAGGTGCTGCTGTTGGCGTAGGTATAGGTTTGGGAGTTGGATTATTAGCAAAATAAAATAAATAAGGGTTTATTAAAAAAACTTCTTTAAACTAATCATGTAAACCCTTGCATACCCATGAATAGCCTGCTCGTAAGATCAGGCTTTTTTATATATTTATATACATGAGTCAAGCACAAATTAAAGAAATAATTAAGGCAGAATATATAAAGTGTGCTACCGATCCTATACATTTCTTTAGAAAATATTGTTATATTACACATCCATTAAAAGGAAGAATATTATTTCATTTATATCCTTTTCAAGAAAACGTACTAAATGATTTTAGAAATAATCGTTTTACTATTATTAATAAATCACGTCAGTTAGGTATTTCTACTTTAGTTGCTGGGTATTCTTTATGGATAATGTTATTTCAAAAAGATAAAACAGTACTTTGCATTGCAACTAAACAAGAAACAGCTAGAGGTATGGTTGAAAAAATACAATTCATGTATGAAAATTTACCTAGCTGGCTTAAAGGTAATCAAAAACCAATATCAAATAATAAATTATCATTTAAATTAGCTAATAATTCTCAAATAGTTGCTACATCAGCAGCATCTGATGCTGGTCGATCCTATTCAGTATCATTATTATTAGTAGATGAGGCTGCTTTTATTGAAGGTATTGATAAAATTTATACAAGTATTAAACCTACAATTGCAACTGGTGGAGGAATTATTACATTATCTTCTCCTAATGGTGTAGGTAACTGGTTTCATAAAACATATACTGATGCTGAAATAGGTAAAAATGATTTTAAAGCAATTAAATTACCTTGGAACTTACACCCAGAAAGAAATGAGCAATGGGAAGCAACAGAAAGAGTAAATATGTCACCACGAGAGTTTGCTCAAGAATATGATTGTGACTTTTTAGGGTCTGGCAATTCAGTAGTTGAACCTGATATATTATCATTTTATGAAGAAACTTATATACAAGAGCCTGTGGAACGTCGTTTTATGGGTGGTGATTTTTGGATTTGGCATTACCCTGATTATAGTAAGCAGTATTTGGTATGCGCTGATGTTGCTCGCGGTGATGGTACAGATTATTCGGCGTTTCACGTTATTGATGCAACGACGTGTGAACAAGTGGCTGAATACAAATCACAAATAGATACTAGAACATATGGAAATATGCTAGTATCAGTTGCTACTGAATATAATAATGCTTTGCTCGTAGTTGAAAATGCAAATGTAGGTTGGGATGTAGTTAATACTATTATAGAAAAAGGTTATCCTAAATTATACTATTCACCTCGCGCTTATGGTGAAATAAATATAGATAAATGGATGGCTAAAATGGATTCTGATCAAACGGTCCCTGGGTTTACTACATCTACTAAAACAAGACCACTTGTTATCTCTAAAATGGAGTCGTATATTCGAGAAAGAGCTTTTGTATTTAGATCAAAGCGTTTACTAGAAGAATTACGTGTGTTTATTTGGCAAAATGGTAAAGCACAGGCTCAACAGGGATATAATGATGATTTAGTAATGTCATTAGGTATAGGATTATTTACTCGTGATACGGCAATGCGTTTTTATGAACAAGGAATAGATTTAAATAAAGCTATGATATCTAACATAACTAAAACAGGTTATAACCCAGGTCCAGTAATACCTAATGGTCAACAAAATCCATTTATGATTAATGATGGACGTGGAGGATTTGAAGACATAACATGGATATTAGGGTAATAAATATTTATTAGTATAATAAAACACAATAATGGCAGAACAACAACCAGGTTTATTTAGTAGGTTGACACGTCTATTTAGTACAGACGTTATTATTAGAAATGTTGGTGGCAATCAATTAAAAGTTGTAGATGTTGATAGAATTCAAGCCTATGGTAATGTAAAAACAAATGCTTTAATAGATAGATTTACAAAACTCCATCGTTACGGTGCTAATATGCCGTATAATCCAACAATAAATTATCAAACACTTCGTATTCAATTATATACTGATTATGAAGCAATGGATACAGAATCAATTATTGCTTCAGCATTAGACATTATTGCTGATGAATCTACATTAAAAAATGAAGCTGGTGAAGTATTGCAAATTAGAAGTGCGGATGAAAATATTCAACGTATTTTATATAATTTATTTTATGATATTTTAAATATAGAATTTAATTTATGGTTATGGACTAGAAACATGTGTAAGTATGGTGATTTTTATTTACATATGGAAATAGCTGAAAAATTTGGTGTATATAATGTAACACCACTTTCAGTATATGATATAATTCGTGAAGAAGGTATGAATCCTGAAAATCCATCTTACGTTTGTTTTCGTATAGATCCTATGGTAATTGCGGCTGGTGGTATAAGTAATCGTGTTAAAGATAGAGATGGTAAAATTAAGTTTGAAAATTACGAAGTAGCTCATTTTAGATTATTAACGGATGCTAATTATTTACCTTACGGTAGATCATATATTGAACCTGCTCGTAAAACCTATAAACAATATGTGTTAATGAAGGATGCAATGTTGTTGCATCGTATTACACGAGCCCCAGAAAAACGTGTATTCACAGTAAATGTTGGTAATATTCCACCAAATGAAGTTGACGGATATATGCAGAAGATTATGCAGAAAATGAAAAAAACTCCGCATATTGATCAAAATACTGGTGAATATAATTTAAGATATAATTTAATGAATATGATGGAAGATTATTATCTTCCAACTCGTGGTAATGATACTGCAACTAAAATTGATACTATTAAGGGTCTTGAATATAATGCTATTGAAGATGTAGCGTTTTTACGTGATGAAATGTTAGCTGCCCTTAAAGTACCTAAAGCTTTCTTTGGATTTGAAAAAGATTTACAAGGCAAAGCTACATTAGCGGCCGAAGATATTCGTTTTGCTCGTACAGTTGAACGTGTACAACGCATTATACTATCTGAACTATATAAAATGGCATTAGTACATTTATATGTTCAAGGATATGATGGCGAATCATTAACTAATTTTGAATTATCATTAACTACTCCATCTGTTGTTTATGAACAAGAAAAAGTAGCATTATGGAAGGAAAAAGTTGATTTAGCTAAATCAATTCAAGACACTAATCTATTACCTTCAGATTGGATTTATGATAATGTATTTAAATTTAGTGAAGATCAATTTGATGGATACCGTGATTTAATAATTGAAGATAAAAAACGTACATTCCGCTTAGCCCAAATCGAAAATGAAGGTAATGATCCAGCTAAAACTGGTAAATCATTTGGTACACCACATGATCTAGCATCATTATATGGTAAAGGTAGAATGGGAATGAACGCTGATAGTGCTATTCCTCCTGGTTATGACGAAAAAAATCCAGTTGGTCGTCCTAAAGAAAGAACATCTATTATAGGTACACAAAAAGATCCATTAGGTAAAGATAGATTAGGTAGTATTGAAAATGGTTCATTATATAATGCGGATGCATCTGAAGAAGGCAGCGGTACACCAAAAGCCACGTTTGAACTTAAAAAGTTTAATGGTAAATTATTTGAAGGAATGAATATAACTCGTAAAGAACTTGTAATAGAACCTGATCAAGAACCATCATTATTGAACGAAAAAAATATTAAGGACATACAATAAATATATATTTATACGTAGTGCACACTATTTATTATGAAAATTAAACATAGCAAGTTCAAAAATACGGGCATCTTATTTGAGTTATTGGTTCGTCAAATAGCATCCGATACTGTATCTAATAAAGATTCTGCTGCTATTGGATTAGTTAGAAAATATTTTAGTAAGTCTGAATTAGCTAAAGAATATAAATTATACCAAGTATTAATTCAACCTAAATCATTAAGTGAAGCTAAAGCCGAAACGTTTATCAACGCAACGCTTGAGGCTTCTTTACGTTTAAATAAAACAGCTTTACGTAAAGAAAAATATAACTTAATTAAGGATATTCGTGAAACTTACGATTTAGAAGAGTTTTTTAAAGCTAAAATTAATAATTACAAGCAATACGCTGCTGTGTATAATTTAATAGAGGTACACAATTCATTAGAATTTACTGAACCACAGCAAATCATTGATAATAAAATTACATTATTAGAGTATATTACACGTAAAGAAGTAAACAAGGAAGGTGTTAAAGATCGTGTAATGGAAGAATATGCTAAAATGGATAAGGGTTCTCGTATACTTGCTTATCGCATGTTATTAGAGAAATTCAATAATAAGTACTCTACTTTATCTGATCGCCAAAAATTAATATTGAAAGAATTTATTAATAATATCACTAATACAACTAAATTACGTGAATTTGTTAATAATAACTTTAAAGTTATTACTGAAGAAATTACTACTTTAATTCCTACAGTAGTTGATAAAACAACCCAGATTAAATTAGCTGAGGTAGTTACATTATTACAACCATTAGATAAGACCCAAAATGTAAAAGATGAAAATATTATCTCTCTTTTACAATATTATCAATTAATTGATGAATTAAAATCAGTAAAATAAAATGAAACAGCAAATTAACGAAATCAAAAGAATGCAGCAACTAGCTGGAATTATTAATGAATCTCAATTAAATGAAGCTGTTGATACTTTAAATATCCAAAAAGGCACTAGTGAAGAAGGCAATAAACAAATAACCCTTAGTGTTTTAGGAGGCGGATGGGAAGAAAATGAAATAACTCTTTCAGTTGAAGAAGCAAAAGCATTAGTAGAGTTAGCAAAAGAATTTTCTGGAAATAGAAATAATACAATATCAAAAGGAGTAAACACTGCCGATAAAAATAGTACACAGAGTCTCATTAGTATACAACCAGATAAGCTTGATCTTATTATAGGTAGAAAAGAAGGAAGCACTTATAAAGGATATGATATGCCTATTGAATCATCAGCGGGATATTTAAAAGCTCAACAATCTATTGTTTATCAAATAGTAGATGAATTAGGAAAAAATTTAAATGAAGATGCAACAAGTGCCCCTGCACCTGTTAACGCACCGGCTGATGTAAAAGCTTTAGGTAAAGCCCAAACATCTGCATCAACTGTAACTTCAAAAGCTAAAGCAATTAATAGTATTCAAGAGTTTCCTGGTGCATTTGAAAACTGGTTTAAAACACTAGGATTTCAACCAGGTAAAATTTCTAAAAGTACTGTACGTACTGAGGTAGAAAAAGTATTAACCAAGTTAGGATATAAGTAATGGCTGAATTAAATACATATGGTGATCTGAAAAAAGTTATTAGAGCTATTACCCTTAAACAAAAAGGGGAAAAAATAGGAGATATAGCTTTAGGAACACTAATAGGGTTTATACCAGGTGCTGAAGCTGCCAAAACAACATTTGATTTTATTAGAGCAGCTATATCAAAACCAGATACGAAAAAAACTAAAACTTGGTTAGATAAGTTAGACATAGATGATGAGGTGAGTGCTATTGTCGATGATACTGTTGAAAATGGATTTATGCAGATGATGTCAAAAACAATAGAAGCAAAACCAAATGACCAACCTCTAGAGTCTAATTTTAATATGAATGCTGAAATGGTTAATTA
>Ga0194116_10007096_pt1 | contig 11679 bp, 13 predicted proteins | sample TA2MahsurfametaG_4_FD_148617 | JGI IMG/M metagenome (GOLD analysis project Ga0194116, IMG submission 148617) | Freshwater microbial communities from Lake Tanganyika, Tanzania - TA2015008 Mahale S9 surface | ecosystem: Environmental > Aquatic > Freshwater > Lake | place: Tanzania: Lake... | reverse complement strand
TGATAGCTATCCAGATCAATATGAAGCAATAGATAATGTAAAGATTTGGTTAAAGAGCAATATCTTGGTGGCCATATTGATCATCGGCTACATCAATGTAAAGAAACCAAAACTACCCAGAAGCGCATGGCTAGCGATGGTGGCTCTATCTGTGAGCTCTATAGCTATAGCGGTGGTTTGGTAAGAAGGCGAATCTTGTCTATCAAATATTTTCCATCTCTGGTGCAGATAAAATCAATTCTTCTTTTCAAATTGAAGTGTTTCTCTAAAGTAAGCTGTGGAACAATGAGCACAAAATCGATTTATGAATTCACCATTTCTGATATTGCAGAAGTTATTAAATTTTGTCGGGATTACCATCTTGATATTACAAAACAGGCTTCTGGGCGCACTGGTTCAGGACCTCGAGGACTTGGTGGTGAAATTGATGCCTTTGGCCCAGGTAAATTAAATGAAATTGCAGTTTCTAAGTTGATTAGTATGGATCGCATAAAACAATGTACAGTCGATAACAAGATTTATTCAAACTACGAGGTTGGGATAAAGACAATTCCCGATATTGTAGGTGTGATTGAAAATGGCAAGAGTGAGCGCAAACCTAATCTGTATATTGAAGTCAAGAAGATTTCAAGTTCAGATAATTGGCTTGGCATTCACTCTGATCAACTAAACTCTATTTTGAGAGACTCACAAACGAGTATTGGTGAAATATACTTGATATTTGGTGAAGTATTTTTCCAGGATAAAAAGAATAAGAAGCAACAAGACTTCTTGGGAGCCTTTTTGAATTCAGCCATCGATGATGCTGAAGTGCAGTTCCAAGAATTTTCAAATTTGAGCGACTTGAGGTGTCAAATTCATTATGTTTTGCCTGCCTCAGACTTACAAAAATTCGGACACGAATTTAAGGCTGGTGAAATAATTCCAGAACTGGAATTTGGAGAAGCCAAGCAAGTGTTTCGTGCAAATGGCAAGCTATGGAAAGGCCTCAAAGTTGCGAAATCTTTGAAGGGTAAAAGTGTTATCGAGGCCCCTGGGGTCGATGGAAAACGCTACCCATATGGACGATTTGAATGCCAAGGTCAAGTTCAAATTATTACAAAGACTGGTAGCTCAAGAACATACCTTTCAATCGAAGAGGACACAGCGATTGAGAATGAATATTTTGGAAAGATTGAGTTAAAAAAAGGTGAAATCGTATTTTTCAATATCAGAAATAAACTGGCAGGGGTTCAAGGTACGAAGTTTAAGACGAAAAGTGATTGGTGGATCTCGAGAAGAAAGCTTGACCAAATTATTTCTAATGGAAATATCGCAAAACCCAACGAACTAATTAAGGAAATTCAACTCAGAATTTAACTCTGAGTAAGTCCTTCTCCTTTTTCTGTAATCTTCCAAACTCGATTTGCTTCTTTACTGACCAATCCATTTTGCTTTGCTTTAGTTCTAACCCAGGCCAATCTATACTGAATTTCTCCGCGATTTCCCGATCGTTTAACCCCTAATAGAGATTCGCTCAAATTAATTTCCCGGATCACTTCACGGTCTAATTCGGCTACCGTTCCCGTTCCGCCACGGAGGGAAAGAACTTTTAGAAGTGCCGATGTTAGTTCAGCCGAAGTGGGCCATTGCTCAGTCATGCTCTAAGACTATTAGTCCAGATGATAAGAAGCAACCATTAGTTTATTGTCAAACCAATGTGAGCTTCTGCGCCTGTTTTACGCTAGGTAATTCCTCGCCATTTATCGAAGCCATAATATTTTTTGCTATACGTTCAATCACAGGAACTACAACAGCATTTCCTGCCTGTTTGTAAAGGTGGCTAAATGCCATATCTTTCGGGAGTCGAAAGGACTTTGGGAATCCCATCAGATTGAAACACTCTTTAGGTGTAAGTTTTCTAATTCCATGCGGTGTTAAAACCAGAGGAACATTGTGCCCCCCCGTGCCCATATTGGCAGTTAATGTAGGACAAACTCCACTTTTATTTTCTCTGACATATTGCCTACGCCACTGATAAACAGTGTCCATACGTTTCATGCTTTTCCTCAAGTCCTTGGCCATATATCTATCTTCATAGTAAAAGCTATCGTCAACTTTATTCTCAAAATCAATAAAGTCGCTTAAGGAGGGAGTCTTTCTTAACTTGCCAGGAAACTCGAATCGATTTGCATACTTTTTTGACTTGAAACCCACAATATAAATTCTCTCTCTATTTTGAGGGACCCCTCCATAGTCATCAGCGTTCAAGACATCAAATTCAACGTGATACCCGATGGTTTGTAGTGCCTGTAAAATTATTCGAAAAGTTTTGCCCCCGTCATGCGATCCTAAATTCTTGACATTTTCCAGGAAAACTATTTCTGGTCTCTTATCCTCAAGTATTCTCACGATTTCCCAAAAAACATTGCCTCGGGGATCTTTAAAGCCCTTTTGATAGCCAGCAACGGAAAAAGCTTGGCAGGGGAATCCACCGGTTAACACATCTATTTTTGGCAATTCCTTAGAATTCAAAAAATTTATATCCCTAGTCACCAACTCATGAGAGTGATTTAATCGATAAGTAATACTGGCTTTTTCGTCGATTTCATTTGCAAAAATTGGATTAAATCCTGCTCTTTGAAAACCAAGTTCAATGCCACCCACTCCAGCAAATAAGCCCGCTAAGCGAAGGCTTGCATTTATCATGGGTAAAAACTATCGCCTATAGCTGACAATTTCTTGAATTTAGACTATTACTTGCTTGGACATGTCTACTTTCCATGTAGGACTCATATTTGATGGAAGAATGATTTTATCAATGATTGAAAACCTCGGACGCCGCTTCCTTTTAGAGTGATCTTCAAATGTCTCACTGTTATTCACCATTATCTTGGAAAGGGACTTTCTATTGAGGCCAAGATCATAAACATGATATATGTCATTACTAGTAGGATCCATGTGAACAAAAAAGAGTTTTTCAAATTCTGAAGATGGACTGAAGCTGGATAGATCGTCCTTATGACCGCTTGTGCCTTTAACTTCTCCTATCGAACCCTTTGGGAGAAGCACATCACCGTGTCCTTCGTCTATAAGTTCCGCTCCGGTACAGAGACACACAATCGCTTCTGTGAGCTCAGATGGCATGTTTGGTGCTCTGTTAGCCCAAGGTATGGTTGTTGCAACAAATCTATACCTCCAGTATGCGTCGTGTAACAATGACGCATTAGCCCAGTCCACTTTAACAGTCATATTTGATACCTATGGTCATTAGCTAATTCACAATCCTTTAAAAATAGTCTTGGAACTTTTCCCAAGGTTTAGTTTTTGAGTAAGCCTTTTTGCGTGTTCAGATTCATTAGCCATCACAACACCAAACTTTCTTTCTGTTCATAAGTATCCAATTTCGAATTTTCACCCCTTGTGATTTCATCGTTTACCCAGCTCAATAACTTTGGCATCTCTATAGCTAGAGAACTTGTCTGGATAGCAGGTGAAAAGGATGAATTGTTGTTCATCGCCAAAATCTTTAAAGACATTCTTCATTAGGGCAATACGGTCTGGATCAGAATGGGCAAACTCATCATCCATTATCACTGGAAATGCCTCTTCAACTTGCATTATCTGAGTCAAGGCCAGCCTAATCAGAATGGCTAGCTGCTCTTTAGCTCCGGTAGAAAGGTCTTTTATTTCAACTTCTGTTAAGCCAAAACGACGGCTAATAATTTCAAAGGAGTCGGAAACTTCAAAGTGCACATCTTCTCCATAGTAAGACTTAGCAATCTCGTTTATGTATTTGGAGAAATCTGCTGAGTAGTCTTTCTCTGCCGCTGCCTTATGTTCATCTAGAGTTTCTAGCAGCAATTTTGCAGCTGCTGCTTCCCGATTTAGTCTTTCAAGGCGCTTTTTATTATCTAAAATTTTCTCTTGGCTTTCTTCAAGTTCTGTGTGCCAACCAAAGCGAGAAATCTCCTCAGCTCTTCCTTCTTTCTTTCCAACCTCCTGAGCTACCTGCTCGAGATCGGCGATGCTTACGGGCGGCATAGTTATATCTTTATCCCAATTAGGTAGAGATGTTTTAATCGAATTATTCTTATCAATAATTGCTTGTAAGTCTTCAACTTTATAGGCAGCAAGCAGATCTTCTAATTGCCCGCTCTTGTTCTCGAGGTTATTAAAAGCACGATTAAGAGCCTGCGCCTCTGAGAATTCGGAGCAACCTAGCTTGGCTAAGTTTGCTAGGTATTTCTTATGTCCTTCTTCCAGACCTTGGGCACCTTTACCCTTAGTTTCAACATACTCAATTTCTAGAAGATCTGCGATCGTGATTCTTAGAGGAGATTCAAGTTTCTGCTCTCTTCTTTCGTCTTTTTCAAGAGTTACTGCTTCTCCATTGATATCAATATTCGCCTTTTTAAGCGCCTTTAGGGTTATCGCATTAAGGGCTAAATATCTCTCAGAGAGAGCTCTGTCATCTTCGATGCTTTCGTAGATCTCTGACGAGAAGTTTGTGAGACCAGGATTTTCAGATCTTATTTTCGCAATTTCTGCCATTAGATCCGTGCGCTTCTTTTGCTCCTTAAGCGCTGTCAGTAATTCTTCATTGGCGTCTTGTGCTCGTTTACGACTTTGTAGAACTTCTCGTGACTCGCGGTTATCCACAATAGCTACTTCAATTTCTGCTGCTTTACAAATCTTATCCCCAAGATCAACGACTCTATTTTCTAACTCCTTGAGCTCTTTGCGTTTATCTGAGATTTCTTTGCCTCGAGAGTTATTACCTGAAGCCAGCTTGCCATCCTTAGGGGTCCACCACTTCAAATATTCAGCTTCGGCTCTTTCATAAAAACTTTCATCACTTCCTGCCTCGTTATCTACTACAGCAAGGCTGAGGTAGTGGCGCAGTGAATCTCTCTGGCCTTCTTGAAGATCACTTGAGATAAAGTTGTCAAAGTCTGCCTGGGCAACTTGAATCATCTTCCAGATTGTTTGGTCTAAATACTCAGTGAAGATTTGATCAATAACCTTATCGGCATCATTTCCAGATAAGGCTCTCTTCTCTGGCGAGATCAGTTCAACTTCGGTCTTCTTATCTTTGAGCCACTGCTTTTCAATTCTGTATATCTGACCATTGACTTCAATCTCTGCTCCCATTAAAGGCCCGACATCTTTGCCATATGGTTTTAGATCTTTAATGTCTTGAGAATTAGCTGTTGATTTGTATTGGAATAGGTAGTTAAGCACTTGAGCTAGTGTGGTTTTTCCTGATTCATTTGGAGCTGTAACAACATTTAGCCCTGTTGCCTCAAGTTCGAGCTCTTTGCGCTTAGTTATGCCCTTTACATTTTCTGCCCAGAGTTTATGTATTTTCACTTGTTACCTCCGGCAAATGCGGTAAGTAGCTTTAGAGCCTCTAAAGCAACATGACTATCTTTCTCATCACTCATAGCTTTATCTTTGAGCTCTTCATAGGCAGCTAAGGCGTAGCCAGAGAGAGCTCCTGGGGCTTTTTCTTTTAATGGATCTGATTCAATTCGAGCACCGTTACTTGATTCTGAAACTTGAAAACCTGCCAGGATTTCGTTCTCCCACTCATCAAAGAGGTTTCCCCTGAGAACATCAGTATCAAAATCAAGGATTGAATCAAGATAGATCTTTATTGCAGTCTTTGATGGACGTTTTACTGAGTCAACGAATTTCTCGATCTCTTTAAGGTCTTCTGGCTTTCTTAGCTCATGCTGTTTAACTCTGGTGCCTAGGCGTATAAATTCCCACTGCCCAACTTCAACCTCTTGGACTTTTGCTTTCTGTCCTTTATTGATTTCAACAGATAGAACATTTCGCTGTTTATCCTCATCAAAATCGGTTGGCTCTGGCGCACCTGAATACCAAACTAAATCTGTCTCTCCAACGTTGGTGGTTGAATGGCGATCTCCCATTGCAACGTAATGAATCTTTCCTTCACTTAGAGCTTTTTCTATTGGAGCTAGCGCAATTAAATCTTTGCGTCCGCCTGCTGGCATGATCTTGTCAATACTGCCGTGGCCAGCAACGATGCGAATACCGTTGGTGTCACCAAGTTTTACTAGCTGTTCAGCAATTAAATCTTTCTGATCCTCTTTTCCTTCCAAAGGAGCGGCAACAATTTCAACGCCATCTAGACCAGGTATTGGGTTAATGCCTGCGCTCAATATATGGAGATTTTCAGGTTTATTTTCCAGGAAACACTTACTAGTGAATATGAATTCAGTTCCATTCCATTCATGGTTGCCAGCAAGAACATAGACCGGCTTTTCAATGCGTTCAATCTTCTTGAGCGTTTTCTTAACTAATGGCTCAGATATGCGAGGTGAATCAAACATATCGCCGCAGACCAAGACAAAGTCAATTCCATTCTTGGAATCTTTTGCATACTTTGCGATAGCTTCAATAACTTCAAATCGATCGTCTTCCATGAGAATGCGAGTTTTCTCCTTGAAGCCACGGAATGTCATACCAATTTGCCAATCAGCTGTATGTATAAATTTCATTAAGGCCTCACCCTAGCTTTTGCATCTTCCACATCATGCATCACTGACCATACCTGAGATAAGGGCTTGGAAAACTTACTGCCTCTTGTATCAGCCACTTCAGATTTGAAGTTCTTATACTCGATTCCAAGTGCTTGCTTTGAAACCCAGGAAGCAAATTGCTCTCTTGAGATGGCGATGCGATAGGGGTAGTCAGCAATTGGTGTTGCCACAATTTTTGCCTCACATTCTGCTGCTAAGACTTCTAGTGATTTTGAATCACGAGCTCGTACTTGGATAGCGCCATCCTTATAGACAGCGCTAACAAAGCCTGATGTTGTAAAGATCCACATAGCAATTCTCTCCTTTACGCCGCTTGATGGGAAGGCGAATCTGAGAGAAACGCCTGACTCTCAGAAATCAACCACTTCACATAATCTTCATTAAATAGGGCAATATCGGCTCGATTCTTGCGAATCAATCTAATGGCGCTCTCTGCGTCAAGACCAGAGCGCATCAAGATCAAGGCCGTTACTAGGCCAGAGCGATTTAACCCGGCTTGGCAACGGACTAAAACTCGATCTCCCGCTTGCCATCTTTTATAGCCAAATCTCACGGCTTCTCTAAGGCGAGATAGATCAATATCGGCGATGGCGGCATCTGGAACTCCATAGCGAAACTCCTGGACTTTCCAATCTGCAGGCCGTGCCCAGGCATACATAGTTACGATCGCATCGAAGGGAAGATCGTCACGACGTTGAGAGCGTGGGGCTGGAACTTGGATGACATCATCATCACTGGTTCCTCCCATAAATAAGTTTGGTGCAATCTTTGAATAGAGAGTTCTTGGTTGGTATGGCATATATCTCCTTAGTTTGAGTAATCAGGGTTTGTGGATTCATTACTGCCCGATTCTGGGCGGATGTTTTTAGAACGGGTTTTGCGAGAAAGGGATTCACGTATACGTTTTGATGCGTATTCAACCTCTTCTGTTTCAGCAGTATTGGCAAGTTGATCCATCTCATTAGCTTCACCAAGCATTAGCGTTAGTGATTCTGCTGAGCGATCGTCAATGACTTTAATCTGAGATGCATGACGTCGAATATCTGCCGCAGTTCCCTTAAGTCGTTTGCTAGCAGTAGTTGCTTTGCCTTCAAGCATCTCTTCTGTGGCAAGTGCTTTCTCACTCTGGGCCTTCAAGATCATTCGCTCTGCCTTAACAATTGGATCTTCAATTCGGCCTGCGGCTTGATCTCCTGGCACTACATTGACATTTACTGGCATCGTGATGCTTATTTCATTGCGAGCAGCAAGATCTGTGTATTCAATTGTCACATCTGCGATTTTGCAGAGCCCAAGGCTTGCGATTCCTGGCACATCAACCATGATGATGAAACGACGATTTTCTTTGGCGTATAGGTCTCCTAGTTGAACCACATAGTCAGGTCCATCCATCCAATACGGAAGACGCTGGAGAAGTTCAATTTTTGGCTGCCCTTTGGCCAAAGCAGTTGGACGAAAGCGCAGCACTGCATTAACAATCGTCTTATCTAAAAGATCGCTAACTTCAGCAGCAATTGCTCCGACCGCCTCATCAATATCTGCAGCAAAGCGATGTGCTCCGCCACCGCCTTGAGCAATTGCTTCAAGGATTGTTTCGTCATATCCATTGCCAAGGCCGATAGAAGCTGAGGTAACGGCTTCAGTTGCCGATTTGGCAGCAACTTCTGAAAAGAAATTGGGGCTTCTCTCACCTGAGTTTGCATGGCCATCGCTGATTAGCAGAACAGTTATTCCACCTTCAAGTTTGGTTCGGCCTGCTTCACGTAGGGCTAAAGTGAAACCAGCAGAAATGTCGGTAGAGCCACCGGTTCTAATACCTCTAATTGCTTGTTTCAGATCCACCATGTTGTGATCTTTTAGCGGCTTTATTGGAACAGCAACCTTGGCGCTATCATCAAAAATAACAATTCCAAATGAATCGTTCTTGTCTAAGCGATCAACTAATCTAAGGATTGACTCTTTAGCAGCCTTTAATGGAGCTCCATCCATGGAACCGCTAACATCTAGACAAATTTGAACACCTCTTGGTGGTCGCTCTTTGCTATCAGCAACTTCTGGAGCTGTTAAGTCAACCATTAAGGTGACCTTGTCTTCAGATTCGATAGCCAATATGTCGGTATCGAGAACTAACTTGGTATGCATAAATCTCCTTTAAGTTTGGAAACTTCGTGAAATATTTAAGGGTCGGCATAAGCCGGGCTGCGCACATGTCGCAGAATTAATTGCAGATTTCTTTTTCGATAGAGCCTGGATCGGCGGCCCTGCGAGTAGCGAGCTAGATCGCTGCCCCGAATACAGAGGCAGAGGTAGCGTGATTGCGCAAAGTAGTTTTAAACACTCGATGCCTCCATTTCTTTATCATTATTTCTGGCCTACTATGCTTACAAGATTACTATCAGGTACTGACATATCAGCTTCTGGTACTGTTTCTTCACTCTGAGGTGACTTGTTCCCAACAACTATTGTTTTAGTAACTGTTACCGTTCTGATAGTAATTGTTTGCTTAAACGATGAATATATAGGCATTTGATCCGTTCTCTAGTCGTCTTAGGCAATCTTGCGCTTTAAAGGTTTGCGCTTTGGATGGATATTGGTGTCAAACTTGGTAGATAGTTTGAAAACAGCTAACTCAATGAACTCCTGGAAGTTATAGGCCTTGCATTCAATTGAGCCAAACTCAACAACTCCAGGATCCTCTGTTGGTTCAAGCCCTAACTCTTCTTCACGCACTGGATCCCAATCATTTAGAATGAGTGAGAATTTAGCCTGATAGAAGTAGGACCCGGTAATGCCTTGGTTAAATTCCAGATCATATTCGCGTACAACTTCAGGATGTTCATACCACTCAGCTAAGTTCATCTCAGCATTGTTCTCATCAAACATTGGCTCGACATGAACCTCATAGTGATCATGACAATAGATTTTAATCCAGCGTTCTTCACCTTTGTTATTGCTTACAACCGAGAAGTCATAATGAAGATTTTCTAGATTTGCTGCAGCAGCAATAAAGGCAGCGCTGCGATCTAACTCCCGAGCAGGACCAACTTGATTAAAGAAGGCCTCATCGAGGCGCGCTTTATCGTTCTTATTAGCTGGCACGAGATAGCTCCTTTACTGAGAAGGAATCAAAGCGCTTTGCATACTCAGCCTCACCTAGCTTGGTTAAGTGATACTGAGGGACGCCATGTTTGTAGCAGATGTAATACCTAACCTCTTGGCGACGAGTTTTACGGCCTTCAAACTCAGCTTGCTTACGGGTGAAGCGAGCCTGAGAAACCATTCGCTTACATTTCTCTACATCTCTGATCGCTTCTTTTTTGCACTCACTCTCTAGCTTTTCTAGAAAGCGGCTCTGCGGCCGATCAGCCTTGGCCCGAGCTGAAAACTTTCCAGGCTTAGATTTTTTGGATCGGTCTATTGCCCGAGCCAACCTACGGCCACCTATTTCCAGGGCGACCTCATTGCCATCTCTCACCGATATCTCTTCCTTTCTTTCTAGAGGCTTCAGTTCAGATACTCAAAAAGTTAGCTATTTGCGCTGACATTTTGATCCCTTCACTTTTTTACCCCTCTTCTCAAGGAGGCTTTCTCCAAAAGAAGTTGTTAAGTTGCGCGAAGCATACCATGGATATAAATATCTACCAAATCTACCACACAGCAAAGACTCCCGGTTTACGCTCATTTGACCCTCCATAAACATTTCCTATACCATCAACCCAATGACCACGTTTAAACTTCCCGCAACAGGTGAAGAGCTGGCCTATGCCGCCAAGGAGTATGCGGGACTCACCTACGAGAAAGTCCGCGACCGCCTTGAGTGGGACCACCTTCCCAAGGCCATCGAGTCAATCTGGTCTAACTCCCCCTTGCTCAAGGATTTGCGAAAGGCCTCCGGAAAGCCAGAACGGGAGATACGCGAGATCTGCCACATTATCGTGACCTTCCCAGGCCTAACTGCCGTGGAAAGAATTCGCGATTTACTGATCCAAAACCAGCTACTGAAAAGTTCTGAAGGGCAGTTTGAGTCTGCGCAAGAGATTGCCTCTGAGCTATTTGATCTAACTATGCGCTATACCCGTGTTCAGAATCTAGCTCGCCATATTAGAACTGCTGTTAATAGCCATTTAAGAGTTTTGGGTATTGAAGTTTCTGCCCGGAGCGGCTCACCATTTGAAGACTTACTCTCTGCCCTTGATTCAAGTGGCGTACTTCGAGAGCGCGTCTCAGGCCTAAGGTCTGCAGTTCTAAAGAACAACTCTGATATTAATGATTGGGCTGATGATGTAAATAGTCTGCTTAGCCTCTCCTCTAGCAGAGGTGTTCTAACGAGTAGGCGCCTTGAACAAGCTAGCCGGCCAAGAAGTAAGATGGCAGTAAGTGCGATTAATACTTATCGACTACGTTTCAAACAAGCGTTAGCAGCAACTCTTGGAATTGAGCTCGCAACGGATAGTTCACGCATTGAGAAAACTTCAAATAAGAGTATCGATGGTCTATTAAAAGAGCTAGATGCTTTGCCAAAAGATTCAGCCGAGCTTTACCAGATGTTAGTTAATCTGCGTCCGAAAAGAATTAGTCGCCCAGATATCCGTAGTAATGAGTTTGTATATGAGGTAAAAACTAGTGCTAGAGATACATCAAGAAAGAATTTACTTAAACATGTCTTTAACCTCGATGGTAGAGAGGTTGTCATCATGGGCTCAAGAGGTGCCTTTACTGATGAAATGGTCACTGGGGTAATGAAAACGGTGAGGATTCAGTTATCGCTAAGTTATGATTCAAGAGCTCTTCAGGCTGCTTTCGAGAGCCAAGGTCAGGTCTTACGCGTGGAAATTGAGCGACCTAAGAAGTCTGATCATAAGCAAATAGCTGAGATATTTCGCCAATTGATCTGATTTTTACCCCCTTTATATTCAGTTTTACCCTCTCTCTTTTTACTTTTTACCCCCTTACATCGCGAAGTTGTTTGTTGGGAACTAACAACTTCGGGTTGCTGAAGTAATAACTTCTTGTTGCTGATGACTTAGGGAAATTGCATCGTTGTCCCCTTACTTACATAAAGTCACAAATTTACCGAGCATCACCATGCCATCAACACTTGATGGCTCCATGAAAGATAAGTTATTAG
>Ga0194116_10007087_pt1 | contig 11688 bp, 10 predicted proteins | sample TA2MahsurfametaG_4_FD_148617 | JGI IMG/M metagenome (GOLD analysis project Ga0194116, IMG submission 148617) | Freshwater microbial communities from Lake Tanganyika, Tanzania - TA2015008 Mahale S9 surface | ecosystem: Environmental > Aquatic > Freshwater > Lake | place: Tanzania: Lake... | reverse complement strand
TAACCTTTTGAATGTTACTAACTTCGGCGTTTTATATTGAAGCGCTGTTGTGCATGCTTAATTTTGCTTTATGATTGAAACTGATATTATCATCATTGGCGCCGGTCCGTGTGGATTATTTACGGTATTTGAAGCTGGCCTTTTGAAATTACGTTGTCATTTGATTGATGCTCTTCCTCAGGCCGGCGGTCAGCTGACAGAGATTTATCCAAAGAAACCCATCTATGATATCCCTGGGTTTCCGGAAGTATTGGCTGGGGAGTTGGTTGAGAATTTAATGAATCAAGCCGCACCATTCAAACCGGGATTCACCTTGGGAGAGCGTGCAGAATCTTTTGAAAAAACAGAAGATGGAAAATTCATAGTAACAACCTCTCGAGGAACAAAGCACATCGCTCCAGTGGTTGCAATTGCAGGAGGTTTGGGGTGTTTTGAACCCCGAAAACCGCCTATTTCCAACATTGGTCAATTTGAAGACAAGGGAATCGAATACATTGTGCGTGATCCTGAATTTTATAGGGGAAAACGTGTAGTTATAAGTGGTGGGGGAGATAGCGCCTTGGATTGGAGCATATTTTTAGCCGAGGGTGTTGCAGAACATGTGACTTTAATTCATCGTTCTACAAGTTTCAGAGGACATTTAGACAGTGTTCAAAAAGTAATGGATATGGCAGCATCTGGTAAGATGACTTTGATTACAAACGGTGAAGTAGTTGGTGTTGACGGCAATGAGCATGTATCTGAAGTTCATGTTGCAATTACAGGACAAGAGAACCATCAGGTAATTGCTACAGATCATTGGTTACCGCTGTTCGGGTTAAGTCCTAAATTAGGGCCACTCGCTGAATGGGGCTTGAACATTGATAAAAACAGCATTGAAGTGAACACCTTTGATTATAGTACGAATGTTGAAGGGCTTTATGCAATTGGTGATATCAATACATACCAAGGAAAATTAAAGCTCATTCTATGCGGGTTTCATGAGGCCACATTAATGGTTCAAAGCGCTTTCAAGCGTATTTATCCAAATAAAAATTATGTGTTGAAATACACCACCGTAAATGGTGTTAATGGATTTGAATAACATGGAAGAAAATACAGTTTTAATAACCGTTGTTGATCGAGAGGGGGTAGGTCATGCTCTTGAAGCTCCAACTGACATGGGGATGAATATGATGGAGCTTTGCAAGTCATATGAATTACCCGTTGAAGGGACATGCGGTGGAATGGCCATGTGCGCAAGTTGCCACATGTATATTATTTCCGATCACGATTTGGGAATCAGAAATGATGATGAAGAAGCCATGTTGGATCAGGCATTTTTTGTAAAAGAAAATAGCCGATTGGGATGTCAGCTGCACATTGCTCCAAACTTCAATGGCTTAAAAGTTCAATTGGCTGAGGTAGGAGGATAGTTGCTTGCCAAGAAGCGAACAGCTAACTCATAACCCGCAATTCCGAACCCAGATATAGTACCTAAGCAGTGACGGGCGACCAATGATTGTTGCCTGAAAGCCTCTCTTTTCTCCACGTGTGATATGTGTACTTCAATGGCAACAGGCTTCACAGCTTCTAGCGCATCATGTATACTTACGCTCGTGTGCGTGTATCCACCAATATTAATAAGCAACGCGTCATATTCTTTTTGTTGAATAACGTCAATGATTTCACCTTCGTGGTTTGATTGGAAAAGGTGAAAGGAATATGTTGGAAACAATGAAGTCAAATGACTTAGTATGTATTCTTGAGAGAACGACCCATATATTTCGGGATCGCGGCTCCCAAGTAAGTTCAAGTTCGGGCCGTGTAAAACTAGAATTCTCATGGTTTGAAAGAAGTGGTTTCAGAATTCCACATGTCTTCTGTGATCGCACGTCCGTTTTTCGAGAAATAGGTTGACCCACGAGAAACTGTTTTCTGGTAGATATCTACTTTGTTCCCTTTTTTCAAAATGCGTTCAATGGTTTGAGAATTGCCTGATCCTTCATACGATCTTTCTGTTATGCCATCGGGCAAATTTTCTGTTCCAGCTAGAGGAATAAGTCTAGATTCAATCATAGCCTGATACTCGGGCGAGTTGGGGTCTAAATACTGTGGTTGCTCTCTTAGTTTTGGTTTTTGTCCCTCAAATGTTCCATTCTCTTGCGAATACGATTGTTGGTTAATCAAGTATTCATTTCGGTCTTTGAATCGTTCTTGTTTTTCTGTGTGGTAGGGATCAACATACTCTTGATTCGCGCGTCCATTTACGCGCTCTTGGTCGTTGGCAAAACCTTCTTCCATGCTTGCGGTATAGTTTCTTGCGTTCGCATACGCTTCATCCAGACGTTCTTTGTTTTTCGATTCAGAATCAAGTAAAGCTTCTTCTTGACGGTCATGTTGTGCGGATTGATTGCGAATTACTTCGCCGGAGCTAAATTGCACTTTATTCTCAGCTTCACTTCTCGTGAGATCTGTTTGTGTATTTGAGCGCTGAACATCATCAAGTCTGCTCAATTGCTGATCTGAAACTACAGTATTTTGCTCTTCTTGATTTCTACGAATGGTTTCAAGTTCTTCAATACGTGCAGAAGAGCTTGATTGCACTTTCATTTCATGCATATCAATGCTTTCTCTGCTGCTATTGGCCAACAATTCTTTCGCGAAGATCAATGAGTCAGTATGATTGCGTTGCTTTTCAGAAACTTCATTTGATTGCAAATCATACTCCGCCTCAATCTCAAGTATTTTCTTTTCCTGTGATATTCTTCTCGAATTTTCGTAAAATTCGTCAACCGCTTTCTCTGCTGCTAAATCTACACTTGAGTTGAAATGATTGTTCCCAGAATGGTTTTGTCCGTTGCGCAGGTTTTCTTCTTCAAGTCTTTTCTCTGCTTGTAATCTCGCTTGTTCGGCCAATTCATCTTCGCGTTTTCTTCGGATTTCTTCCATTTCCTTTTCTTGGGCTAGTAGTCTTTCTTTCCACTCATTTTCTCCGCTGTAGACAGTCGCATTTTGAGGAGCTGTATAACCGCTGCCACCTGAGTTGTTAGGTCTGTTTATTACAACGGGCGCATCAAGTTCTTTTTTGGCTTTATTGATTTGAGTTTGCGGATAACTTTGATTGGGCTTTATCTCAAGAGCACTTTCGTATTTTGCAATGGCAAGTTGATATTTTTTACTTGAAAATAATTCATCTCCGCTGGCTACCAATGCTTTGTATCGCTCTTCAATTTCTTTCTGCTTCTCTTTATCATTGGCTTGAGCTAATAGAGCTGCATTGGCTGCGTCTATTTGGCTTTTCGGGTAAACCTCATTGGGGCGAATGTTCAATGCTTTTTTGTATGAGCTGATCGCTGCTTCATAATTGGTGCTGTTGAAACGAGAGTCAGCTTCTTGAATGAACTCAGCATATTGTCGATTCGCATCTTCTTTCTTCAGTTCTTGATCACACAAATACATTTGATCTCTTGGATACTTTTCGCCAGTCTTGAGGTTACTCGCAGTACTGTATTTTCCTTTGGCTTCGTCCCATTTTTTATTTTTAAAAAGCTCATCTGCCTCTTTAATCAATTTAGCGAATTCTTGAGAAGAGTTCTGAGCATTGAGTTGCTCCTTCCATTTTTTCTCGGCTTCGTTATACTTCGATTTCGCGGTTGCATCTGTAGGAAAAATGTTCAAAGCACTTTGGTACTTCTGCATGGCCTCTTCGTACCGAGTAGTTGTCATTTTTGCATCACCTTCCGCAATGAATTTATCGAATTCTTTTTTCATGCGGTCGCCATTTTTAGCCACGTCTTCAAGACGTTTGAATTCAGCATCGATTTTCCCTTGCATCGTTTCGGTGTAAGAGTCATCTTGGCTGATAGTATTGGTTTGCGAGACGAAAGAAGCCTTACTCATCGGGTCTTTCATGATGTCTGTGTTGAACCCTTCGATATAAGCAAACAGCGTAACGCTCATTTCTAATGTGAATCCTCCGGCACGATCTGCTGGTGGTATGTTTCGGGTGTCGATTCGAAGTATTTTAGTTACGTAATCGCTTTTGCTGAATTTCAATTCGTACGTATAACCTAAAGGAAGTGTGAAGTCGAATTTGCCTTTGGTGCCGGCATCTTGCACTTCTTGTTGCGCACCATTTTTGAAAACAACAATTTGAACTCCATCTAATTTTGCGTTGGTTTTGGAATCGCGCAAAATGTCGTCACTCTTGATGCGAATGACTTCCCCTTGGCCAATTGCACTTACAGTCACTAGCAGTAAAAGAAATGAAAGGGCAAGTTGAAAGAAGTTGGATTTTGTAGCACCCATAAGAAAAAGATTTACCTAAGCTATGTAAATATAATGGAAAAAACGGAATATGGCGCTTAATAAGCGCCATATTTCAAATGGTTATTTTTTGTTGATTCACTATTTCTCCTTGGTTGGTTTCAACAACAAGCGCGTATTCTCCTCTTTGTAATCCTGACAGGCTAATGTCTAGTGGGAGTGTTAAGCTGCCGGGTTGTTGATTTTGTATGTGTTGAACATACTTAATGACCTCTCCCGATTTGTCTTTAATTACAATGCGGATGTCTGATTTTTCATTCGTAACAATACTCACTTCACTGGTGATACGCTCGGGTTTTCCGCTGAAGGTCAATTGTGATCCGGATTCAACTTCATGATAAGTGACATGATAAATAGGGACAGGTTCACCTTTATACTTTGAGGCAATGGCCATAAGCTCTGCTGGTGCCTCCGTATCGCCCTTTCTGCCCAATGCTGCAATGGGATGATTGTTTGTGAAAATCCAAACTAAGGTCTGAATAGATCCGTGGGTGTCGAGGTGATTGCTCTCCGCATCTTGTAAGGCCCCTACCAATTCAGCACTACCCATTTCTGTTTCCTTAAAATCTTTATAACCATCGGGAGTATGCGCCGCTCCAGAATTTCCACAAACGGCATTCACATAGGTATCTTTTGTTTCCAATGGAGCAAGAACAATATCTTTTGAACGAATAACAACAAACGGTTGGTATTGCGGATCTTGACAGTGAAAAATTCGTCCACATTCAAGTTCAATCTGAATGGTATCCTTGGAGTTGTTTTTCATAGCAAGCTTCAATCTTCTTTTATCGCCAATGCTATTTACAAGTCCTGTGAAGCTGATTAACTTCTTTTTCCGTGCTTCTTGAAATGAAATTTTTTGACTTCTTTTTTGCGCAGTGGCTTGAAAGATGAACACTGATAGGGTGAAGAGAACAAATAGCTTTTTCATGGTGTTGGGTTTTTGGTGGTTTAACTGTTTAACTGAGTTGTGTTGGGACTGAAATGATTTTTAAGAAGCGTCTTTTTCTTTTGTAAAACGCTCAATATCTTTTTTCCTCAAGAAAATATGAATATTTCCTTTTTTAGTTTCTCGAACTTGCCATGATTTTAGCTCGCCCATTTTGAAGTGAATTTCCACTGGATTATCTTTTTTAAAGTTTTGAACCTTAAGAGTAATCTCAGACAATACACTCAGAGAGTTGGTAGCGAGCCGAAGTTTTTGATTCGGATTGACTGCCTCTTGTGAAACTTTAACGCGTATGTTTTCTTGAATAACAGAGCCGGTAATCAATTTCTTTCCAATGCACGTGTGAATGCATGTCTCACCGTTGTTTTTGAAATCTTCGAAAACCGCATATATTCCCGATTTTGAGAAAGCGATGCTGCGAAAATTCTGACCGTCAACGGTTTCTTTGCCAATTTTAATGCTCTTCTCAATAATCCAGGTCGATTTGCCAGGGTCCCATCTGAATAATTTTAAAAATTCATTTTTCTTCTGCACATTGGCTGGAAAGAGCACATTGATCTCAATTTCCTGATCTGTTGGAATAATAACCTCAAAGGCTTCACGAAATTGATAGGTCTTGTGTTTGCTGTCGGTTGTATTGAACTTCATAGCAAATTCAGTGAAGTTGATTTGTCGAATTTGCGGACTATTTGTTGGAAGGTCGTGCCCAAATGATGAACAATTCCAAATGAATAATAGACCTATTAAAACAATAATTGGGATGTTGGATTTTATGGTGTTCATGGCAATATTATTTATAGGTTACTGAAATTTTGTTGGGTTGAAAAAGATGCTTAAAAGCCTGCCATTTCGAAGTGTTTATCTCACAGTTAACTTCTTCGGTTTGTCCATTTGCATGGGTTAAAGTGCAAGTGATATATCCCTTTTGAACAGCCTTCGGAATGTCAATGGTGGCGCTGGCTTGGTTGGTTGAGATTTCACCACCAACCTGAATGTAAGGTGCCGTTGAAATGTATTGGCATGAAGTGATGGCTTTCATTTTCGGAGCGTGAACAGTGGCCTTTAGTTTGGTGCCTGATAGCGTTTCAGCCCACGCATATGTACCCGATTGTGAGATGTCTATCTGCGTGAAAAATTCATCTAAATCATTTTTTGTTTTGTTGGTTTTTGCGGTTCCAATTGGATCCCAACTTTGTGCATTGGCATTCCAAATGAATAATTGCATTTTTTTCTTTGCAAGTTCTGGCGATAGCGTGAACTCCATTTCAAGTCCATTTGCAATGGGGTATTCAGAAGTGTAGTTGGCTTCAATTAACTTGTGGATTATGAGCACTTGTCTTTTTGAAGAAATGGAATTGTACTTCGACAATTGTTCAGCGTTAACCGCTTCGTGTAAGTCAATGCGAGCTGCCTCAACTGAATTGCGATCCAATTCTTTGAAATTTAAATTGTATTTGCCTGCAATATGAATTGTAGCTGGAGTTACCCGTAAAATTTCGTTTCGTTCTTTCGTGTAATTCGTTTGTATAGTCAAATCGCGATCATTCACGTTTTGCTTCTCGAGAATATCTAATGAAACAATTTCTTTGGGTATATGCTCCTCCAATAGGAACTCCTCAATTTCCATGATTCTTTTTTCCAAAAGCACTTTCTGTTTCATGTCTGTGTGGTAATTCTTATTGACGCGGAACTGCAAGTGAATGTCTGAGGCCCCATAAAAATCTAAAACAACATGATTCAATAGATTGAAAGACTGAAGAGTTAATTTTTCAGAGTTGTTTTGAAAGTCTAACTCCGCAATAGGTGTAGCTTGAGTTTGGAGCATAGAAAGGCAGCCCCAAAGGATGAGTAGTCTTTTCATAATAAATAATTTAAGGGATTTCTATTCTAACGGACATTTAAAAAAATTAATTGTGCTCTGAATAAATTTTTTTTTCTTTGGTTTATGAATACTAGTTTTTGGGAAAGAGAATCATTCCTGTTGAATTGTGATGTTATCATAATAGGAGCCGGAATTGTTGGTCTATCCGCAGCTTACCATTGGAAGAAAAAAAATCCGGGACATCGAGTGGTCATTCTTGAGAGAAACTGGCTTTCTGATGGGGCTAGTTCAAAGAATGCGGGCTTTGCCTGTTTCGGAAGTATTTCTGAACTGGAAGATGATTTGCAGTCCATGAGCGAAAATGAAGTTGTTTCATTAACTAATCGACGTTTCCAAGGATTACTTGAGTTGAGAAAACTTATAGGTAATGAAAATTTGGAGTTCCAATCTTGCGGGGGAGTTGAAGTTTTTTTTGATTCAAGCTCTTTTCAAAAATGTCAAAGTCAAATAGATAAATGGAATTTGAATTTTAATACAATCATTGGACCGAATGTTTATTCGGCTAAATCAGTTTCTTACTATCACGGTATGCAAGAAGTTGTTGGTGTAATTGAAAATTCATTTGAAGGAGCAATACATACCGGTAGTATGCTTCGCTCATTCAGAAATTTGGTGTTGTCTTTGGGTGTTGAATTATATAGTGGTGTGCACGTTCTGTCATTCGAGGAGGTAAATAGTGGGGTAGAGGTGGTTTCCAATGAAGGTCAATGGAAGACAGAAAATCTCATCATAACCACCAATGCTTTTGCTTGTGAATTATTGCCGATCCTTGATGTGCAGCCCAAGCGAAATCAAGTAATTGTATCTAAGCCCATGAGACATGAGCTGAAAGCTACCTACCATGCAGAGAAGGGATACATTTATTTTCGCCCAATTCAAGACCGTATTTTAATTGGTGGAATGAGGCATCTTTTTCCGCATACAGAGAACACTTCGGAAAGGTAACACCGATGAGGTTATTGCCGCATTGCAACGTTTTGCCTCTGAAAAGATTTTGAATGGAAGGTCTTTTGAATTGGATATGCATTGGTCTGGGATTATAGCCATGGGGAATAAAAAAAGTCCCATCATTCAGAGGTACAGCGAACACATAGGTATTGCGGTTCGTATGGGCGGAATGGGTGTTGCAATTGGAACTTCAGTTGGAAGAGAAATTACTGAATTAATGCTGCAATAGCATCAATCACTCGCTCACCGTCTATTGCAGCTGAGACAATGCCTCCCGCATATCCAGCACCTTCTCCACATGGAAACATGTTCTTTATTTCTGTGTGTTGTAACGATTGTGTATCACGCGGAATTCGCACCGGTGAGCTGGTTCTTGTTTCAGGGGCTACAAGTAAAGCATGTTTCGTAAAGCTGGGAATTTTCTTTTCCATCAATTGCAATCCTTCACGTAAAGCGTTTGAAATGTTTTTCGGGAATAATTCATTTAAATTGACTGAAGTAATGCCAGGTCTGTATGATGAAGGTGTTAACTGAGTAGAGGTTTTATTCATTATGAAATCATGGGCCATTTGTGCAGGTGCAAATCCAGATTCACCGCCAAGTGCAAATGCTTTTTTCTCGATTGCTTCTTGAAGATGAATCCCTTTAAGAGGTCCTTTTTGCACATAATTGACAAGGTCAGATTCCAAAACCTCCGCAACAATTCCTGAATTGGCCCATTCATTATTTCGTTTGCTTGGTGACCATCCGTTGGTTACAACTTCACCCGGAGAGGTTGCACAGGGTGCTATAATTCCGCCAGGACACATACAAAATGAATAGACCGCTCGGTCTGTAGTTTGAGTCACTACGTTGTAACTCGCGGCAGGTAAAAATTCACCTCGCGTTTCGCAGTGATATTGATTTTGATCAATAAATTGTTGCTGATGCTCAATGCGGAATCCGAGTGCAAAGGGTTTGTACTCGATGGCTATGTTTTTTGAATGAAGTAGATTGAAGATGTTTCTTGCACTGTGTCCGGTTGCAAATACAAAGAAATCACCTGCGAATCGATTCCCATTTTCGTCTTCAACAGATTCTACACTATTTTTTGATAAGTGTATATCAATCACATTCGTAGAGAAATGAAACTCTCCTCCAGCAGCTAATATGGCTTCGCGCATGCTGGTAATAATTTGAGGAAGTTTGTTTGTGCCAATGTGCGGGTGACTCTCAACGGCAATGTTTTCATCTGCGCCGAATTGAATAAAGGTTTCGAGGATGCGTTGCACAGAGCCTTTCTTCGTGCTTCGGGTGTAGAGTTTTCCATCACTATACGTTCCCGCTCCGCCTTCACCGTAACAATAGTTTGAATCAGGATGAACTTGCCCATTTCTGGTTATTGCTGCAAGGTCACGTCTGCGTGAACGAACATCTTTGCCACGTTCAAGAACAATTGGCTTTAAATTTAATTCGAGGCATCGCAAAGCGGCAAATAATCCGGCTGGCCCTGATCCGATGATGATTACTTTTCGCGCATGCTCATTGCAACTGAAATTTCTTTTCGTGAAATTTGGAAAAGGGATTTCTGAAGGTAATATGCCTATACGCAGATTGACTTTGACGTTGCGACTTCTGGCATCAATAGATTTTTTTAAAATCCGAAAATGATGTAACGCAGAATTGAATCCAAGTTTTTGAATTTCTACTTGTATTAATTTACGGTCCTCTGAAATAAGAGGAGTGACATGTAATTCAAGAATTTTCATGTTGGTCTATTCAACCAAAAATGATTGGTTATCAGCGAAATTAATTCTTTTTCTTTGATTTTACAGCTACCACAACTTCAGCTTGAGGTTTAGGACCTGTTTTCTTTGCACCGGGTTTGTTCTTACTTCCCGCAGGCCTTCCTCTTCTTGATTTTCCTTTGGTAGAGATTGTTCCGTCAAAGGAAGGTAAGTTCAATTTGAATTTCGATTTTCTTCCACGTTGATTATTCAACGATGCAAGTGTATTCGCAATCTCGACTAAAGTTTTTAACTCTTTTTCTTTTCTTGAAATTTCAAGTTTTATTTCATTCAACAACTTTTTAGACATATTATATTTATTTCATTTTCAAAAGTATTTCTTAACATTAGTAACGAATGTAAAAAAATTCTTAAAAATCATTGAATCGTGTAATTTCGCCAAATGAAAAATCAAAACTCCATAGCATTTGATAGGTCCGGTTTGTCAAACGATGAATTATTGCAATTATATAAGGCAATAAAATTGCCTCGTTTAATTGAAGATAAGATGTTAAGTCAATTGCGATTGGGTAAAATTTCGAAATGGTTTTCGTCATACGGTCAAGAAGCTATTTCCGTTGGTATTACCTGCGCAATGGAAGATGATGAATTCATTTTGCCCATGCACAGAAATTTGGGTGTATTTACTTCGCGCAAGCTGGATTTAAAAAAATTGTTCTTGCAGTTTCAAGGAAAAAGAGATGGTTTCACCAAGGGGCGAGATCGTTCATTTCATTTTGGAACCAAAGCGCATCATTTGGTTGGAATGATTTCTCACCTTGGTCCTCAGTTGGGAATTGCAGATGGTATAGCACTAGCACAGAAATTAGAGAAGAACCCAAAGGGCACCGTGGTCTTTTCCGGAGATGGTGGGGCGAGTGAGGGGGACTTTCATGAGGCGTTGAATGTAGCCACAGTTTGGGACTTACCTGTTATTTTCTGTATTGAAAATAACGCATGGGGTTTGTCTACCCCAAGTCAAGAACAATTCAGATGCAAGCAGTTTATTGATAAAGCAATTGGTTATGGTATGCCTTTAGAGGACGCTGTGCAAATTGATGGGAATAATATTTTGGAAGTCTATAGGACCGTCAAACAATTGCTTGAAAGTATTCGGGAAAGACCGCGTCCAATTATTTTGGAATGCTTAACTTTTCGTATTCGTGGACACGAAGAAGCGAGCGGAACAAAGTATTATCCAGAGGGGGTGATTGAGGAGTGGACAACAAAAGATCCCGTAGACAACTATGAAAAATATCTCATACAAGAGGGGGTTTTAAGTGAGACGGAAGCTGTGACCATTTCATTGAACTTAAAAAATGAAATCAATGCAGCACTGAAGATCAGTTATGATTTGCCAGATATTACTCCGAACACGCAAGAGGAAGTACAAGATGTATTTGCTCCATTCAACAATGCTGAAATTCTAGCAACGGGAGGTACAAAAAAAATGCGATTTATTGATGCCATTCAAGACGGTTTGCGTGAGTCCATGCACAAGCACGAAAAGTTGGTGTTGATGGGACAAGATATTGCAGAGTACGGAGGTGTTTTTAAAGTAACTGAAGGGTTTGTTTCGGAATTTGGTAAGGATCGAGTTCGAAATACACCCTTGTGTGAATCAGCAATTATTGGTACTGGATTGGGTTTGAGTATGAAGGGGTGGAAGGCCATGGTTGAAATGCAATTTGCCGATTTTGTTACTTGTGGATTCAATCAGATTGTAAATAATTTGGCTAAACTTCATTACCGCTGGGCGGAAAAAGCCGACGTGGTGGTACGCATGCCTACGGGTGGATTAGCAGCTGCAGGACCTTTTCATAGTCAAAGCAATG
>Ga0194116_10007086_pt1 | contig 11688 bp, 6 predicted proteins | sample TA2MahsurfametaG_4_FD_148617 | JGI IMG/M metagenome (GOLD analysis project Ga0194116, IMG submission 148617) | Freshwater microbial communities from Lake Tanganyika, Tanzania - TA2015008 Mahale S9 surface | ecosystem: Environmental > Aquatic > Freshwater > Lake | place: Tanzania: Lake Tanganyika... | reverse complement strand
CACCTTTACCATATGGTGGATTACCAATAACGGCATCAAAGTCCATATCTTTATACTCTTTTTCTGTTATGTATGTTATGCCATTGGGAATATTTGCCATTCCCGAAGGGTTCATATCGTAGTTACCGTCTGTGTAGATATTTTTATATCCTTTTTTAGATAAAGTAATTGAAAAATGCCCAAAAGCATCTTGAGGAATATAAATCATAGCATCTTTTGATAAATTTTTCAACTTATCAATAATTTCTACCACAAGATGCAATTTAGGAGCCCGAACTGCTTCTGGATTTTTTTCTTTAATTAGTTTTTTATGAGATTCTGGAGTAAACCCAAAAACTTTTTCTTGTTCATGAAATCTCGAATTAACCTCAATAAGTTCTGTTTTTAAGAATGAAATAAACTCAGAATAAGTTTTTATCCACAAAGGTGCTTCTACTACTTCCTGAGATCCACCAAGAGTTGATTTACGACAACCAGCAGCATATAAATGTGGGCGAAAATAATGATCGGTTAAATCTCGATGACAATCGACGTAATCATCGACAATAACTTCCTCTGGCAAATGCGAATAATCATTATCTTTAAATCTACCAAAACCACGTTCTGCCTTTGTCATTCCAACAAAAGCACAAACAGGACGCTCACTAAGTTCGATCAAACGTTTAATCGATTCCTGTTGATGGAAATAAATTCTTGTATATTTTTTATCAACAACATCAGGATAAAAAGGATCAACTTCCTTGATGCATTCCATTAAAGCGTTCATAATGTACTTAGAATGGTCTCTTCAACCTCAACAAAGGTATTTTATATGTCTTAGAATGATTTGTCAACCTCTTCATAGAGATTATCAAAGTTTTTAATCCAATTCTCTTTATCCCTTCCCCATTTGTTTACTGGGCAACTATCAAAAACGTGCTTTACTTTTTGCGGAACGAAACATCCACACATTTTACAGACTTGTTCTTGTCCTTCATAATGTTCACAATTTGTACAAAGTTCTTTTCTCTCATTTTCTACTTCAGCAGAAACACTTAGAACTTTTCCTTGATTATCATTAATATATTGAATTAAATTCCAAGAATAATTGGCAAGATCTTTCGTATCAATCATTTTAAAAAAAATCAGTTAAAATTATTTATTATGGGTTATAGAGACCCTTGACGGTATCAGGATTTATTGTTCCAGTCACCACATAATTTGAACCAGAGATTGCTCTACCGCCAGATCCACCATTTCCACTATTACCAGTGTCTCCACCACTTTGGGACCATTCTCCACCAGAGGCTCCATTTTCTCCATTTGTTCCATTTGTAGCAGCCTGCGTATTACCTCCCCCACCAGCGCCACCAGCTGCTCCAGGACTACCTGATAATGATCCTGAAAAATTGTTATATCCTCTTCCAGAACCACCAGTGCCACCAGCGCCGCCAGTTCCACCAGAAGTTGCAACATCTAATCTACAATATCTACATTGTCTATTTTGTGAGCAACACGTTCCACCCCATCCACAAGAATATGTTTGGCAACACCCACCACAGTTTCCATTGTAACCAGTCTGATAATATCCAGATGGACAACCTGGAGCACCGCCACAACCTGATGTTTCCGAAAAGAATGAATTCAGCCCCGGGGATCCGTTAGAACCTTGAGCACCTCTTTCACCGCCACCTCCACCACCATAGATATTTGCTGTGCTCCTCACGAATACAACAATATTATTTCCTGATGAAGAGACAATACTTAAAGAATTACCACCTGCTTCCCCAGATGGATCTGGCGCACCAGCAGTTCCACCACCTCTTCCCGCAGATCCATAAATGTACCCAGAAACATCAATAGTTACGTTATACGCAGTGGCATTAAAATCTGCGGCTGAAGATGAAGATGAATTGGAACCACAAGTTCCATTGATATACATCCACTTACGAATATTTTTTGTTAGATTTCCATTCCAATTTTGAGCATCAATATCAAAATTGAGATCTGTTCCAGTTTGTGTAATATAGTAATACTTAATTGAGCTTCTAAATTGTGAAGTTTTAAAATTTAAAGTGGTTGTTGGAATACTTGCGTTTTCAGTGGCATCTGGAACAACTGGATTTGTATTACCTACAGTCGTGTTTCTCAACAACTCGGATATCTTCAAAGAACCAGAAGATGTTTCCTTAAATGTTGATCTCAAAGAACTAAAAGAAATAGATCCAGAAGTATAGTAAGGACCAGCTTTTGTTACTGCTGCAGACATTAAATCCTGTTTTTTCTTTATTTATGAATTGAATCTATGATTTTCTTATGTGATATTTTTTTACTTTCAGATTTTTTTAATTGATTATAAGAATAATTTTCTTTAGCCATCTCTAAAATGTGATTTCTATCACGTTTTAAACTTAAATATTCATTAATTGCTTCTTTGTTGAACATTTGTAATCCATTCGCAACCTGAATGAAACTATCAAGTGACCAGAAGAACTTGAATGAATTATCTCCCAAACTGAGACTATCTAAAAACTCATTTCTACATTTCCCATCAATATGTTTGACCCATTCTTTTTTATTATTCATCATATACCTCCAAAAATCAGAGTCAGTTCGATTGGTATTGTAATGAAGACAAATGAAATCAATAATTGTTTCATATGTTTTTAAATTTCTCTCATTAAATCTTTTTCGATTATGCTCTAAACATTTTAAACTTGAATTTAATGCGATGAAATCATAAACTTGTTTTACAATAATATGAATACCTGTTGATTCTAGTGGTTCAACAAACCCGCTCGATAAACCTACTGCTAAACAATTCTCAATCCACGCTTGATCATAATAACCTGGTTTATAGTGAATGATTCTATCGGTTTTAAGTTCAACACCAAATCTTTCTAACAACCAAGCATTATATTTTTCTCTTGCTTCTTCGTCAGTTGTAAATTTAGAAGAATAAAGATATCCAGTACCATATCGATTTCCAATTGGTATCTGCCATATCCATCCATTATCAGTTGCTTCTGCTAATGTATATGAAGGAATCTCATCAAAATCATAGGGTACTTGTTGAGGGATTGCTCTATCAATTGGTAAGTATTCAGTTATATCATTCCATTTTGCTCCTAGATTTTTTATTAGGAGAGAATTAAATCCAGAACAATCAATATAAAAATCTGCCGTTACACTACCACTATTTCTAAAGTCTATGCTTTTAATCTGATTATCTTCTATGTTAATTTTTTCAGCAACGTCATCAATAAACTCAATTTCATCACTTAACTTTTCAAACATATAATTTGAAAAATCTTGTGTGTCTATATGTAAGGCATGACTATATTGAAAATTTTCTTGTGGGAGTGTTGTAGTTGCCTCATTGTATAAAAGACCACCATCATAACAATCATTTGGTATTGAATAAATCGCACTAGAATGGTCACATTCTCCCCAAAAAACAACTTCCTGAAATCCATGAAAATATTCTGTATTAGGTATCCAATCTTTAAAGTTGATACCTAACTTTATAGTTACATTCAAATCTCGAATTAAATCTTCCGTAGTGAGACCTACAGCATTTAAAAATTCATGAATGATTGGTGTTGTGCTTTCACCAACTGCTATATTCTTTTTTGTCGCATCATAATATAAAGATACTTGAACTTGGTCCCCCCAGTATCTTTTTATCATTCCTGCAGCAATCAATCCAGCAGTTCCAGAACCGAGAACAATAAATTTTTTCATAAAATTAATATAGGTCGTTCCAGCTTGTTCCGTTATATCCTTGATGTTTATTAGTTGAAGTGTTGTAAATAATCGCTCCAGATTGTGTTGCCAAACCAACTCTTTGTGTGGTTGTTAATCTAGGTGGCAACATGAATGCTCTAGATCCAGTGCCTTCACCAGGTAGTAGTCCTGGATTAGTTTTGCCAGCATCGGCAAAATCTAATGCTGCACGAACAGAGGTTGTACCAACACCTACTCCAGATGATCCCGAAACATAAACGATTGAATCATAGAAGTATGAAATTGATCCACGTTGTTCAAATTCCTTTGTGAGGAGAATTCCACCACCATATGTTGAAGCAGATGTTCCAATACCAATACCTTCAAATACTGCTGCTCCAACTACATTTAGAACCTCTTGTTGGAAGGAATTTGTATTAATTCCAATTTTTGCAAATAAACCTTCGCCTCCTCTAACATCTATCTCAGCAATTGGAGTATTAGTATTAATTCCAATCGAAGCTCCAGAAGATAATATTATATTTGAAGATACATTTAAGTTATAGAATGTTGATACACCAGTGGAACTGTAAATATTTCTATCAATGACAGCTGGAAAATTAAAAATTCCAGTTATACTTCCCGCTATCGAAACATTGCCACCAAAGAAAGAATTTCCAGTAATTGTTGAGGTTCCTACAACATGAAGTGGATGATCTGGATTTGTTTTACCTACTCCCAGTCTTCCACCATAGGTTAAAGACATTAATTCAAGATTTGTTTGTCCATAGATCCAGTTAAATCTTCCAGTATCAATACCAGCGGAACCAGAGTGAAGATATTGATTAAAATTACCAGTATCACTGTTAAGAATATCTAAGGTTTTATCGACATTTCCAAATCTTAAAATTGCTGAACTATCTCCGGCACCAACTGTTGGCAATACTTGTTGACCAATGATAATTTTGGATTCGCCAACCTCAGAAATAATTTCTACAGCAGCATCAGATGCTTCTCTAACTTGAATTGATTTTGTTGGAATTGCTGTTCCTACTCCAATTCTTCCACTTTCAAGGGCAGAAAATGCTGTTCCACCAGTTCCAACATGAAGTAGTTTAGAAATTGTTGTAATACCAATTGAAGGTACTTCAATTGTATCAGCAATAAGTTTAGTCGCTGTTATAATTCCAGAAACAAGATTACTAATTACAATACTTGGTGTTCCCGTTAGTGAACTTGCTGTTGTAGCAGTTCCTGTTAGGTTACCAACAAATCCGTTAGAGGCAGTTATAACTCCAGTAACAGAAATGCCCGAGGAATTAATTGGACCAGTTACAAGTGTTTTTGATACAAGACCACCACTAATACTGATTGTGGATGGTAGTCTGTCATTATCAAGTGTGCCAGTTACAATATAATTCGCATTGATTCCTGTAACACCAATACCCCATCCATAAAATTGTGTGGCAGTTAATATACCAGCGACTCTAACATCACCTACAGAACTAATTCCTACACCACGAGAGAAATTAGAAGTATCATTATTTCCACCAACTTGGAAGGTAAATCTTGGGTCATTTGTCCCGACTCCAACATTACCAGCAGCGTATATACTTGTATATCCTAACCCAGCATCAACATCAACCCACTGAGAGGTTGGCATTCCTTGTAAAAATCTAGCATCACCATAGTAAGTAACAATCCCAGAAGTAGATGTTGCTGTGACGATTCCAGAACTGAACGAAGTTATACCAACTTTTAAATTATTTGTAATTGTCGCGACACCAATAAAAGCATCCTGAATTGTGGCAAGCCCTACAACCTTTGCCGATCCCCTTACATCCAAAAATTCGGTGGGAACCGATGTTCCGATTCCCACCAATCCAGATGAATTTACAATGAAATTATCTTCATCAACCTGAACACCATTACGAAAATTGAATGACTTCCTAAAATTTGCCATCTTATATGGTTTTTAGTTATTTATGATTGTGACCGTCAACCTTATTGGAGAGTTCTTTAATTGCTTCAATGAGGAGAGGAACAAGTTTCTGATAATCAACCGCTAGATAACCATTTTCACGTGTTGTAACTGCTTCAGGAAGAATCTTGGCAATTTCTTGTGCGATAACACCAACGTCATCACCTTCCTTACCAGATTTTTCATTCCAGGTATAAGTATTTCCACTGATGGAAAGGACCTTGGCAAGAGGATCTTCAATTGGTGTGATATTATTTTTCAGTCTTTCATCAGAACTGTAGAAAGCAGTAATATCATCAGTTACACTTAAGATACCAGTGATAACTGTGTTGCCTGTGATATTAGTTGAAGCATTGATGTTAACCACATTTGTGGCAGCATCGATGGTTAGATTTCCTGAAGATGTATCAAGTGTATTGTTATCGGCAATACCAATTCTGATGTTATCAATCTCTGCTCCACCATTAGCATCTACGAGTCCAGTGATTGTCGTGATACCAGTGATCGAAACGTTTCCACCAATTGTTGCTCTACCACCAATAGAAGCGGCACCAGTTACACCTAAATCACCACCAAGATTGACATTCTTTTCAACACCAAGACCACCATCAAGGATCACACAACCAGTATCTTTTGATGTAGATTGAGTCGTGCTGGTAACTTCAACATGACCAGAAACTCTTAGATTACCATTAAGATTCAGTGTATCATTAAATTTAGTTTCTGCGTTGAATGTAACTGGTCCATCGAACTGAGAAAGAACAGTTCTAGAGTTTCCACCTTCTACCTTGATTCTTTCTTTAACAACAACTTCATCATAAACAACACTTAGAATTCCCGTTTCTTGACCAGTGACAGTTGGGATAGGGGTATCAAATGTCCTTTCTAGTCCAGTTGCGGAACTAACTTTCTTGTTACCAATATAGAATTCACCATCATTATTCATACCAGTATAAACAACGATACCACCTGATTTCTCTTGAGATTGTGAGAGGAATACTTCTGTCTCATTCAGGGATCTAGATTGAACCTGTGGTAAAGCTGTTGAATAGTTACCAGGTCCAAATCCAAGATATTCAAAAGTATGACCAGAAGCACGGGCAATCGCAGGTCTTCTAACTTCAACAGGAATTGGTTTGATCTTGTTGATAGGTGATCCTGCTTTATGTTCAGAAACAACTGTTCCAAGTACACCACGAATCACTGTGATTTCATTATTATTTGATCCTGAGAGTGTGCTGCTAACAATTCTCATGATTTCACCACCAACCTGGATGAAGGTTCCGAGTGGGAATCTGGCAACAGTTCCAATACCAGATGCTGGTAAAAGAACTTTGAGTGCTGTATGTGAAACTGAAATATCACCTACAAGAGTTAGTGAATTATTTCCATATAAAGTAATGCTTCTTGTCTCAAGACTTTCTTGAGTTTTATCAGAAATTGCGTCGTTTGCAGAAATACCATGTTTAAGAACATGAAGTGGCGATCCAACAGAAGCACCAGTATGGATCGTAAAGGTATTAACACCAACCCTTTCTTTTACAAGATAATCTCCAAGATTATTTCTATTAGTATCAATAAATCTTAGACGATTACCAGCAAATAGACCATGCCCACCAGAACATATAATTGTTGTAATACCAGTTACAGTGTCATATGTGGTTGTAGAAGAAACTCTAGATGAAGGACCAAGTGGAAGAACATAAGAACCAGTGATGATAACTGGATCTCCAGCGGTGTGGGCAATGGCAATTTGATTCTTAGCAGGAACAGATGAGATTCTGTAATATCCATCAGCAGTTGTACCAATACCAGTAATTTGAACTACATCACCGATGTTTGTGGAAATGCCAGATGTTGAAATAGTAAGACCGGCACCAACACCAGATCCTATGGTGGTAGTATCAAAATCAAGTTCTTCACCATCCGTATAACCAGAACCACCTGCGATAATATTAAGTGCTTGGATTGATCCACCAGAAATTACAACCTTAGCAGTAGCACCATCCCATGTCGATGTTCCGTTATTGAACAGTTTAACATTATAGAATGTTCCGTTATTATATCCATTTCCTCCAGCAAAACTACTATAGGTTACAATTCCAGAAAATCCATGCTCTCTATCAAATGTAATTGTTGAAATTCCAGATGAAGTTGTAACACCAGAAACAGATAAACCAGGACCAAATGCCCTCAGAGTTTTGTCTAGTGCTTCTCTAGTAATACTCTTCTTAAGATCATTGGTGACAACTTCACCAATTGGGGATCTCTTAGCAAAAGAAACAGCAGATTGTGAACTATCATCATAGTTATCTTTATCCAACTGTGGATAAAGATCCTGAATTTGCTGGCTATACTTGTAAGAAGTAAACTCTACAGGAATAGATTGATCAGCGTCAGTTATAAACAGATGATAAACACCATCTTGTATGCCATCAACATATGGTGTAATGAGTTGTTTTCTATAAATGTAGAGGTTCTTTCTAATATCATTTCTTTCAAATCTTGGTAGTGAAGTTGATCTTACATGAGTATTATTGGTATAAGTTCCTAAAGTATGAACTGAACCATTTACATCTGTAGAAGTATACTTAAATGTATTGGCATTGGTAATTTCAGTAACGGTAAATGTTCCGTTAAATCCAACGTTATTTGCTCCAGAAGTGTTTGTAGTGCTAGTAACATTTCTAATATTAACATGATCTCCAACTTGAAGATTATGTGGTAGATCAGCAATTACTGTAACTGTACTAGACGCAACAGTGCATGTTGAAATGAATCTTGGATTTCTATTATACTCGTAATCTGCTGTTGTGATTGAAGTTAGTGAGAAGTCAGAATCTCCTCTTGCACCAGTTGTGCTGGATTCTTGAATAAGATATCCTTCACTTGGATCTTTCGCATTTGGAATTTCTTTTGGAACAACATAACGAATCTTAAAGACTTTTTCATCAATACTTCTAGAATCTTCGATTCTTGTTACAAAAGTATCATTTGTTCTTTCCCCGATACCAGCAACTCCTTGAGATTGGAGAATACGGAAGATTTCACTATTTGACTCAGTAAAGATAAACCAGTTAGAGTATACTGAGTCCCATTGAATTGGATGTCCAATATTACCTGGAATTTTATCAGATACTCTACTTTCAACTTTTAGTTGAGTTCCACCATAAATTGTGATTGCCAGATTGTTTTCTGCGTTTGCTTTTGTAGAAGCAACTTTAATCTCTGAAGTTGATACACGAATCGCATAGTAAATCGTATTTGGATTTAAATTTTCTGGAAGGTCTCCATTATCACTAATAACTTGAATTATTTCACCGGTTTGGATATAGTGTAATCCTAGTGTAAGGATGTTAGATGTAGGACCACTTGTAACCTTATAAACTTTCTCGGAAGTATCTGTCCCACTCGCTACTGTTGTTGCTGCACCAAGAACATTATTCAGCATTCTGACAGTTGCTGTACTTGTTCCTGCTCCAGCCAGAACACTCAGTTTTTCACCTTTTTTTGCTCCTATTCTATAACCTTGTGTGATTGCTGGAGGTGGAACATCAGCATTATCATATCCATAGAGATATAAATGACTTGAAATACCAATTTGTGTGGTTAGACCAACATCGATTGATACCCAGTCAATTTGTTCTGATGAACTAGTAATTGCTCTAGGTGTGATGATGTTGGTAATGTAAGCATGATTATCCTTAGCAAATGCTTCTTTTCGAAATCCTTCTGCTTTAAGTGAGTGCTGTCCAAAGTTAGAGTTGGAGTTGGTGATTGATGCGTCACCACCAGTTTGAACATCAAAGTGATAGGTAAATCCAATCGCAAAAACAGATACGATCTGAATGAACGAATCATTCGTCACTTTGATGTGACTAGTTTCCCATCCACTTCTATAGATCGCATTAGAATCTAGGTGATAAACAGTATCTGGATTTGTCGAAGATGATTGTGTAGATAGAGCAGATCCAGTTTGTTTTGTGATTCCAATTGAATCGTAAGTTCTTGAGGAAGGATTATATTTTACAAAAGCACGATCGTCTTTCTGTAGTGAAACGGCAGTGAACTGTGCCACAACCATAGAACGGAAACCAGATGCTTTCGCACCATCGGCATGCATACCCTGCATACCCCATACAGAACGTAGAGAGATATTAAAGATATATGGTGAAGCACCAGAAACCGTATCAGTTTCGATTGTAACGGTTGCCGAAGATACGCTAGGTGCTGCTGGTAGATTTGCTCTTACGAAAGGAATTGAATATGTAAACTGAGTAGCACTCGGGACGCTCTGAACTTTTGTTGAAACATTATAATCTTCCTCAGAAACTCCCTTGATTTTAACTGGAGTATCTGCTGTTAAATTATGTGGTGTTGCTGTTGTAACGGTGATAACAGAACTTGGAGTAAATCCATCACCAGAAATAATGGTCGAGATTGAAATTGGATCTGCCGCAAAAGCACCAACAATTTCCCATTCTGGACGCTGCTTGGCAAAACCAAGAGGAGCATCTGGATACTTTTGATCAACATCTCTACCAGATGCCAGATTAAAGGCATTTGATAGTTTACCGTAGTACATGTCAAGATCGGTGAGATCATATCCAGAAGGATAGTTCACACCATCAGCATATTCAAATACCGTTAGTTTGTGGTGAGAGAAAGTAGGTCTTGATTGGTTATTAGATGAGAAATCAGTATCATCAGTATAGACTAATCCTGTTTCATCACCATCAAAGATTGAAAACTGCCAGAAATAACAAGCACCAGTAACTCTAAAGATCGCAGAAGAAGAAAGTTCATAATCAGTTGGGTTTGGAACGTATTTTGGTTTAATTTTTGTTTTTCTTAGATCAAGACCAACTAATGATGTACCTCTTGGAACTATAACACCACCGTTGATACTATTAAATTTGTAGAGAATATTATCGTTCTGTGTTAGATCAAATACTGATTCTAATGTAAGAGATAGGGTATCTTGTGCGGATGTTTCAGCACCTGATGGTGAAACTGCTTTTGGTACGCCACCTACGCTTTTAATCGCAAAACCAGGGCGGTTATCAATAATATGATCACCTGGCATCAATAAGATCGTTGTCTTTTCAACTAGATCATTATTACTACCTCTCAAATATGAAAATCTAGCAGACTCAATAAGTGCCCTTTGAATTGTTTTAAAGGGTTGAGTTAACGAATTTCCCTGATTGGTAATATCATCAGAAGCATTAATATCGTTTGGATTTACGTAGAGTATTCTTCCTTCAGTACTCTTAATAAAGTTCTCTAGCTTGTTGAGAGGCATTGGATTATAACAACCAAAATATTTCTATGTTTTATTTATCCCAATAGATCCTCCTCATTATATTCATATTCCACATCATCTGGCATATCTTCTGGGTTTTCTAGATCCATTGGAAAAAGACAAGGATGTGCTTCTTCTGCTATAAGATAAAAAGAAGTTTGATATAGGTCTTCTATTTCAAACGATCTATTCTGATCTGCTATTCTACGTAAGTCTTCATCTTGCAAATGACCTTCTGGTAATTCATCAAACGTGAAAGGAACGTGATTGATGAAATACATTTTCACAATCATACTGCCGTTATTATACCAGCAATATGCGTGGTCAATGCGATAAGACATAGGGTTTGATTCCCATATCTTATATTTATTTTATACCCGTGGTGAGATTCGAACTCACGCTTGATCGATTTTAAGTCGATTTCCTCTTCCGCTGGGATACACGGGCATAGGTGCTCCTTGAGGGGATCGAACCCACCTCACATCGATTATGAGTCGATTGCTTTCACCAGATAGCTAAAGGAGCGATACGAGTGCCTGGATTCGAACCAGGTCAAAGCCGCTAATCTGGCGGAAAGAGTTTATAAGACTCCTCTGACTACCAAGTCTCACTCGCAATACAAATACTATGGAGCTTCGTTGTTTAACTCGGTGTGTATTCGTATCAACTCCTCGTCTGCGGGCATCACCACTACTGC
>Ga0194116_10007085_pt1 | contig 11691 bp, 3 predicted proteins | sample TA2MahsurfametaG_4_FD_148617 | JGI IMG/M metagenome (GOLD analysis project Ga0194116, IMG submission 148617) | Freshwater microbial communities from Lake Tanganyika, Tanzania - TA2015008 Mahale S9 surface | ecosystem: Environmental > Aquatic > Freshwater > Lake | place: Tanzania: Lake Tanganyika... | reverse complement strand
GGCCTCAATACAGTTTCTTGAATAACATTGATGTCATATATTTTTGTCTTTAAAAATTATTTAAATCTTAATGACTTTCAGGCTCGAAATTAATTTATGGCAACTTTTATTATTTAAATATTTTCAATAATTATATTTATCTTAAAAATAAAAAGAAATAATAACATGATTGATTTGGAATATTTTTCTGGATCTATTTTTCTTTTTATTTTATATTTGTAAAAATTCAATACATATTTTTATTATACTTTATTGATAATTCTAATTTTTATTTAAAATCAATGGATTTATAATCTAATTCTCAGTATTAAGAATTTGAATCAATTCTTTTCTCAATTCTACTCTAAATTTTAAAATTTAAATTATATTTTTTTACTTAAATTTTTTATTTTTTCATAAAATGAACTAAAAAGAATTTGAATCAATTCTTTTCTCAATTCTACTCTAAATTTTAAAATTTAAATTATATTTTTTTACTTAAATTTTTTATTTTTTCATAAAATGAACTAAAATATGAAAGCAAATCTTTGAATTCATCATTATAAACCTTTTCATACTTATTATCATAATAAATATTGACTTGCTCACAATATTTTATTCATTCCTTGAATTTTTTAAATGATCTTCGCAATCAATAATGTTTATAGCTTCATCACATAAAAGACATCTTGTTTTCAAAAATTCACATTTTTTTCGATGAGCATCTTTATCGATTTTGAATACTTTAATTTTGCAAAGGTTGCATCGGAAATATCCCTCCATATATGTGCATTCTTTCTTATGTTGTTCTTGTTCACAATATGAAATAATTTTACCGCATCCCAATTGACAAATAAATTCAAGTTAATTAAGAATATCTTTAACAATTAAATTCATTTTCTCTTTATTAAATGGAGATGACATACAATTGGGACAACGATTTATATTTATTTTCAATGAATCTTGGATGCAATTATTATTATACAGTTTAGAACAATCTCAGCATTGTACTGGTGTATTGATAATTTTTAAGCAAATCAAACAATTAAATTTCTCGACTAATTTAGTTTCTTTACCTTTATATAAACAATCAATCAATATAAATTCTGAATTAGGGATGATGAATTCTTCGAATTTAAATTGATCTTTCATTTTTTTTATATCATCCAAGAATTTTTCGATTCTACTGGTTTTTTCAAAATATTTGGTTTTCTGCACTAATATTATTTGTGTTTTAATTGTTTATAATTTATTTACATTGAAGAGATATTTCTAATTTTTGTTTAGAAGATTCAATAGAGCTTTTGAATTTAATCATCATTTGTTCAATTTCATATTTATCATAATTAATTCTATTTGATAAATAAATTCATTAATTATGGAATTTAACTTAAATTACTTATTATATTATCTTTATTGAGGATTAACTTATCGATCGATTTGTTCAAATAATTTCTAAAATTAGCATTTTGAAGATCAATTTCGATTGCTTTTTTATACATTATTATTGCTTCAACGTATTTCTTTTATTAAATAAAACATTTCCTAAACCATTGTAAGCTAAAGAATATTGAGGATTTATTTCAATCGCTTTTTTATACATCATTGTTGCTTCATCGTATGTTTTTAAATTAATGAGACTATTTCCTTTCATAAAAAAATCTTCAGCAGACATATTTAATTATATAAATAAATAAAATATTTGAATAAGATCTGATATACTCAATCTTTTAAGTTAGGTTTTTTTAGATCATCAGAAGTACTATTGAATAAGTAATCTTCATTAATCACTAAATATTATTCTGGAAGATGATTCAAAGATTTTTAAATAAATTTATATACCAAAAGCAGTTTAACTTTCATAAATTTAATTTTCTTCTTTATAAATTAATGGGATACACCATTTAAAAAAAATTAATTAAAAAAGTGTTTATTGTTTATTTGTGACTAAAAAGATTACCACTGAAAAGAAGATAAAAATAATATTTTACTTATATAGGAAAATAATAAAGATTTTGAAAAATTTTATAAATAAAATAATTTAGTTTTATTTAATAAATATATTGAATCATCTATTAAATACAATAATGTGATGAAAACTAATTTTTATTACCGAAAATTTTATCAATAATTTTGAAAAAAACTATAAATTTTATTTATTCATATCATGAAAATGCGAAAATTGAAAAATTGACCTCAATATTTAATTTTGAATTAATTTTTGGTTTGAGTTTTATTTTACTCTTATTAACTATTTTTTATAATTACCAATTATATATCTATTATAATTATCAAAATTCACAAAATATATATTTGATCATAGATATTTAAAATTGTTCGAAGGTGATGATTTGTTAAATTTTGTTTCTTTTTTTGGAATTTTTTAGTTTCATATTGTTTTAATCGTATTATATTTCATTTATCTGATCTAAGATATTTTTGAAATAAATGATTATTAATACTTATTTTTTAAAAGTGATCTTAATCAAAATAATCATTTTAATATCCTGTCTTCATTAAAAATGAACACATTTAAAAAAAAATTTTATTAATTAAAAAAATTTTTCGATTAATGTTGCGTTTAACTATCTTCCATGAGCTAGCTAAAATATAAATTAAAAGTTAATGATTATTTCTAGGTACAATACAAAAAAATTTTTATGCTAATTAATACATAAAAAATAATCAAATGTCCTTTTAAATTGAATATCCGAAGTGAATTTTTTTAAAGTTGAAAGAAAATTTTTTAATATAATTTCATTATATTCAAAATTAAATAATTGAATTAGAAATGGAAATTTTGAATTATTAAAAATTATTTTAATTATAAAAAAATTTGTTTAAAAATCCTCTTTTTGAAGACATGATTTTCACTAAATAATCTTATTATATCCACACATTTAAAATTTAATTGTATAATATAAAAAATTGTAAATGTTTAAATAATAAGATAAAAAATTGAAAAAATTATTATTCTTAAAATTTTATAAAAATCAGTTTTCAATTTGAATAATAATATTTGTCTATTTATTTAAGTTTAAATCAATAAAGCCAAAACTATAAGAATAGCATAACTGAAGATACTAAATCCAGCTGAAGTAGGAGTAGTTGTATTTGTAGGAGTAGTAGGAGTTGTTGGAGTAACAGGATTTGAGATTGACAAAGGAGTGGAAACAACATTGGAGACGGAAGTTGAGTAGGGAACATCATTAAAGCAAGCAATGTATAGAGCATATGATTTTCCAGCAGTGAAAGCTTTAAGATTGTTAACATCAGTAGAAGTATTTGCAACTAAGGTTCCAACGTTGAAATTCTTTCCACACCATTGAGTATCAACACAGGAATTAATAGCATCACCAGTAGCAGGAGCACTAGAAGTATCTGCAACCATCCATGAACATCTTAAAGCAGAAGTGAAGGAAGCAGAGAATTGGACTAAACCATTAACATTTAGTGATAAAATTTGAACATTGAAATTCTTAGAAATATCAGGAGCAACGTTGTCATTGACTATCATAGTATTATTCACTGGGACATTTACGATTCCTAAATTAGTGTTGAATAATGCTGTAGTTTTAGTATCAGCAATCAATTGATTGAAATAGTCAGAATATAATTTGTTTCCAGAAACATCAGACGGACAAACTGGGTGTTGAACTGGACATATAGAGAAAGTAATAGGATTTGATTGGTTAACTAAAGATGGGTTAACAGATGATCCAGCGGTGGTAGGAGTCAATACAGTAGAGCTATTATTAGGAGGAGCAACTGTAGAATTAGTGGTTTGTAAAAATCTCAATTTTGATTTTGCAGCAGAGGCAGTACAAGTTAAATTAGTTGGTAAAGATAATCCTGGAGAAGTATAGGTTAATCCTGAATCAGTACAAATAATGCATCCAGATTGAGACCATCCAGAACCAGAGAATAATTTTTGACAATAGTTTATCATAGCAATCTTTGTGGCTTGTCCTGGATCAGATGTGAAATAGTATTGGATGCATTGAGTTTTAGTAGGAGTAGTTGGTATGAATTGAGTAACAGTTCCATTGGCAGTATTTAATTGTTCAATGCTTACAGCAGCGGAAGTTCTCAAAGCAGAGTTTCCTTCAGTAGAAGAAATAATACATCTTAATTTATATCTTTGACCTCTTACTAAATTATCAAAAACGATGTCAGAAGCAGTTTTGGTATTAAACATAGCAGTATAATATCTGGTTAAGTTATCAGCATTATTGTTATTAAGAGTTGATTTAATAACATCATCAGTAGGATAGTTTCTGTTTATGCAAACTAAAGAGCAGTAAACATAAATTGGAGTATAAGGAGGAGTGAATGAAAATTTAATTGCATTCTTAATGGTTAAAGTAGAGTCACTATCAGAATTGGCATATTTAAATGAAGAAGTAAAGTCATATTGATTGGGAATAATAGCTTGAGTACCAGAAATAGTGATTGTAAGACTAGAAGCGGACCAAGAATAACATGCATTTAATGTGTTTGGCTTGAACATTTGGTTGTTAGTAGCTTGAAGATTAGTGATTGAGAATGTTGAATAAAGATTGGTATTAGAAGTAGATGTATTACCAGCTTTGATGGTTGCTGCAGGAATAGTAACACTTGTAACGGAAGCAGTAAAATCGTTTTTAACAGTTTCACTTGCAATCCATGATATATTCAAAGCATCAACATTGGGTTCAGATAAACTGTAATAAATTAGAGTTGAAGCTCCTGCAGGAATTGAAGGAGGACTTGTGAAGTTGACAACTCCTGTTGAAGAAGCATCTAAAGATACTTGAACAGGGGCTAAAGGAGCAAAGAAAGTATTTACATCAGAACCTGATATACTGAAATAAATAATATAATTTCCTGGAGCAGTTCCGCAAGGAGCACCAATATAGAAAGTGACAGGTTGATATAATCCAGTAGCAATAGTGTAAGAAACATCAGCTAATTTAAAGGTTTGATCATTTAAGGAAAGAGATGCTGATCTTGGTTGGATATATGCAGAACTATTAGATTTAACAGTAAATGTGGAGACAATAAATCTTCCAGGTCTAACTGTTAATTTATTAAAAACTCCAGAAGTATTGATATCGACAACCCATTTAGTATTATCAAATTTAAATTCAACACCTCTATTAAATTGAATCCATGAATCAATTTGAGTGTTCATAGTATTGAATGCTGCATTGTTCAAGTTAGAGTAAGTTCTGTAAATAGAAGAGTAGTTAGAGTTAGTTAAAATAATGCTATAGGGACCTGTTGTATTATTGCTAGCTCCTGAAGTACTATCAGTAGGTCCTGTAATTTGTGCAACTTTAATTTCCCAATATCTCCAGTTTGAATTGAAAGTATAAGAAGCTTGAGGTAAGGTGATAGTAATTCTATTTCCAGATTGAGTTACAGAAGCAGGATTAATAGTAGCTGTTTTAGTGACAATATTGGAAGTATCATTAGTAAATTCGTCAATAGTTGCAGTAGCTTTGACTGTTGTATACCATGATAAATTATAATCGTTAGGGAAAGTAATGATAATTTGAGGAGTGCTTGAAATAGTGATTGGAGTGGCTGATAATGCAATAGCTGAATCGAATGTGATTCTAAATGTGTGAGTAGAAACATTTCTAGGGTTAACATCAGTAACATTCATAGTATTTATGTATCTTAAAGCACCTTGAGCAGTGGTATTAGTAATAGGGAATCCTCCAGTTAATTTTCCTGAACCAGTTATAAGATTTGCTCTTAGTCCAGTAGAGAAATTAGTATTATTAACAGTACATGGGAAATAAATTTCAGATTCGAATGAAGGATTGTAAATTCCGGTTATGATAATGGAAATCTTTTTTCCTGATCCTACAGGTAAAACAGAAGTAAATCTAATATTTAATATTCCTTCGTCAGTGAAAGAGCAGTTCATGGTAGCATTATTGTAGAAGCATAAAACATTACTAATTGAAGATCCATAATGAGTATAAGGGAAGAATATAGAGACTTCATTAGGAGTGGCATTTGATAATGCAGCTTTATTAGTGTCTAAATCAAAGTCGAATTGGTAATCTGCATATTCTCCTGGAATTTTGGGAACAATAGAAGAAACAACACATAAAGTATCCCATTGTCCAACAAATCCTGGCTTAGCAGAATAAGTTAAGTTGCTAGCAATATTAAAAGAAGCAGAGTTGAGAGCAATTGCATCAAAAGAAGAGTTATTTAAAGTCATTGTAACTCTGTAGTTATTAGAAGAGTAAGGATTATTAGACCAATTAACTTGGATGATAGGCCATAATTGGATAATAGCAGTTTTGGAAGCAAATGAAAGACCACATTTATAGACAACGTTTTTGGTGGTAATTACAACTGGAGCGGTAGATCCAGAGAAATTTGAAACATCACAAGCATCTAATAAAATATCTCCTGAAGCATCCCAGTTTGCACCTAAGCTATTACCAAATGAAACCACACATCTAGGACTATTATTTTGAATAAGCATTCCAGAGAAATCTCCAACCAAAGTCATAGCCATATTTCTTGTTGGTTCTCTAGGAAGTGTAATTGTGAAAGTAACTTTACCTATACCAGAATCTTGAACAACTTGAGAATATTCAACTTTAGAAATTTTTGCAGATTGAGTTCCAATAACATCAGTTCCTGAAGATTGTCCAGTGACCCATGTTATAGGAGTAGAAGAAATTTGAGAAGCGGCATCATACAATTTTTCAGTGTTGAATTTAGTAGATTGATCTGCAAGTGGAGAGTTAGGAACTGAAACATATAAAGAGGCTACCGAGAAACTATCTGAAGCAATTGAAACATTATAGCAGCATACAGTAAAACTATTATCTGATCTATTTGGGGTACAACTCAAGAGACTGTTGCTCGAAGTACACTCAACAACAGGTTGACTTGATGATGTAACTAAACCGCAAATGGTGTTAGCATTAAAAGCATTGGAATTGGCAGAGAATTTGATACTCAATCCACCTGGGATTTTTGCAGGTAAGGTAATGCTTAATTTAGTGTTACCAGCAATGTCGTTTTTGAAGATGGTCTCTGATTTATCTTGAGTAACAGTAACACTGAAAGTTTTTGGTGAAGTTACGGGAGGATTAAAATCAATAATGAAAGATTTAGGTAAAGAGCTTGGGAAATTAACATAGTTTCCATAAATTTCTTTACTACTTGGCCCTGCATGAGATGAATTACAGAAATAAGCAATACTATTAAAAGGTGATTTATAAACTCCACTACGGAAAAAGGCATCAACTGCAGGCCTTTTTATTCCTGTTACATATAAAGTTGAATTTTCATTGGTTAAAAGATGTTGAGAAAATGCACCAATAGTATAAGTAGAGGCTGTTGGACTTGGAATAGCATTTCCTAATCCCATAAAAATGGATTTATTGAATTCATTTCCTAAATAATAAAATTTCTTGGTTCCATTAAATAAGAAAGGATCACTTGTATTAGCAAATCCGGATTTAGTTATGTTTGAAGAATCTACAGATACAATTGAACTATTTATTAGTAAAGCATGTCCAGTACAGTTAGCATTTTGATCTGCGGTTACAGTTGCCGATGCAGTATTATAATATAAGTATAAAATATTATCTGCATTTGTAATAGTGGAAGTATAAGTAGCCCATCTTAATGTGAATAAATATTTATTATAATCAGTACTGTTTGCAAAAAGGTTGGGATTTGCAAAATCAGCAGCTGCTCTGTAAAAATTAACATTAGGTGTAGCATCTTTTCCTGCTACAGGACTTACAATTGTGAAATATAAACTTCCTGAAGGCTTGGCTTGATGTCTATAAATTCTGTTAACAGTAGAAATTGAATTAAAAGCAGTCATTGAAATGAACGCCATATAAAGAGTAGGTAGACCACTAAATTGTTTAAGAGTACCAGATGTTGTATCGTGAATCGGGCAGTAAATAGGAATCATTAAATTGTGGGCATTTGAGTTGGTAGTAATAGAATTTGAAGTTATACCAGTAACTAAAACTAAAGAACCCATTAAAAATAAATATGAAGATCTATTTGAAGCAAACAACATAGCATCAGTTAAAGTGATACCCGATGGAGTGAGATGATAATCAATATATATTGGATCAGCACTCAATCCAGCATAAGAATATTGCATCAATAAACTTCTAATAGGCAAGTGATTCATAGTAGCTTCATTAGTTGCCTTTTTTATAAGGTCATTGGCTTCGACTGCAAAATTGCTATTAACTAACCAATTTTCTTTTACATTCATGAAGTATCCAGATTGTAATCCATAAGTATTATAGGAAGTTGAAGCCAAAGGAGCAACTGGATAATTTGATGATAAATCATTATAATCTTGTTCTAAGATAACTCCAAATCCAATCCAGATGGCCAAAACTGGGGAAGCAGAATCAGATGTATTTCCAAGTCCGGTTCCATATATTTCAATCAAACAAACTCCAACACTTGTATTATTTATTCCAGTTGAATAATGCAATTTATATGATCTATTAACACCATTACTAGCAGTTGAATCGGGTATATTAGTAGAAATAAGTCTCGTTGCAGTTCCGGCAATATCTTGAAAAACACCACCTTCTGGGAATAATTTTATAAGTCTGATAGCTCTGGTAGGAGGAGCAGTGGTGAAATTGGATGATTCAGTAGTATATAGCCAGTTTAATTGGATATCGATTGAAGTATAGAGAGATTTAATGCCTGAAGGAGGATTCCATTTTAAGCAACTAGAAAAGAGACCAAATGTTAATGATCCAACTTTAATAGACGTATCGGTAATTTCATTGTTTACAGGGAAACTGAAATGACTATTTCCAGTATAACCTGATCCTCTATTTGTACCAGCGGTTGTTAAATCAGCAGCACCAGCTCCAGTACCAGTCCATAAAGAAAGAATTTTATAATGAGTATAACTATTTGCAGTATTAGCAACTGGTAAAATTGAGTTATCTCTATCCAACATAGCAGTATTTGCTGCGGTACAAAGGCCAGGAGAAGGAGTATTTGCTTGTGCTAAGGAAGAAATAAAGTTCATCTTACCATTTATTTCGGCACAATCACCAACAACTGGAGTTGAAAAATTTCTCATTAAAGTATCAGATCCTTTAGTAAGAACATTTACATTTGGACCCCATGAAAAATAACATCCAGGAGAAGTTGTCGAAGCAGCATCTCCAGCAGTAAACCAATTTTTTTGAACTTTTAATTCAAGTCTTCCAGGTAAGGTTCTGTAACCTTTTGAAGTGGCGGTAGTATTATCACCATTATCATAAGCAATTGGGGAAGGGATTGTTTCAAAAATAGATGTATTAGTCATATATGGAATATCAAAAGTTACTGCAAAATAAGAATTAGTTGAAACAACGTTAGACCCATAAATGAAATACTCAGTGTTTCCTGTGGTTTGAGTTGCCATTCCGGTTAAATATGTACTTGCTGAGAAAGCAGCAGTTGCATTAATCAATTTTATATTAAAGTATTCTCTATATAAATTAATATCATTGGAAAGTTTACAAGTAGTGGGTGGGTTACAAGCTGCATTTGCACTTGGAACAACTTTGATTGTTGTCAAATAGAGACTTTTCATGAAAGGTAAAACTTCTGGAGCATTTTTAGAAGCATTATTGTCTAAGTTTGACATTAAACTAGTCATAGTATTCCAGCATTTATTACTCATAGTTTGGGAGACTGATTGACCAAGAATAGGTATCCCAGAAAATCTACTTTCATTGCTTGCTGTTGCTTTTATTCCATTATAAATAGTTAATTGAAAATTGAATTGAGTATTAGTACCGGTGTTTGATGAACTAAAAGATGCAAAATTATTTAATGAAGAGCTACCTCCACAAGCATCAGCAGAACCCCAAACAGTAACGAAGTATGTTTTGTTAGCTTGAATAGATTTAACATAGAAGAATACTCCTGATCCGTTATATCCTGTGGAAGGAGAAGCATTGTAATTGAAATCAGTTCTTATAGGGTAACACTGGGGTCTTTTACCGAAAGCTTGATCAAAATTGTTGTCGTTATCAGAAAAATCGCAAGTTGAAGCTACAAAGTTATATCTACTAATCAAATCTTGTGTATTAGATTGCTGAATTAAAACAAAACCTCCGTTTGTTAAGTCTTGTTGAGAAGTGAAGGAAAATTTCATTGGGAAAACACCGTTTCTGAATATATCCCAGCCATCAGGATGACCTGCAGATAATGTTACCGAAGCATATGAAATTTTGAAGAAATTAGTAGAAGCGTTGACATATGAGATTAAAGAGTAAGTGTTTTTATAAAAAACCATCATTTCTAAGGGGGAAAGAGTATTAGTTACTTTATCCAAAGCTTTCCATGATTTTAAGACTAATTGGAATTGTCTATTGGGAGTTAAATCTTCACTAAGTCCAGATAATGTAAGAACATCTCCTGTTGCGGAAGTGCTAACAGTCAAAGAACCTTTAATTGCAGCGCTTAATGGATCAGTTGAAGTTCCTAAGTTGAGTGAATTTGAAATTGCAGATTGAGCAGGGGAAACAACATCTTTATTAAATTTGAAAGTGAAAACAACATCATTTGAGGAAATGAAAATGTTGGATTTAATATTCAAGGAGATATCGAAAGTTTGGTAAGGATAAATATTGGTAACAGTTGAGGAACCAAGAAGAATAGCGCTTGAAGTAATATCGATGGCTTTGTTTGGAAATGTTAAAGGGTCAGCATAAAGAGCAACATTTCCAACAAATGAAAGTTGATCAATAATAATCTTCTGTATTTTATTTGAAGTAGCAGTGAAGAGTTTTAATGATCTAACGTAATTTGAAGTAATTTTGGTAGAAATTAAAGTTAGTGAGAATTTTAATTTTGATCCTCCTTTAATGCTATTATTAACCAAATCTGTTAATTTACAATAAGCCATATTTCCTTCAACAGAAGAACTTGGCTTTTCAGCAGTCATTGTATAAGTGGTTGTTCCATCAGTCAAGGCGCAAGAGTATTTAAGGGTTGTTCCTTGATCGAATTGCAAATCAGTAACAACGTTAGGTGGGAAAGCTAAAACAATATATTGATTATAGGCTAACCCGGCTGAATTAGTGTCAAATGAGAATCTTACATCAATTCTTGGAGAATTATTGACATTAGGAGAGTAGAGTAAAACTGGATTTTGAGAGTCAGGAATCAAATTACCAGTTTTAATAAGTCCTAAGAGGCATATTAAAGTAACTATCGCTAGTTTAAAGCAATATTTCATTTTTTTATTTTTTAATTTTTAATATCGTATTTAATTTTAATTATGGATAAAAATTTTTATCCAGTCAATTTTTGATAAATATAATTTTTTAATTATGGATAAAAATTTTTATCCAGTCAATTTTTGATTATTATAAATTTTAATTATGGATAAAAATTTTTATCCAGTGTATTAATTATGGATAAAAATTTTTATCCAGAATTTATATATTAAAAATTAAAAAAATTTTAACTTTTAATTAACACCATTTCGACGGAAAGGCGTATTAGAAGTGATTATATTTAAAAAAAATTTTCTCATATAAATTTAAAAATTTTAATATTTTCACCGCAGAAACCCTTACCAGGGATAACATTTAAATTAATATTTTTATTCGTAAGATCAATTTCTTTCTCATCATTATTCTTAGTAAATCCTTTATTTTTCAAATCTTCAGAATGTAAAAGATTGTGATTTTTATTATT
>Ga0194116_10007083_pt1 | contig 11694 bp, 8 predicted proteins | sample TA2MahsurfametaG_4_FD_148617 | JGI IMG/M metagenome (GOLD analysis project Ga0194116, IMG submission 148617) | Freshwater microbial communities from Lake Tanganyika, Tanzania - TA2015008 Mahale S9 surface | ecosystem: Environmental > Aquatic > Freshwater > Lake | place: Tanzania: Lake Tanganyika... | reverse complement strand
AAACAGGATTTTTCTCACCAAGCGCAGGACGAATCACACTTGTATCAACCGGTTCGTCAATTCTAAATGTTAATCCAAGTGGTATCAGTGTTACTGGTGTCGTGACCGCAACTGATTTTAACTCTACATCTGATATTAGTCTTAAAGAACACATTCACTCAATCAAAGACCCACTTGGAAAAGTCTTACAGATTAATGGTGTAGGATTCCGTTGGAAAGATACAAAGGAAGATGCAATCGGTGTAATCGCACAAGATATTGAGGAGGTGTTCCCAGAGTTGGTTAAAAATAACGACCACATTAAAACAGTCAACTATAATGGATTGATAGGTGTCCTAATTGAAGCGGTAAAAGAACAGCAGAGGCAGATAGAAGAACTCAAATCAATCATAAATAAATAAAAAACGCCGAGTGGTTACACGAAGATGGCAATTAAGATTTCGGGGACTACTGTTATTAATGACAGTAGAAACATAGAAAATATTGGTATAGTAACTGCAACGACTTTTAGTGGTCAAGTTAATGCCGGTGTAGGCACAATCACCACACTAACCTCCACTAATGCAAATGTGACTGGTGTTATTACTGCAACAACTTTTAGTGGTAATATCACTGGTGTTGCAGCAACATTCAGCGGTAATGTTTCAATTGCTGGAACACTCACTTATGAAGACGTAACGAATGTAGATTCACTGGGTATCATTACGGCAAGAACTGGTGTTAGAGTTGATGCTGGCGGTTTAGTTGTAACGGCTGGTGTTTCTACATTTGCCGGCATAACAACTCATACAGCATCACTCTTTGGAACTCAAGCAAGTTTCTCTGGTGTGGTTACCGCAACAAGTTTCTCTGGTTCTGGAGCAAACTTAACTGGTGTTTCTGCCGGTCTAGAACTCAAGCAAGCGGGAACTTCTGTTGGAACTGCGATTACTCAAGTTAATTTTGCCTCTGGTGCAACACTTACCACAGCATCAGCAGGTATTTCTACGATTACCATTGCTGCTGGTGGATCTGGAGAGTTTAACACGGGCATTACAAGCACTAGTCAACTCTTTCCATTATCATACGAATCAACAATGTATACTTTCCCATCAACTGCGGGAAAGAGATACATTATTGAAAGTATTAATGTAGCAAATGTTTCAACCGCAAACACTGAAGTTAACATCATCGGTGCAATAAAGTATGCAGATAATACCAATCATGTACACTTTGCATATAACATTCCTATCATTTCGGGTGGATCTGTAGAATTATTGAAGCAACCGCACATTGCAAATCCATCAGATTATATTACAATGTGGACTACTGGAACCAGTTATATTGGTATCACCAGTGCTGTTGATGTTTATATGACCCTTACTGAGCAAAGTAGCACTGATTACTTTGGCGTAGGTTTCTCAACGGTTGGATTAGCACTAACCTCAATGACTGGTATCTTTACCTCAACAACTTATCCATCAGTCATTCAATCCATTCATTTAACAAATAGAAAGGATGATGCAGATTATTCTGTATCTGTTTCTATCACAAATGGAACTACAACTTCTTTCTTAACAAAAGACCTGATAATTCCAAGATATTCAACTGTTGAACTTTGCGATAGACCAAAGAGATTGGAAATAGGTGGTATCGTTAAAGTTGGTTTAGGAACAACATCAACGATAGATATTTCAGTATCTGGCAAAAAAATCACCTAGGATAATGTAAATGGCTAAACTTAGAACCGATGTCTTTTCCTTGGGACAAGCGTATAGGTATCAAACATCTGATGAGTGGTTATTAACTGATACTCTTGGTAACGCACGGTTTGGATATTTTGGTGGGCGTGGAGCTGGTGGAGCAACATCAACGATAGATAGAGTTGATTATACGAATGATACTGCAACAGCATCACCTAGAGGACCTTTAAGTTCTGCTAGAGGTTATCTGGCATCAACAGGTAATGCCCCTTTCGGTTATTTTGGTGGTGGAGGGAGTCCTGATTTGACAACAGTAGATAGAATTGATTATAGCAATGATTCATCTACAGCATCAGTAAGAGGTCCTTTATCTCTTGCTAGAAGAGGTTTGGCAGCAACTGGAAATATCTCTTTTGGTTATTATGGAGGAGGTGTTCCCTATGTATCAACTCTAAATCGTGTAGATTACTCTAATGATACGCCGACAGCACCTGTAAAGGGGCCATTAAGTTCTGCAAGAGGTTATTTAGCAGCAACTGGTAATCGTTCTTTTGGATATTTTGCAGGAGGACATGGCAATTCATCAACAGTAGATCGTGTTGATTACCTTAATGATACTCCAACAGCATCTCCTAAAGGACCGTTAAGTACGGGAAGAATGTATTTTGCAGCGACTGGTAATAATTTTTTTGGATATTTTGCCGGTGGTGTTTACCCAGGTACACCAGTTTCATCAATAGAACGTATTGATTATGCAAATGATACTGCAACATCTATATTAAGAGGTCCATTAACTGCTGCTATTAGATATAATTCAGCAACAGGAAATAGTTCTTTTGGTTATTTTGGTGGTGGAGGTAATACTTCAAAAGTAGATAGAATTGATTATTCCAATGATACACCAACAGCATCTCCTAGAGGACCATTGACTATTAGTAGAAGTTCTGCAAGTGGAGTATCAGCAGGTGCAAACGGACTAACACAAAAAACATATACAATTAGCACCCCCATACAAGTAAATCCTTACGGATATTTTGGTGGTGGATTTTCGGATGGACCTACCGAGTATTCAACAGTGGATCGGATTGATTATTCAAATGATACAGCAACAGCCTCTGTAAAAGGACCACTTAATAGTGCTAAATTCCGTGCGATGGCAACTGGCAATTGTTCTTATGGTTATTTTGCTGGCGGAAATCCTGGTCCGGTATCAACAATAGAAAGAATTGATTATTCCAATGATACGCCAACAGCATCACTTAAAGGTTCATTAACTGGCATCAGATACGATCCAGCTGCAACTGGAAATAGATCTTATGGATATTTTGGTTCGGGAGCATATATATTTTCAACCGTTGATCGTATTAATTATTCAAATGACACTGCAACAGCAATTAAAGTTGGATCATTAACACAATCAAAATATGGTGTAGCAGCAACAGGTAATAGTTCTTTTGGTTATTTTGGTGGAGGATTTGTAGCATCTTCGGGATCACAATCAACAGTAGATCGAATTAACTATACTAATGATACAGCAACAGCATCACCAAGGGGACCTTTGAGTGGCAGTAAATACCACACTGGAGCAACAGGTAATGTTTCTTTTGGTTATTTTGGTGGTGGATTAGCCCCATTTGATTCTTCAACAGTAGATCGCATAGATTATTCCAATGATACTGCAGTAGCGACTCCTAAAGGACCTTTAAGTCTTGCAAGAGGTTATTTGAATGCAACGGGTAATACTTTCTTTGGATACTGGGGAGGTGGTAGTCTTCCTGAAGGTTATCGCTCAACGGTAGACCGTGTGGATTATTCCAACGATACCGCAACAGCTTCACCTAAAGGACCATTGAGTGCTAGTAAAAGATTTACAGCGGCAACTTCTCCAACTATTAATGGATTCCCCTAAATACCCTTATTAAGATTTTTACATTATGAGTATAATGATTGCTCTTCCGTGCCACGGAGGAATTGTAAGTGAAAAAACAACAATGAGTTTATTCAATTTGGGTAAACTCTTAGTAAGAAATAATATTCCGCACGGTCTTCTAACACAAGCAAATTCTTCTTTGATTACACAAGGAAGATCTAGAATTGCAAACTTTTTTATAAACAACACAGATCACGAATACCTTTTCTTTCTAGACAGCGACATTGGATTTAATCCAGATGATGTATTAGGACTATTATCACATAATGTTGATATTGTTTCTGGTGCATATCCAATGAAAACAATACCAATTCGTTATTGTTTGGATATTTTACAACCAGAACAAAGACAAGGAGATTTGATTAAGATTGGTGGAAATGGAATGGGTTTTGTTTTGATTCATCGTAATGTATTTTTGAATATGGCTAAAAACTTTCCAGAACTTAAGTATATCCCATCAAAAAAAGATAGTAGTTATCCTGCAACAGAAGCGGAAATACATAATTCATATCATTACTTCATGGAGCATAAAGAAGGACAGGCCTTCATGTCTGAGGACAAAAGTTTCTTTTTTCGTGCTAGAATGTTAGGATATGATGTTTGGTTAGATACAAGCATTAAACTACAACACGTTGGATCACATATTTTTACGGAGTGATTTATGAAGTCTGGAGCAAGTGAAAGTTCTTATTATTATCTTTCACAACACTATCAATTCCCTGAAAATGTAGAAGTATCACATTTACCAGAGGTTCTTGAAAAGTCAAACAAGAAATATAAAATCCTTTGGGGTCATCATGCATATGACCAACAAGTTTTTATTAACTTTAAACATCAAACAGTTGATCATATTGTTTGCCCCTCTCACTGGGCAAAAAATACTTTGGTTGAATACCTCAAAGTTCCCAAAGAAAAAATCACCGTGATTCCAAATGGAGTTAGTGATATTTTTAATTTTTCTGAGAATAAATCAAAAACTTTTATTCATACTTCTATTCCATATAAAGGTCTTGAACTTCTTCCTCATATTATAAGACTGATTCATCAACGTCATCCTGATGCTAAGTTTAAAATCTTTTCATCAATGTCTCTCTATGGTCCATCAAATGATCCATATATTGAACTTTATGAAGAACTAAAGACTTTACCAAACGTAGAATACTCATCTGCTGTGAATCAAGAAGAACTGGTATCTCATTATCAAGATGCAGCATTCTTCATTCATCCAAATATTTGGGAAGAGACTTTTTGCGTTGCAATGGCGGAAGCAATGAAGTGTGGTGCATATCCAATTATCACAGATATTGGAGCACTATCTGAGGTTGCTGGAGATCAGTTTGCATCAGTCGTTTCAATTGAAGGAAAACGAACATCACAAGGATATCAGGTTACGCCAAACTTCATAAATACTTTCGCAGAGGTTTGTTGTACTGCTCTAGACTATTTTGAAGGAGACAGATCTTATTATAATCAAATCTCTAAATCACTCTCTAATCATATTTCACGGAAGTGTGATTGGAAATCAATTGCCAAACAGTGGAAAAAACTGATTAAAAATATTACAGGAGACACTATGACTACTGAATCAAATGAAAATACTGGATTGAGTTATACTCCAGTATCTGCAGAAAAAGCAGTGCATGATGAGGGATATCTTCGTCTTGCATTTGATAATGTATTAAGATGGGAAGAGAGTGATAAGGAACTTGCACAGGGTAGAACAAACTTCCAATTAGAAAAGTTTGCTCTACTTGAAGGTTATACACTGCCTGCTGCATTTGAAGCGACACTAAAATCACGTCGTCAAATGGCAGAAGGTTATATGTACAAACTCATTGAAATGAAAGAAAAGGTTCGTGAGTTTGAATACAAGTGGAAAGATAAAGATAAAACTGAACCTACATTCTGGGAACAGACGGGCCCTGGTGGTGGTAAAAAACTTTGTTGGTTTGATTTGGATGAACTTCAACTTTCAAATTATTTGAAGTCTGCTGAACTTGAAATTCGTGATCGCCTTCATCAGATGGAACATCTTGATAAAATTCTTGAAAAACTGATTGATCAGAATGGAGGAGAACCTGTAACACGTCAACAATTCCTGGAGAACGATGGACGTTATTGGGAACGGCGTTTTGCAGAGCAAGCAATGGACGAAATGATTTCTTCACAAACTGGTATTTCAATTGGTAATATTCACAGTATGAGAAGAGCATCTTCCCCCGCAATCGTAGATGAAAGAAATACCCTACCAGAGGGTTATCTGGGAATTAATAAAATCCTAGAAAGTCCACAAGGTAAGATGGATTTCTTAAATGATCTACAAAGAAAAGTTCTTGAAGGTGTGGAAGAAGTCACAGGTCAAAGTCTAGGACTATTAGATGGAACACAAGAAGAACAAAGAAAACTGTCTGGGTAATAATGAATCAAAAAATTATGATTGTTGATGACTTTTATGATATTGCCCACCAGTATCATAAAAGTTTTGGTGAAGGTGAATGTTTGATTACTGATGAGACGGTTAGTAAACTGTCTCAGTTATTGCAAGAAAAAATTCAAATTGGAGTAGCGACAAATGAAGTGTTAAATTGTAAGAACTTTATTACAGCAAATACTTCATATGATTGGATAGCAGTCATTTATCTTACACTTCCTGGAGACTGCGTTTCTACTCAAGGAATAAGTTTCTATACTCATAAAAAAACACAACTTGATTCTTTTCCAAATGATTATGCAAAAAGTCTTTATGGTCTTCAAACTCTAGAAGATTTAGAAAAAACATTTGATGTTTCTAATTTTGATGATTGGACAGAGTATATGAATATTTTTGTAAAGTACAATCGTTTGGTTTTATTTCGTGCTGATTATTGGCATTCATATGGACAGCAGATAAATAACTCAATAATCTATCAAAAACTGCTTGTTGCAAAATGCCTGTAGAAGATATGAGAGGTGTCTTTAGACTCAGAGAAGTTTACGACGAGCAGAGTAGTAATAACTGGTTGCTAGCATCACGTCTTGGTAATGCAAGATATGGATATTTTGGTGGCAGTAAATTACTAATTTCTACTGTAGACCGTGTTGATTATTCTAATGATACCGTAACAGCATCGGTTAGAGGCCCATTAACTGCTGGTAGATACGGATCGGGAGCGACTGGTAATTCTTTTTATGGATATTTTGGTGGTGGTTATCTTGAAGCATCAAGAGTAGATCGCATTGATTATGCCAACGACTCATCAATAACTTCAATAAGAGGACCATTAAGTCTTGCTAGAGCGTATATAGGAGCAACTGGAACTGCTTTTTACGGTTATTTTGGTGGTGGATATGCTACTAGTCCAAGATCAACTGTAGATCGTATTGATTATGCGAGTGATACATCAACTGCAATTGCTAGGGGACCGTTAAGTGTTTCTAGATATGGAGCACAGGCTACAGGGAATAAATCTTTTGGTTATTTTGGCGGTGGATTTGGATCTGGATATCGTTCAACAGTAGACCGTCTTGATTATTCAAATGATACACCAACAACATCTCCAAAAGGACCTTTGAGTGCCGCTAAAAGTTATGCAGCAGCAACAGGAAATTCTGATTTTGGATATTTTGGTGGTGGTAGTCCTGGAAACACCACCGTGGTTGACCGTATAAATTATGCAAATGATACTACAACAGCATCGCCAAGAGGAATATTAACAATAGTTACATCACAGAGAGGAGCAACTGGCAATCTTTCTTTTGGATATTTTGGGGGAGGAGCAGGGCCTGCATCAGCTGTATATTCAACAGTGGACCGTGTTGATTATTCTAACGATACTGCAACTGCATCACCCAGAGGACCACTGACTGCTTCTAGAAGATATTTGGCAGCATCATCAGCAGGTGCAAATGCATTGACTCAAAACACTTATGTACCTAATTCACCAGTATCGCCAATAAATCTTGGTTATTTTGGTGGAGGAAATCCAGGTCCGACATTATTAGTAGATCGCATCAATTATTCTAATGATACTGCAACAGCACTAACCAAAGGATCACTAACAATAGCAAGATCTCTCTTTTCAGGAACAGGTAATAATTCCTTTGGGTATTTTGGTGGGGGATATTCGCCTCCTATTAGATCAACCGTTGATCGTATTGATTATACTAATGATACTTCAACAACTTCTCCAAGAGGATCTCTAAGTTTTGCAAAAAATAGTGGTGGATCAACAGGTAATTCATCTTTTGGATATTTTGGTGGGGGATTTGCGAGTGGTTCAAAGTCATCAGTTGACCGTATTGATTACTCAAATGATACTTCAACTGCAACAGCAAAAGGACCCTTAAGTTTTGCTAGACAAAATTTAACAGCATCTGGAAATTCTAATTTTGGTTATTTTGGTGGTGGCAATACTCCTGGCCCTGTAGTTATATCAATAGTAGATCGTATTGATTATTCTAATGATACTCCAACAGCAGTCGCTAAAGGATCATTAAGTCTTGCTAGGTATCAATTAGGATCAACTGGTAATGCTTCTTTTGGATACTTTGGTGGTGGTTATGCTCCAGGTGGAGGAGGACCAAGATCAACAGTAGATCGTATTGACTATTCTAACGATACACCAACGGCAACACCTAAAGGACCATTAAGTGTTGCTAGACATGGTTTAGCGGCAACAGGCAACAAGTCTTTTGGATATTTTGGTGGTGGTTATTCTGGAACTATTGTATCAACAGTGGACCGTGTTGATTATTCTAACGATACTGCAACTGCATCACTCAGAGGACCCTTAATTGCCTCCAGATATCTTCTAGCATCAACATCATCAGTAGCAAACGGACTTCCCCAACCCTAATACAGTATGAAATCCAATATTATTGTCGTTGATGACTTCTATATACAACCAGATAAAGTACGTGAAGTAGCATTAAATTCAGAATATCCAGAACCAGAAGGAGAGCGTACTTATCCTGGTAGAAATTCAAAGGATTTATATTATAATGATGAAGTGCATCAGTTATTTGAAAAGGTTCTCAAACAAAAATTAATATCTGCTGATCAGAATGGATATTTTCGTATTTCTTTAGAAAATCAAACTCATAAACAAGATATTCATGTAGATCCTTCTTGGGAATGGGGTGCAGTCATTTACTTAACTGCACCAGAACATTGTATTGACGAAGGTGGCACATCATTTTGGAGACATAATACTTTAAAGTCAGAGATGTGCCCCAAAACTGATGAAGAAGCACAATTTTATGGATTCCCATCTTATAAAGAATCCTGGTGGACAACCGTGTATGGTGATGGGCAAGATCGTTCAAAATGGACACGTTATTTTTTGTGCCCAATGAGATATAATAGAATGATATTGTTTCGCACTTACCTCTGGCACTCTCACAACTTTAATTTTGGAACTGATATTCATAACGGTCGTTTAGTTCAACTTTTTTTCTTTCGTGAACCATGAATCATACTTATCATTTTATGGCAGGACTTCCAAGATCTGGAAGCACTTTGTTAAAATCTATTCTAAATCAAAATTCCAATCTATTTGCGAGTCCCATTAGTCCAGTAATGGAACTGATGTATTGGAATGAAGATTACTTCAAGAGATCAGAACAATATCAAGCATATCCAAAACCAAAAAGTGCATATAAAATTATCTCAGGAATGATGAGTAATTTTTACTTTGATATTGAACAACCTATTGTAATTGATCACTGTCGTGCTTGGCCAAATAATATTCAAAGAATTAAAACATATATAACTCCTGACCCAAAAATTATTTGTCCAGTCAGAAACATAACAGAAATTCTAACTTCATTTATAAGTTTGATTGAAAGAAATAAAGGAGATCAATCGTTTATTGATAAACATTTAATGGATAGTGGAATTGAAATCAATAATGATAATCGTTGTGAGCATTTAATGAGTGATTCGGGAATTGTTGGGCAGTCTCTATGGGCACAGTATCAAGCATTTGTGAAGAGAGATACTCGTCATATGTTGTTTATTGAGTATGATGATTTAATTTCTGATCCGAATGAAACAATGAAAAGAATTTATGATTTCTTAGAACTTGATAATTATCAGCACGATTTTAATCATATTCAGAATCATCATCGTGAATTAGACAAAGAAGTCTATGCTTTAGAAGATATGCACTTTGTTAGGAAAGAATTAAAAAAAATATCAAAGAAACCAGAGGATGTACTGAGCGACTACATTCTAAATAAGTATAGTCAACAGGAATATTGGAAATATTCCGATCATAGATACTTGTGTTAAATGGCACGCACGAACAGACAAGGAATATTTGCACTCATAGACGTTAGAGAACGTCAAGTTTCGGGTAATTGGTTATTGGGAGATGTTCTTGGTAATACAAAACATGGATATTTTGGTAGCGGATCCTCTGGCGGTCCAGCGTTATCAACAGTAGAGCGTATTGATTATACCAATGATACGGCAACAGCATCTGCTAGAGGATCATTAAGTGCTGGTAGAAGTTATGCAGCAGCAACAGGAAATTCTGATTTTGGATATTTTGGTGGAGGTTTTCCTTTTGCATCATCAACAGTAATAGAACGTGTTGACTATTCTAATGATACTGCATCGGCATCAGTTAGAGGTCCATTGAGTGCTAATAGATATTTTTTAGCAGCAGTAAGTAATAATTCTTATGGTTATTTTGGTGGAGGGAGAACTCCATCACCCAACTCTTGGGTGACAACGGTAAATCGTATTGATTATGCAAATGATACTCCAACTACAACACCAAAAGGTCCATTAAGTCTTGCAAGATATAGTTTGGCGGCGACAGGTAATGCTTCCTTTGGATATTTTGGTGGTGGTTATACTAGCGGCCCTCTATCAACAATAGATCGTATTGATTATTCCAATGATACGGCAACAGCAGCACCTAAAGGACCATTATATGCAGGATTAGGAAAATCTAGTTTAGGAGCGACTGGTAATGCTTCCTTTGGATATTTTGGTGGTGGTGGTGGGCCCACTGCATCAACAATAGAACGTTTAGATTATGCAACTGATACTTCCCTAGGGGTTAATAAAGGACCATTAAGTACAGTTAGAAGATCATTATCCGCCACTGGTAATGCTTCTTTTGGATACTTTGGTGGTGGATATAATCCAGCAGCACCCCAATTTCGTTCAACAGTAGATCGTGTTGATTACTCCAACGATACTCCAACAGCATCACCAAAAGGACCATTAAGCACAAATAGAGTAGGATCAGGTGCAGCATCAGCAGGTGCAAACGGACTAACACAAAAAACATATACGATAAATTCACCAGCACAAGTAAAACCTTTTATGGGTTATTTTGGTGGTGGACAAACTCCAACTATATCAGGAAATTCATCTGTAGATCGTATTGATTACGTTAATGATACTGCAACAACAATAGTTAAAGGTCCATTAAGTGCTGGTAGATATAAGTTAGCAGCGACAGGTAATACTTTATATGGTTATTTTGGTGGTGGTTATGCTCCAGGTGGAGGAGGACCAAAGACAACAGTAGATCGTATTGATTATGCTAATGATACTCCAACAGCAGTTGCTAAAGGTTCATTAAGTGCTGGTAGATTCGACTTAACAGCGACAGGTAATACTTCATATGGTTATTTTGGTGGTGGTTATGGGCCTCATACTTCATTAGTAGATCGTATAGATTATTCTAATGATACTCCAACAGCAACACCCAAAGGTCCATTATCAATTGCTAGACGTCAATTAGCAGCAACGGGTAATTCCAATTATGGTTGGTTTGCGGGTGGAGGAACTCCGGCATTAGTATCAAGAGTAGATCGTATTAATTATGCGAGTGATACTTCAACAGCATCACCAAGAGGACCTTTAAGTACTGTTAGATCTCAATTAGCAGCGACGAGTAATGGATCATTTGGATATTTTGGTGGTGGATATGATGTTGGTGGAGGAGGACCAAAGACAACAGTAGATCGCATAGATTTTGCTAATGATACGGATGTAGCAATACCAAGAGGTCCATTAAGCGTTGCTAGAATTTGGTTAGGAGCAACAGGCAATAATGTCTTTGGATATTTTGCTGGTGGTCA
>Ga0194116_10007078_pt1 | contig 11696 bp, 9 predicted proteins | sample TA2MahsurfametaG_4_FD_148617 | JGI IMG/M metagenome (GOLD analysis project Ga0194116, IMG submission 148617) | Freshwater microbial communities from Lake Tanganyika, Tanzania - TA2015008 Mahale S9 surface | ecosystem: Environmental > Aquatic > Freshwater > Lake | place: Tanzania: Lake Tanganyika... | reverse complement strand
GTCAACAAGCCGGCACAAGTCACCCTGGTACCGGATGCAGAAGGTCAGTTAACCTCAAATCACGGCTGGGATACAATCAAACATCAAAACTATCTGAAAGATATCATTACCGTGTTTAAATCCGAGGGCATTCGGGTATCCATTTTTGTTAATCCTGCAGAAGATATGGTTGAAGCTGCAAAATATACCGGCACTGACCGCATTGAACTTTACACCGAAGCCTATGCCAGCAATTACCATCTGGACAAGGAAATGGCCATTAAACCTTATGTCGCGGCGGCCCGGCTTGCCAACAATTTAGGCTTGGGGATCAATGCGGGTCATGATCTTGATCTTCATAATCTGAACTACTTTTCAAAAAATATCCCTGAGCTTTTGGAAGTCAGCATTGGTCATGCACTAATATGTGATTCTTTATATTATGGATTGGAAAATACGATCCAAATGTACCTTAGGGCTCTAAAAAATAGTTAAAGACCAAACCTATACTATTCCTTTCCAATGATTCGAACCCTGCATATCGATAATTTTCTGCAACTGGCTGAAACTATCCCGGTGATTGATGTCAGAACCCCGCTGGAGTTTGAACACGCTCATATTCCCGGTGCTCATAATCTTCCAATTTTCTCAAATGGGGAGCGGGTGGAAGTCGGGACAACCTACAAGCAAAAAGGTCGGGAAGAGGCTATTTTATTGGGTTTCGACTTGACCGGACCAAAATGGGCGGGCTTTATCAGGGCGGCTCTAAAAATCTCCCCGGAAAAGAAGATACTTGTTCATTGTTGGCGGGGTGGTATGCGAAGTGGTGCAATGGCCTGGGCATTGAATCTATATGGCTTTGAGGTTTTTTTACTCGAGGGCGGTTACAAGAAATACCGTAATTGGGTCCTTGATCAATTTAAGAAAACTTATTCTCTACTCATTTTGGGTGGAATGACAGGCTCGGGAAAAACCAAAACCCTTCATCAACTCAAAAGTTTATCACAACAAGTCATTGATTTAGAAGATCTGGCTCAACATCAGGGATCTTCCTTTGGATCAATGGGCCGACTGATTCAGCCCAGTCAGGAACAATTTGAAAATTTACTTGCTGGGGAACTAAATAAAATTGATACGAATACTCCACTCTGGTTAGAAGATGAAAGTTTGTCGATCGGTCGATGTTTCATCCCTAAGCCACTTTTCCTTCAAATGCGCCGGGCTACCGTTTTGAAGCTCGAAGTTCCACTTCAGGAAAGAGTAGATTTTCTGGTCAGGGAATATGGTCTTCTGGATAAAGATTTTTTGATTGAAAGTACCCAGAGAATCAGCAAACGATTAGGGCCTGAACAAACCCGCGAGGCCGTTTTGTCTGTCTCTGAGGATCGAATGGCTGATTTTATAAAATTTATTTTGGTTTATTATGATAAAACTTATGCCAATGGTCAGGGTAAAAGGGAAAAAGAGAGCATCCATACCGTTCAGTGTAAGAGTACTGATGCAGAAGAAAATGGTAACGTACTGCTAAAACACCTTCAATCCAATCAAGTAATTAGGCCCGGAGCTTACTCTACAATTTTATGAGAATAACATGATATCTATTTGAATGTGATAGTGATTGAAGAAATAATCCTGATCTCAATACTTAAATTTAATTTATATGGTTCCTGAAGAAATAAAATTAACCCAATATTCGCACGGCGCAGGATGTGGCTGTAAAATCAGTCCGGCAGTATTAGACATCATCCTACACAGTCCGGTAAAACACGCGGGCGACCCAAATTTACTCGTTGGGAATAATACCCGCGACGATGCGGCTGTGCTGGATCTGGGCAATGGAAGTGCACTCATTTCAACTACCGACTTTTTTATGCCCATTGTAGATGACGCCTTCGATTTTGGGCGAATTGCATCGGCGAATGCCATCAGCGATGTTTATGCCATGGGAGGGAAACCCGTTTTAGCAATCGCTATTTTAGGGTGGCCAATTGATAAATTATCACCTGAGGTAGCTCAAAAGGTACTGGAGGGCTCCAGGGCTATTTGTGCCGAGGCAGGGATTACACTTGGCGGAGGTCACAGCATTGATTGTCCTGAGCCTGTTTTCGGCCTATCTGTCAATGGCCTTGTCGAGGTCAGACATTTAAAACAAAACTCCACCGCAGAAGCCGGGTGCAAATTGTACCTGACCAAAGCCCTTGGAGTAGGGATATTAACCACCGCCCAGAAAAAAGGAATCCTAAAGCCTGAGCATGCAGCAATAGCACCTAAGAGCATGTCGATGCTAAATAAAATCGGAGAAACATTAGGTAAGCTGGATTATGTAAAAGCTATGACCGATGTAACCGGCTTTGGTTTACTGGGTCATCTCTCAGAAATGTGCGAAGGCAGTAATTTACAGGCAGTTATTGAATTTGGAAAAGTTCCGAAAATTGAGGTGATTGATGAATATCTGAATCAAAATTGCATTCCGGGTGGAACCCATAGAAACTGGAAGAGTTATGGTCACAAAATCTTATCAGGAAGTGAAACGTTGAACCGTCAAACCACGATTCTTGCCGACCCGCAAACCAGTGGGGGATTATTACTCGCCGTTGAAGAATCAAAAACAGCAGAATTTGAGGAGGTGCTTCGAGCAAATGGGATTGCTGAGCCAAACATTAGTTGTTTTGGATCATTGAGAAAAAAAACAGGAGCTCATTTGATTGAAGTAAAATAACAAGATTTAGCCCCAGAACTATCCCTTCAATTTGCCGATGAATTGCTTAACTTTAACAACATGATCAGGAAAACATCCAGATTACCAAAAAGCTTTTGAACATTAGCTTAGAGGCTGTAGGGCAAGGCTTTCCAAAGGGTTAAAACACAAATGAAAAACAAAAATCAGATGAAAAAATTAGCATATTATTTATTCTTTGTAATAGGATTCGTGTTCATCAATGGATGTGGAAATGAAACCACCATCAACGATGATGAGGCAGCTTCGGTTATTTCAAACTATTTAGAGGAAAAACCTGAATACAAAACGGCTGATTTTATTTTTGGAGAGATGAAATTTCGTCAAATAAAAGACCAAGAAGAACTGAATAAATACAAGGCACTGGAAAAGTCCGGATTCATCAGCATGAGCCTTAAAGAACAAAAGAAAGTCTTCCTCTCAAAAGACAGTACTCTGGTTTATCTGATCACCTTGACAGAAAAATCAGCACCTTTTGTTTTGAAGCAGCGTAACGATAAAGCTCAGGTCAAAACCATTTTTTATGTAATGGATAATGATAAACCGGTAAACTTTGTAAAAACGAATGAATCATCGGCAAAAGTGACGGTAACATTGGTGAAGATGGAGACAGATTTCTATCCCTTTGACGACGCCCAAGGTTCAAACAGCGAGTTTATCACCAAGACTTTTAAATTGAAGTACAAGAAGGATAAGGGATGGGTGGTGACCGGCGAAAATTGAGTATTTTATTCAGTGAATTTTCAGCTTAACCAGCCAATCGGCGGCCTTCTAGAATAAGAAAAATATTGACCTAATAATTACAAGCAAATTATGCTTGTAATTAAATAATCTGCTGAAAATCATTATTTTTGTTTCATAAAAACTTCCCCAACTTTTAATGAAACTTAATATAGATTATCAGGAAAAATTTGAGCAACGTCATATTGCTCCAAATGAACAGGACACCGTCAAAATGCTGGACAACATTGGTGTAAATTCCATCGAAGAATTAATTAGTCAAACCGTTCCTTCAATTATCAGATTAAAAAATAATCTAAATCTTCCTGCCGCAAGGAGTGAAGCAGATTACCTGAATGATCTCAAAAAAACTGCATCTAAAAACAAGGTGTTTAAATCATATATCGGTCAAGGCTACCATGATGTAATCGTTCCGGGTGTCATTCAACGCAATATTCTTGAAAACCCTGGATGGTACACCCAGTATACTCCTTATCAGGCAGAAATTGCCCAAGGACGTTTACAGGCCCTATTAAATTTCCAAACCATGGTTATTGACCTCACCGGAATGGAAATTGCAAATGCCTCTCTTCTGGATGAAGGTACCGCAGCTGCCGAAGCCATGTTCATGCAATACAGCCTTCGTAAAAATGAAAATGTACGGGTATTTTTTGTTTCTGAAGAGGTTCTTCCGCAGACCATTGATATTTTAAAAACACGTGCCGCTCCTTACGGAATTGAGATACGTATCGGCAATCACGAAACCGTTGAACTCAATGAAAGCATGTTCGGTGCCATTGTTCAGTACCCTGCAGCTAAAGGCGAGGTTTACAATTACTCAGAATTTGCACTTAAAGCTCGCGAAAAAGGAATTAAACTTACAGTTGCCGCAGACATCATGGCCTTAGCCTTGTTAAGTCCGCCGGGAGAGTGGGGTGCAGATATCGTTATTGGATCGAGCCAACGTTTTGGCATTCCAATGGGTTTTGGCGGTCCGCATGCTGCCTTTTTTGCTACCAAAGAAGAATACAAGCGTTCTCTGCCCGGCAGAATTATTGGAGTGACCATTGATAGTGCCGGGAACTATGCCCTTCGTATGGCTCTTCAAACACGAGAACAGCACATCAGAAGGGATAAAGCCACTTCAAATATCTGTACCGCACAGGCACTGCTTGCGATCATGGCAAGTATGTATGCAATATACCATGGTCCAAAGGGAATCAAGCAAATTGCTGAACGAATCCACGGACTTGCTGTATTTTTATCCAAGTCACTCGAAGCGCTTGGCTTTCATCAGGAAAATAAATTTTTCTTCGATACCCTCAAATTAAACGCAGGGGAATTAATTGAATCCATTCACACAGAGGCCCTGAAAAATGAAGTTAACCTAAATTATGAAGGTTCAACTGTGGGAATTACACTGGATGAAACTACCAGCCCTGAAGATGTAAAAACCATCATTCGGTTCTTCGCAAAGGTGATGGGAAAGAATATTGATGACTTAGATCTTGAGGGTATTAAGACAAGAATTTTAGGCAAGATTCCATCCCACTTAGAAAGAAAATCAGATTATTTAAGCCATCCTGTATTCAATTCCTATCATTCGGAGCATGAAATGCTTCGGTATATCAAGTCTTTGGAAGCTAAAGATCTTTCACTTTGCCACTCTATGATTGCTCTGGGTTCATGTACGATGAAACTCAATTCAACCACAGAAATGGTTCCTGTAACCTGGGCAGAGTTCAGCAAGATTCATCCATTTGCCCCTTCCGACCAAGTTGAAGGATATATGCAAATCTTTGATGAACTGAATAAATGGTTGAGTGAAATTACAGGTTTTGCGGCAATGAGTTTGCAACCTAATTCAGGAGCACAGGGTGAGTATGCCGGACTAATGGTTATTCGTGCGTATCATTTAGACCGTGGAGATAGCCATAGAAATATTGCCTTGATTCCTTCCTCAGCTCATGGCACCAATCCGGCCTCAGCTGCAATGGCCGGAATGAAGATTGTAATTGTGAAATGTGATGAAAGAGGCAATATTGATGTGGCAGATTTGAAAGCAAAGGCTGAGGAACATGCAGCTGATCTTTCATGCCTGATGGTTACTTACCCTTCAACGCATGGTGTATTTGAAGAATCAATCATCGAAATCTGTGAAATCATTCATAAGAATGGCGGACAAGTTTATATGGACGGGGCGAATATGAATGCTCAAGTTGGACTTACTAGTCCGGCGACCATTGGAGCCGATGTTTGCCACCTAAATCTACATAAAACGTTCTGTATTCCTCACGGTGGCGGTGGACCGGGAATGGGGCCTATTGGTGTTGCTAAACATTTGGTTCCTTTTTTACCAGGACACGCCGTAGTGGAAATGAGCCGAGAAAAATCAATTTCTGCAGTTTCATCAGCACCATGGGGATCTGCCTCAATCCTAATAATTTCTCATGCCTATATCGCCATGATGGGTGGTGAGGGATTAACTAATGCAACCAAATTCGCCATTCTGATACCCAATCCTTTATTCGGGAACTCAAGGACGTTGTGCACATGAAATGATTTTGGATTGCCGTGCATTCAAGGCCTATGGTATTGAAGTTACCGATCTTGCTAAACGACTGATGGATTATGGTTTCCATGCACCAACCGTTTCCTTCCCTGTTGCAGGTACTGTCATGATTGAACCTACAGAATCTGAACCTAAACATGAACTCGATCGTTTTTGTGATGCAATGATTGCAATCCGGAGCGAAATAGAAGATGTAGAAAATGGAAAACTTGACGCCTTGAACAACCCATTAAAAAATGCTCCCCATACTGCTGCTGCTGTTACTGCCAATGAATGGACTCATCCATATTCCAGACAAACTGCCGCATTTCCCCTGCCATATGTTTCAACTTTTAAATTCTGGCCATCGGTTGGCAGAGTGAATGATACGCATGGCGACCGGACACTAGTTTGTTCTTGCCCGCCGGTAGAATCTTATGCAGAAGAAGTATTATAATTGATTTTCTAACTTATTAAATCAGCAGAAAAACTCTGTAAAATTAGGTTTTTTCTGCTGATTTCTGAATACAAGAACTAAAATACCTCTGATTAACGAAATGAATAATTCCCATAAAATTATCCAATAATATAGGCCTCTTCTTTTATTTTCACTGATGCAAGGGGGAAGGAAGATACTTCCGGTATCTGGTAATTTATAAGTGACATTGCCTTTATCTTAAAAAACAAGAAGCTTTTAAGATATATTTATGAGATCAATTAAAACAAGTAAATTGGATCAAATTAGACCGTCTTCACACCACAATTAAAAAATTAAAACAAAAACAATAAGCAAGATGAAAAAACTATTATCCATAGGCATAGCATTAATGGGAGCGATGTTTATCCTGGCCTTTAACCCAACTAAAGAAGATGTCTACACAGTTGATGCAGCAAATTCCTTAATTGGCTGGTCTGCTAAAAAAGTTGGAGGTGGCCATACCGGAACCGTAAAAATAACAGAGGGAAGTTTAGTTTATAATGGAAAAACCTTACAAAGGGGTGTTTTTTTGATGGATATGGCGAGTATCACCTCTGATAATGCTCGCGTTACCACCCATTTAAAATCGCCGGATTTCTTTTCTTCCGAAAAAAATCCTAGTTCTAAGTTTGAGATTACAAAAGTTAGCGCAGTAGGGAAAGAACGTGTTAACATCACCGGTAATCTGACAATAAAAGGCATCACCCATCCTTTAAGCTTTCCGGCAACCGTTAAACATGGCAAAGATGTGATTGTTGCTGTAGCCTCAGGCATCAGAGTGGACCGAACTAAGTATGATATCAAATTTCGTTCTAAAACCTTTTTCGGAGATATTGGCGATAAAGCTATTGACGATGAATTTGAATTGAACATTAATCTGACAGCGAAAAAAAGCTAAGGAAGAACAAAAAATTAGGGGCAAAGATCAGGGACGTACATAAATTCTTGTTCCTTGCTCCCTATTCACGTTCATGGTTCTTGACTCTCTTTACAATATCCTGAACGCTTCATTCTCAAAAGCTACTTTTGCAATTGCCTTGCTTTTGGCATGATAAAATAAACATTCCCAGTTTTCTTCTGCAGCCCTTTTACCATATTCTAATCTTAACTCCATGGCCTTTCTGCCATCAAAATCATATTTTGCAATAAATTTCCTCAATAACTGCTCAGGTTCGGGCAGAATATCGGCACCAAAGAATAGGGTTTCTTCATCTTCCCAGAGCAGGAAAACCTGATGATATTCACAATGCCCCCCCGTGAGTTCAAAGGCTATCTCCCTGTTAAATTGCCCACTTCCCTCAATAAAATGAGCAGAACCACTACGCTGAACAAAATCAAAAATCTCTGTTCTATAGGATCGGGATGGCTTACTGTATGCAGCTTCCCATTCCCCCCTCTGAATCACATATTCGGCATTAGGAAATGTTAATGATAACTTCCCATTCGCCTGATGAACCATTCCACCCGCATGGTCATAGTGCAGATGTGACATCAAAACCAAGCTGACATCCTCTGGCTTGTAACCCGCCTTCAAAATATTCTCATGAATAATCAGCTGTCCCTTTTCATTTTTAAAACCCAGTCCGGTATCCAAAACTACAAGATCGTTTCCGGTCTGCACCAGGAAAGGCTGCACATAAATAAAAAGTGACGCCGGCCGGTCTTTAGGATGATGTATACCAGGATCAAATGGAATAAATATCTTTGAATTATCTACAGAATAGGATCCTTCATATAAGGCAATAGCTTTCAATGTTCTTTGTTTATTATATTGTTAAATTCTATTTTTACAATTCAATAAGGCAAAGATATGCAAAAAAGGTGGGTGGAACGGGAGCTTGAAAACCTTGCAGCGGTTACAGAATTGCAGGAATCACTGAATATTGACAGGGTTCTTGCCGCTCTTTTGGTTAGAAGAGGAATTACCAATTTTGAGGAGGCAAGAAATTTCTTCAGGCCCATACTCGATCAACTTCATGACCCTTTTCTAATGCAGGATATGGGAAAGGCAGTTTCCCGAATTAATCAGGCCATTTCAAAAGGGGAAAAAATTCTTATCTACGGCGATTATGATGTAGATGGAACCACATCCGTGGCGCTCACCTTCAGTTTTTTTAAAAAACTTCATTCAGCAATTGATTTTTATATACCTGATCGCTACCTGGAAGGTTATGGTATTTCGACTCAAGGAATCGACTATGCCAAGCAAAATGGCTACTCCTTAATTATAGCGTTGGATTGTGGTATAAAATCAGTCGACAAGATAAATTATGCCAATGAAAAAGGCATAGATTTTATCATTTGTGATCATCATCTGCCGAGTGATCAGTTGCCGGCTGCAATTGCGGTTCTCGATCCCAAACGTGCAGATTGTCATTATCCCTATAAAGAATTATCCGGTTGCGGTATTGGATTTAAACTAATACAAGCCTATGCTGAGAGGTATAAAATTTCCTTTGGACAGGTCACTAGTTATTTAGATCTGGTAGCCGTTAGTATTGCATCTGATATCGTACCCATCACCGGAGAAAACAGAATTTTAGCCTGGCATGGCCTTTCAAAATTAAATTCTGACCCCTGTAAAGGCCTGGCTGCTTTAATGAATATCTCGGGAAGAAAAGAAAACCTAAGCATCATGGATGTGGTATTTACTATCGGACCCCGAATAAATGCTGCAGGAAGAATTGACGATGCCAAGCACGCTGTTAACTTGCTGATTGCAGATGATGAAGCCATCGCACTTGAAAAAAGTCAGATCATTAATACAAAAAATACAGAACGGAAGGAATTCGACAGTAATATTACCGAACAGGCCTTAGCGATGATTGATGAAGACCCGGCATTAATCAATCGAAAAACAACAGTGGTCTATCATGCCGAATGGCATAAGGGTGTCATTGGAATTGTAGCATCAAGATTAACCGAAAAATATTATCGTCCAACAATCGTGATGACTAGTTCAAATGGTTATGCAGCAGGTTCAGCAAGATCTGTTCCGGGTTTCGATCTTTATGAAGCTTTATGCGAATGCAGCGACCTCCTTATACAATTCGGGGGTCATAAATACGCTGCCGGTTTAACCATGAAACCCGAAAATATTCCTGCCTTTCAGCAACGTTTTGAGGAAGTTGTTGCCGCGAGCATTCCCGAAGAATTACTGGTTCAGGCAATTGAACTTGATGCGGAAATTGAACTGAAACAGATTGATCCTAAATTCTTTCGGATCTTAAAACAGTTTGAGCCCTTTGGACCTCAAAATATGGCTTCTGTTTTTATAAGTAGAAATGTTTATACTTACGGTGCAGCAACCATTGTGGGCAGCAATCATTTGAAAATGTCTGTACATCAAGATAATCAGACTTATTTTAATTGTATAGGCTTTAGCCTGGGTGAGTACGTGCAACTGATTAATACAGGGGCACCTTTTGACATTTGTTATACCATTGAAGAGAATAAATGGAAGGAGAAAAAATCAATACAATTGAATATCAAGGGGATACGCCCGGCTCTTTCAAACCAGAAAGTATGATATTAAGAGCCGAAAATCTGGTAAAAAAATACAAACAACGTACCGTTGTTAATAATGTGTCCTTTCATGTTTCACAAGGAGAAATTGTAGGATTACTAGGGCCAAATGGTGCAGGTAAAACTACTTCATTCTATATGATTGTTGGGCTGATCAGGCCTAATGAAGGACATGTATTTCTTGATGAGGAAGATATAACGGAGGATCCCATGTATCGCAGAGCTCAAAAAGGAATCGGATATCTTGCTCAGGAGGCTTCAGTTTTTAGAAAATTATCGGTTGAGGATAATATTAAGGCAGTACTTGAGATGACTAAATTGAGTAAAGAGGAACAAAGGGATAAGCTTGAACAACTAATCGATGAGTTTAGTCTTCATAAAGTCAGGAAGAATCGGGGCGACCTGCTATCTGGTGGAGAAAGGAGAAGGACCGAGATTTCGAGGGCATTGGCGGCCGATCCCAAATTCATTCTGCTCGACGAGCCTTTTGCCGGCGTCGACCCCATAGCGGTTGAAGAGATTCAAAGTATTGTGGCCCGACTTAAATTGAGAAATATTGGGATTTTGATCACTGATCATAATGTACAGGAAACACTCTCGATTACAGACCGTGCCTATCTGCTGGCAGAAGGAAAGATTATGCTCACCGGCACCCCATCAGAAATTGCCGACAATGAAATGGCCAAAAAGTTCTATCTTGGTCAGAATTTTGAGCTGCGAAAAAAGAAAATCTGATTCCCAAACAAGCCATCAACCAGAATGACGATTGTAAATTCAATTTTTACTTGGATCATGAAAAAGCGGATGCATCAGATCGACCTTTTTATAAAATATCCACATGATGTTCAAGATGAATGGTTTCAGACTCTTATCTCCAGTGCCCAGAATACCCAGTGGGGCAAAAAATACGATTATTCCTCAATTTATAATCAAGATCAGTTCAAGGAACGTGTTCCAATTCAGAATTATGAATCACTGAAACCTTACATCGAAAAGATGATGAATGGTGAGCAAAATGTACTTTGGCCATCAGAAATCAAATGGTTCGCCAAATCATCAGGCACCACCAATGACCGAAGTAAGTTTATTCCGGTTAGCGAAGAAGCGTTAGAAGAATGTCACTTTGAAGGTGGCAAAGATCTTTTATCAATGTATTGCAATAACCGGCCGGATGCACGAATATTCACAGGAAAATGTTTAGTATTGGGCGGAAGCCATCAGATCAATCAATTTAATACCGATTCCTGTTATGGAGACCTCTCAGCGGTTTTAATAAAAAATTTACCTTTCTGGGCAGAGTTCTACCGTACACCGGATATGTCAATTGCCCTGATGGATAATTTTGAGGAAAAAGTAGAGAAAATAGCACGGGTAACCATCGATGTTAACGTAACCAATATTGCGGGGGTACCAACATGGAATCTGGTCCTGGCTAAGCGCATTCTTGAAATTACCGGCAAAAATAATCTTCTTGAAATATGGCCTAATCTGGAATTCTACTTCCATGGCGCGGTTAATTTTAATCCATACCGGGAACAGTTTAAAAAGCTTATTCCATCAGATGATATGTATTATCTGGAAACATACAATGCATCCGAAGGGTTTTTTGGGATTCAGGATCAACCCAATTCTGAAGAAATGCTTCTGATGCTGGATTATGGAATTTACTATGAATTCCTTCCCATGGAGGATTTATATGCAGAAAA
>Ga0194116_10007075_pt1 | contig 11697 bp, 2 predicted proteins | sample TA2MahsurfametaG_4_FD_148617 | JGI IMG/M metagenome (GOLD analysis project Ga0194116, IMG submission 148617) | Freshwater microbial communities from Lake Tanganyika, Tanzania - TA2015008 Mahale S9 surface | ecosystem: Environmental > Aquatic > Freshwater > Lake | place: Tanzania: Lake Tanganyika... | reverse complement strand
TGTTTCATAAATAAATTACATTTTCAATAATAATTTTTTAAATAAAATTTATTTTAATGTTATATTTTTAATTTTTTATTTATATTATAAATAAAATATTTTATCTTTTAACAGTCATTGTTCTTTTTTAATTAATTGAAGTTCTTATTCTTTTTATCGAAGCGGAATAATTAAATTAGAATTTCATGATTTATCCTATATTAATATAACTAAATTTTTTATTTCGAATTTATATAAATAATTTATTATTCTTTAAGTCTTTTTTTAATGATTTAATCATTTAAATAAATGAATTTTATTTCTTTTTAAGCATTATAATATTATTTGTATTTATCTCTTAATCATTTAAAATAAAATTTATTCATTTTATTGTAAATAACAATAAGATTATAGCAAACGAAATTTATTGATTGTTAAAATTCATTTTACTTAAATTATTTTTTTTAGTAAATTTAATTTAATCATTTAATAATTTTTCTTTTATTTAATATTTCAGTAAAATCTTTTATAAAGAATTCATTTATAATTATATTGACGAATTTTTCTTTATCAATATTATAATATAAATATTCTTTACAAACCCCATTTGTAAATTTAGAAATTTCTTCAAAACTAGATTTCGCAAGTACACTTAAATATATTGAATTAACAGGAATATTAAGTTTTTTTAACTCTTTTGATTCGTTAATGTAATCATTATTTTCAGCATAGATCGTTTTATTCCAATATTTTTCTCCAAAATAATTTTCTTTTTTATATTTTACAAATTCTTTAGAATTTGATTCTTTTTTTCCAATTAATATAACTTGTGATATCTTATTATTTTTAGATTCATTTTTAACATGGAGTAAGCCTAATTCTGTTGCATAGTTCCAATATTTTCCTCCTTTAATTTTTCTACCTTTTAAGAATTGTTTTAAATAATCGGAATTTGATTCCCAATCAGAAATTTTTATAATCATCTCACATGGATTATTATAATCTTGATATAATACTAATTGGAATTCAAGTAAAATATTTAAATTATTTTGATTTATTATGTTCATTAATTTAAAAATTATTAGGTCTAGTTTTTCTGCAAAATTTTCCAAAAATGAATTCATAAGGGGTGATGCTTCTAAGAGTATGATTGTACGATAAACTTGTTTTGCAGAATCCTCAAATTTGATAAAATTATTAATTTTATTTAAATATTCATTTATATCAAATTTATTGAATTTCTCCAAATTGATTGAAAAATCTTCTAACCTTAAATAATTAATTTTTAAATCTTGTATTGATTGATTAATTGACATATAATAATAATTTGAAATTTTTTCTCTATATTCATATAATATATCGTAGGTAATATCTCTAAAAGGTTTAATTGATTCATTTTTTATATCTTTATTATTTTTTTTTTTTTCAGCCTCATTTGATGATGAAATTATTCTCAATATTTCTCCAAACCAGCAACCAAATTTTTTAAAGATATTAATGGATTCAGAAATATTAATTGATTCTCCTTGATAGTTTATTCCAAATTTCGGTAAATCATCTATTAAAAGAATCATTTCGTAGGAACCCATTTGTCCTCTTCTTGCAGTTCTTCCTTGAATTTTAATTTGTTCTGAATTACTCTCCGATAAATATGTTTGAATAACATGAACCCCTCCTTGATTTATCACATCTTCATCTTTACAAGTGAAATCAATTCCTTGCCCAAATCTTTTAGTCAATAAAGAAATACATCCTGAGTTTGTGGCTTCTCTTATTTTATCATCATAAAATTTTGAATTATTATCTTCGAAAATAAATATTTTTTTAAAATTATTTTTTATATATTCAAATTCCTTAGAATCAGAAAATTCCTTTAAATTGGTATTATTTTCAAAAAATATCAATACCGATTTCATTTTCCTCTCTGGATTTTCCTCAATTTTTTTTATTATTTGATCGACAATTACTTGATAAAAATCTGAAGATCTATATATATTAACATCCATATCTTTATCAAATTTTAATTTACTTCCTTCATACGCTGAAGGAAAATAACTTTTATTATAAAAACGACATATTTCATTTATAATTTTTCCTTCCTCATAACTCAAACATTCCAGATTTGTAGTAACTCCAAATTTATAAGTAAATAATTCAAATATATCAGTATATAAGAATTTAGCACATTTCACAATAAAACCTTTTTGATTCTCCATTGTAGAAGCTTCTATTTTGCGATTAGTAAATTCATTGTAATAGGCAAACATTTGTTTATATCCGAAAGAATTATGAAATGGATCCCCATTTATTTTGCTACCTTCTAATTCATATTTAAAAGTTTTAAAATTCTTTAAATCACATAAAACATTATAAGCACAACCTTCAAATAAAGCTTTGAAATTATAAAATTTTCCTAAACAATCTTTGTATTCTTTTGAATTTATTATTACATTTAAATTTAAATTAGTATTATTACGTTCTGTCCAGATAAAATCTAATAATTTACTAATTATTGGATCTTTTAAATTGAAACAAGGAATATAATAATTCCCATAAAAATCTTTTGATAAAAGTTGATCAATTTCATCTATTAATATAATATTTATTTCTTTTTTTTCATTGAAATACAAATTTTGATTTCTAATATATGATTCCATAAAAGAAAAGTTATCGAATTTTTTATTCAGAAAATCTTCACAAATATTTTTTAAAGTATTATATTTAATATTATTTGAAATTCCTAAACTATCAAAAATATCTGCAAAGTATTTATAATCTCTTTTACTAAGATAACTATTATTACAAGCAATATAAACGTTAACACCTAATAAAGCAAATAAAATTGAAAGTACTCCAATAATTAGTGATTTTCCATCTCCTGATTTTATCTCAGCCAGATGATTTTTTAAATTTTCATTTCCAGATAGATCCAATATTGTAAAAATAGAAATAATTTGTAAAGCATTCGGCTTTAATAAATTGATATCCTCTTGATCAAATTCATCGTTAGAAGTAAAAGATTTTTTTAAAGTCCATAAAGAGAATATATAGGCTAATAGTTCTGGTATTTTCGCTCGATTGGATTTCCATCTAAATTCTTCTCTTAATTCATCATAAAAATCTACCTGAACAAATTTATATTTAAGTTCATAAATTAAATCATCAAATTTTCCCAATATCGAATCTCTCAAAAATCTGTTGATAATTTTTTCATAAAATTCATTAAATTTATTATAAATTTCAGTTAAATTTTCTTTATTATCTTCTATAATTTTATTGTTTTTCTCTATTTTTAATCCTTTTAAAACATATTTTTCATCTTGACATTTAATTTTAGAATCATAGAATTGATTTTCAAAAATATTAAAAATTTTATCTTCTTTGATTATTCTTTTTCCTATTGAATATTTATCCAAATTCAAACCAACTTTGAAAAGAAATTTTCGACTAGTATTATCTTTCAACTCAATTATAAATTCTGAAAATCTTTTTTCTGAAGAAATATCATTAATGCAAGTAGATAAGATTTTTAAGCAGATTAATTGTTTAGAAATTTCATCTTCAGATATTATCTTGAATCCCGATCTTCTAATATAATTGATTTTTTTTTCAAATGTTTCATTTACAATTTGACTAATATCTTCCAAATACATATTTATATTTTTAGATGAATTTTTGTTTACTTCATTAAATTTAATTAAGATCTTTTGAAAAGATAGAATAAAAATTTCCTCATCATAATTAATCTTAAAGTCTAGATTTTGTATTAAGTCAATGAAATGATTTTTCATATTTCCAAATTCCTTTTCTAATACAAGTATAGTTTGTGAAAACAAGTCTGTTTTATTTTTAGGGAAATCGATTAGGCAATTGAATAATGAAGATTTTTGTAAAAATTTTATTTTGTTAATGAGTTCAGTAATGAAGGAATTATGATTAATATCAATATTTTTTTCAAATTTAAATAATCCTGATCTATTAAAATCATTATAGATTTTTCGACTAATTTCATGCAAATTATTGGCATAATCTTCATAAGATAAATTTATTTCACTCTCATCTTGATTATAATAATATTCATTCAAATAATTGAATAGAGACAAATTATCATAAATTTTTTTGAATGAATTATCAATAGTATAAAATTTTAGTAGTATTAAAAATAATGAATCAGCATCCGAATTTTTGCTAAAATAAAAAAAAGATTGAATATTTTTATAAAAATCTTTAGTAATATCTTCAATTAATTCTTTTGATGAATTTTTAAAATTAATGATAAAATTATCAAGAATATTATTTTTATTTTCAGAAAGTGAATTTTCTTCTTTTTCTTTAAGATGAAATTTTATTGGTTTCATAAATTTATAACCTTTAATTATAGAGTCAATTATTGAAAATAATTTGATTTTAAAATTTTTTATCTTATCTTTAGTGTCATTCTTTAACCTATAATTATCTACATTATCCTTTACAATAACATTTTCAAATAAATTTCGATGATCATTAATTTCATATTTATTATTAAAAGAATCTTTTGAAATTTGTATTTTAATAAGTTGTTTATTATTTAAATTTTCTTCCGCTTGAAGAGTATATTCATCAAAATAAAGCAGTTTATTAAGGTCTTTATTTTCTTTTTTTATTTTATTTATCTCTGCAACATAATTTTTTAAAAATTTTTCTATATTAATTTCTAAACAATTTTCATTATCAAATAATTTATCGAGTTGAATCAATTCTGAAATATCTTTAAAAACATCAAAAAAATTTTCAAATTGGTTCAACCCTCCAGTGTTATTTTCAAATAATCTTTTAATTTCTTGAGATTTATTTTTGACAAAATTTCTTATTATTTCAAGAAATTCTTTATTAGAGGTTGATTTATTTTTAAGATATTCTAAAGTTATTCTACTAAGCTCTTGATAGTCTTTCTTTTTAATAATATTTTTTAAATTCCTTAAATTTTCTTCAATTTCTGACTCATAATCTTTTGATATTTCTTCTAATCTTTCTTTAAAATCATGAGTTTCTTTTTCAATAAATTTACAATTTAAACATTTATTAATTAATTGTTTCAAATTATTAAATTCCTCTTTGTCTTTTATATTTTCCATTTGATTTAATTTGAGGTCTATCTTTTTTTTAAAATCTTCAATAAATTCTAAGTGAATCTTAGAATTTAATTTTTCAATTATTACAAATAAATCTTTTGGATAAGTTTCAATTATTTCTTCTAATTTTTTTGTTTTCCAATTTTCAAATTCATCTTCTAATTTTTTTTCAATTAATTTGCAGATTTCAGACAACTTTCCAGAAGATTTCTTGAATACTTCATCACCTAAAGTTTTAAATTCCTTTATCATGAATTTAATTCTTTCAATTTGTTTGTATTGTTCGATTTCAATTTTAATTTTGTTATCATTAAATTTATTAAAAACTCCCTCATAACTATTATATATAAATTTCTTTAATTCATTTAATTTATTATATGATTTTTCATCAATATTTTTATAATGGATTATGAGTTTATAAGCTTCCTTCAATTTATTGAAAGATTTCTTTATTTCATCTAAACTTTGATCTCGAATAAAGAAATCTTTCAATTCTTGAGCTACATTTAAATGTTCTTCTATTTGATTTTTTATTATATTTTTTATATTTGTTATGATTTTATTTAAATTTTTGTCTCCTGATATATTTGAGTATTTAGATAAGTTTTTTACTAATGTTTCATAATCTTTTTTCTCTAATAATATATCTAAATCTAATTCAAATTCTGATAAATATTCTTCCAAACAATTTAGCCTATTCTTTAATAAATCATTAAATATATCTTTTATCGAATCATCATTGATCATTGTTGAACCCAAAGAAGTAAAAACTTTTAATAAATTTAATTTAAATTTTGATGCAAAAAAATTTTTTTTTTGAGGATATTCATTTGTCTCTTCTCTAAAGCAGTTATAAAGATCTTCTAAAAATTTATTTTTTTGATTTATAAATTCATTGCTAGGGTTGAGTAATTTATTTATTATTGGACAATGTTCATCAATTTTCTCAAAAATTTTAATAATATCAATCAATTTTTTAATGAATGAAATAAAATCATTTAATAAATCATCTTTTTCATTCTCAATGTTTTTAATTTTTGTACACTTTAAAATTTTAAATATACTTAAAATCAATTTATCTTTTTCTTTATTAAGAAAATCCTGGATGTTTTTTAGAAGATTTATAATATTTTTTTCTAAATCATTGAAATCATTTGAAAATTCGCAAGGAAGAAGATTATTTATTTTACAAGATTGTAAAAACTTCATACCAGTTTCAATTTTCCTAAAGTAAATAAAATCAAACAAATTATTTCCTTCAGTCTTTTTTTCGATACTTTTTTCTGTTACATTTATAAAGAGATTTTTTTTGTTATTATCTAGATCTTGAAAATATTTTTTGATATTTTTTAATAAATCTTTGATTCTATCCTCAAATGATGATATAGAATTTTCGATATTCGTTTTAGAATTTTTAATCTGTGGAATAATATTTTCATATTTTCCAAATAATTTAATTATATTGAATAATACAAAATAAGAATCAGCCATTTTACTTAATTGTTCAATCTCATCTAGATTAATTGAATATAGATTCATATTTTCTATGTGTTGATCAATAAATTTATGTAAAGCGTTATTGATTTCTTTTATAATATGAAAATACGTTGATGGATTTAATTCGTTGATGAATCTGATTTTATCTATATCATCTAAAAAATCAGTTAAATTTTTCCTGTTGATTCTCTCTTTTACTTTATTTGAAAGCAAGTATAAATTTTTTTTAAAAATTCGTAATTTTGATTCAAGGATATCAATAATGTTTTCTAAATTAGAAGAATATAAATTCTTAAATTCTTGTGAAGCATTTTGAATTGATGTCAATATTTGAATATTTTTGAGTTCATTACATACCATTTCAAAATTAGATATTTTTTGATTTTCAATAAAATCCTCAATGACATATAATGATTCCTTAAGATTTTTGTGTATTTGATAGATTATTTTTACTTTTAATTCCTTTAATTTCTCAAAATCATTTTTTTTATTTATAAAATCAAAATTAAGAATAAGAATTTCATTTATCTCATATAAAAATTTACTAATAGTTGACAGTTTATCATAATTCTCATACTCAAATAATAGATCATTATTTTCGAAATTTTCAGAGCATTCAATCAAATCATTTTTATTCTGTTTAGGGAATTTCCTTTTTTTTTTCATTTCAATATCTTCCAAAGTTTCTATACATTCTTTCCCTTTTTTCTCATAAAAATCAATAAATTCTTTGAATAATTTTTCAATAGAAAGAACTTTAGCTTCTTTCTCTTCTTTAGAAATTATATCATTATATCTATATACTGATTCATTTAACTTTTCTAATTTATATTTAAACTCAAGATAATCAAATAATAATGAATCATTTTTATTAGAGTCAGAAAAAAGTGATCTTATTCTCATTTCAAATTCAGAAAAATTGGTAGCTATGAATTTTTGCGCATCTAAAAATTGTTTTTCATATTTTGGGAAAACTGAAATAACATTTTGTAAATTTTTGACTAATAAATTAACTTTAATGTTATAAAAATCATTTTTTTCAACATATTCTAAAGCATATTTTATTTGTTCATCAATGTTATTTTCCAATAATAAAATATTTGGAAAGTCATCTTTAATTGTTTCCTTTAAAATTTTCGCTTTATTTAGCATTTCAATTAAAAATTTTATTCCTTTTATGTTGTCTATATTATTTTCATCGATAATTCTTAATGTATTATAAAATTGATTGTTGATATTTTCATAAATATTATTCAGATGTTGTTTCACCTTCAGAAAAATTTCATTATATTTATTAATTAAATTCTGGTTTTGTGTTTTCTCGTTTAGATATATTAATTCTTTTAATTTAAAATCTACTATTTCATATTCATGTTTTGAAAGACAGTTTTGAATAATATTATCATGAATTGAGTATTGCTCATTTATATCCTTTAGAGATTCTTCAGTAATAAAATTTTTGAAGAATTTTTTAGGATCTTTAATTTCTTCTTTTTCAAAGATTAAATCTAAAAATTCTTTCCTGTTATCATTTATTGGATCAAGAATAGATTTACTTGGTTCATTTTCTGCTATTAATTTTCTTTTTAATATATTTAAAAATTTTTTTAATGATTCATTTAATTGATCTTTCTTAGGGAGATTATTATATAAATTATTGATCTTATTTAATAAATTTTGTGCATCATCTTTTTGAAATTTTGTAAAGATAAAATTAATTTCTTCAGAAAAAGTTGAAAATTTTGGAAAAATCGAATTAATCGTATTTGCGTATCTCTTTAGATCTCCGCCTCTATCACCAATATTTCTTTCCGATATTAAAATTACAGGTCTTATACTTTTTGCCATATTAATAGTGTTGATTATTGATAAACCGTTTGCAATATCAACTTCTGTTCCATTCGTATCTCTAAACCCTGGAGTATCGCAAATAATTATTGAATCTATGTTATATCTATCATCTTTATCAAGGTCTAGTTGTATAGGATTTATAAATCTTGTTTCAGAACGCAAGAAGCAACTTGATTTCAAATTTTTAATATTATCAGATTTCATTTGATTATAAGGTCCATTTTTATTTATTCTATTAATATATTCTTCTATATCTCCTTCAATATGAGAAATACCGAAAAAAACTTTTTTTTTCATTTTCATTCCTAAGAGAAATTGTATAACCGTGGTCTTACCTGCTCCTGTTTCTCCTAGCAGAAGAATTATGTCTTTACCTTTAATTAAATCACCTGCATTTTCTACTTCTTTAATTAGCCGCTTCAATTCATAAATGTTTAATGGTCGATAATTTTTAAAAGCTCTGTCAATTTCTTGAAATGCAAGGAAATATTCTTGATTCAAAAAATAATCTTTTGATTTCTTCAATCTCTCATCAAGTTTATAATCTAATCGTCCTTCTAAATTTAAATAATTTTTTAATTTATCAAAATTTTCTATGATTGTTTTATGATTTCTAAATTCATTTATTTTTTTAACATAATAATTTAATTTATTTTGGTCAATATTATTTCTTATTTTTTGAATAATATTCTCTATATTGCTATTATTATGATTTATATAAAACAGAGATATCATCAGAAAATTAAAATATTTTTCCGCACAATCGATAGAAGATAAACCATCATCCAAACAAATGAGATTTATATCAAAATTATTTAAATCCGCTTCTAAATAAAATTATTATTTGTTTTATCGGAAGAAATAAAATATTTATTAGGCTAAAATAAAATTAAATTATTAATAAATAAAATTCCTTTCAGATCTGAAAAAAATAATATTTCAATTATAAATACCTTCATTCGAATCTTGGGTTTCAAAATCTTCTATAGGAATTTCACCATTATTTTCATCTTCTTTTAAAATTTTTACATGTTCTGATTCTTTAGAAGTTTCAGAATTATTTTTATCGTCAATAAAAATTTGTTCATTATCTGATTCAAATATTTTTTCTGTTTTTTCAGGAAAATTTTGATTTAGATTTAATTCATTTTCATTTAAACTTCCATTTAATACGTCATGATTTGTTGGTGTTTTGAAATCAATAATTTCTTTTAAACAAGTATTTTCTTGATAGATTTCAATTATTTTTTGTAATTTAATCATGGTATCTCTTGCTTGACCGACGTATTTATGATCATTCTGTAACCTAGAATTAAAGCTACCATAAGATGCTTCATTCTCAATCTTCTGTTGAAATTCCAAAAATTTTTTATTAATATCTTTGGTTTCAGACAATTTGTATTGATATTTGATATATTTTAGATTTTCTAATTCCTCTTTTGTAGGAATTGGAAAATTTTGTTTATATTTTTCCAATTTTTCTTGAAATGAACCTTAATTAAATTCATAAAAAATACTAATCTAAAAACTATATCAAATTTTATATATTAAATAGGTAAAAAAATATTTACAATCTTCATTCAATTTTTCATATTTTTCTATCAAGTCTGATAAATTTTCACTAAATTCCATTAATTTTAAATTATTTTTTTCTGATTGAGATCTTAAATAATGTAAAAATGAGAAAAAAATAATTTTTCATTTAATAAAATAAATCAAAAATTTTTGTTAAATTATCATAAACAAGATTACTTTTTTAAAATATTTAAATATTTCCTATGAACGTAAAATTATTAATAGAAGTTGAAAAATTTAAAATTTTTGTAAGATCATTTGTGATAATAATATGAGAATTTGTAAAAATATTGTAAATTGGATAGATAGATTAAAATCTCAAATATCTTTAACTTTACATAGTGCTTAAAATCAAAAAAAGACTAATATTTAAATTATTAATAAATTTTGATGTATTCTCTGGATTTTTTTGTTTCAATAATTTTTAGATGTTGAATAAAACAATTTAGAGATTTAAAATAAGAAAAAATAAAGACTTAATAAAAAGTTTATTAAAAAAAGGATTAATGCATCTAATTAGACAAAAACATTTAAATCAATCCAAATACAGTTTTGATTTTTATTTGAATTTAGCTTATAATTTTATCGATATTTGTAAGATAATTCATTTTTAGATTAATCAAATCCTATTTTCTATTAAGTATATTTTTTATTTATATTAATTGAAGCTTTTACAATATCTCTCAATATAAGCATTTTTCAAAATTTCAGGATTAAAAGAACAAATTTCTCCCAAATTTTGAAGTATTTCACAACATACTATTTTTGTCAGTAATTCATCACTATTTATATTACTACTAAAATCAAGAAAACTACATTTCCCATTTGTTTCATTTGCGATTTCTACGAAATCAGGTTTTGCATGATTAACCAAATAAAATGTATTAATCGGTATTCCTTTATTTTTTATCTTATTTAATTCTACTTTATAATCCAAACAGTCTTTAAATTTACTGTTTTTCCAATAGTTTTCTCCATACTTACCTGATTTTCTTTTCGAAATAGTCATCTGATTTGTATTAGATAATGCATCTCCAATTAAAATCACTTGACTAACTTTGAATTTTAAATCTTCTTGATTAACATGATAGAGTCCAAGTTCAATGGCTTCTTCAATACCCATTCCTCCATGAGCTGTTATATTCTTTAAGAAAGAGCGTAAATTATCTGGTTTAGATTCCCAAGTAGAGTACTCTAGAACCTGATCTATTGTTACATTATAATTTCGATAAACTGCAAGTTGAATTTCAAATCCATTATTTATATTGTTTTCTGTCAAAATTTTATTTATTCTATCAAACATTTTTTCAATAACTAATTTACAACCATTTAAAAGGTTTGTCATCGAACCTGTAGCATCCATAAGTAAAATTGTGCGTGATTTGTATGAAAACAACTTTTTTATATTTAAATTTCCGCCTGAATTAATATTTTTTAAATAATTGATTATTTCATTTATTTTTCCATTTTTTAAATCTTCTATAAATTTATGTGATTTTTCATCCTCTTCTAACGATTCTTTTATTAATTTTTTATGAAGATCATATTCCTTATTTACAAATTCTTGTCGCAATTTATTTAATTTTTGATAATTAATCGTAGCAGTTATAAGATTATATTGATATCCAAATTTTTCTAGATCATTTTCTAATAATATCATCTCATATGTTCCTGTTTGACCTTG
>Ga0194116_10007069_pt1 | contig 11704 bp, 10 predicted proteins | sample TA2MahsurfametaG_4_FD_148617 | JGI IMG/M metagenome (GOLD analysis project Ga0194116, IMG submission 148617) | Freshwater microbial communities from Lake Tanganyika, Tanzania - TA2015008 Mahale S9 surface | ecosystem: Environmental > Aquatic > Freshwater > Lake | place: Tanzania: Lake... | reverse complement strand
GCCGACGAGACCAAGAATGGGTTTGCAGAGTGCTGGGGGCCGACCCCGCCGCGCGGCGCGAACATGATCGACATCTACCGCGCGGGCAACGGCGGCAACGACATGAAGGCCGAAGTGGCCCGACGCATCGCAGCGCGGGAGCTGCTGCTCATCGACTTCCCGGATTCACTGCTTGCGGGTGGTGCCTCATATGGGCCGACCCGACGCAACCAGAAGCAGGCCGTTGTCACCGGTAAAGAAGTCGTCGACGCCGGGCTGGCGGGTGATTTGTCGAAATTCGCCTATCCGCTGCACTTCATCGACTTTGAGGCATCACGGATTCCGGTGCCATACCTCGCGGGGATGAAGCCGTACGAGGTGGTGGCGTTCCAGTTCAGTTGTCACACGATTGAGTCGCCAACGTCGACGAACCTCGCACATCGCGAATGGCTCAACTTGCGTGATGTGTATCCGACTGAGGAGTTCCTGCGCGAGTTGCGCACGGCGATTGGTGATCGCGGCACCGTGCTCACCTGGAGCGGCTACGAACTCACCACGTTGCGCCATGTGCGGCGCCAGTTGCGCGAGCGTGGCCTGTTGACGCCCGACCTCGCCGGCTGGTTGTCGGGTCTGATCGGCCCGGTGCCAGCCGATGGGGAAGAAGACAAGTCGGTTGGTGCACGCGTCGTCGACTTGCTGAAGATCAGTCAGGCCCACTACGCACACCCATTGATGCGTGGCAGCCACAGCATCAAGAGAGTGCTTGACGCAATTTGGTCCGATGCACCGCATTTGTGGTCTGACCCGTGGTTTGCGGAGTACTACAAGAAGACCGACACCGGCCACGTGCTCGACCCGTACGCCACGCTCAAGGCCAGATTCGGGGATACTGATTTAGTCGAAACTCGAGACGACGAACAGTTCGATGATGCCAATGCCTCCGATAGGGAGTTTGAAGATGCCGTGACAGACGGTGTCGGCGCCATGCGCGCCTATCAGAATGTGATCTACGGCCTTCATCGGCATGACGAACTTCGCCGTGGAGAGCTGTCACGAGCTCTACTTGCTTACTGCAAGTTGGATACGGCAGCAATGGTCATCATCTGGAGGCATTGGATCGCCCTCGGCGAGTCATGATCGAAAACCAGCTGCATTCGGTCGAATATCTCCTAGGAGTGAAGAGCAGGTTGACAGGGCAGCGTTAGGGAATGTGGGTAGGTGTACGAAGCCTCGTGGCCGAATACGGTATGTCGTAGGTGGTATAGCGTGACAGGTTACTTGGGAGGGTAGTCGTGTCTAAGGTAAATCTCGGCAGCCGAGCCGGTGGGGATTTGTCCGGCGTCGATCTCTTCGAGATGGCGGAGAAGTCGGTTTTCAGAATCGTCACTAAGTATGGAAGTCTCGGTCAAGGTCACGGCACAGCATTTGTCTATAAGCAAACACTAAGTGAGAGCGGCTCAGATCTCTACCTGCTCACCAATTTGCACAATTTTGATGGTCCATTGGGTAAGTACCCGCAATTTGTTGCTGAAATGCAGAAGGGAAAGCCTGCCGAACAGCTCTTGAGTCAGGTGTCGATCATGATTGGCGATCAGCAGTTTGAGGTAGATCGAATTGTGGCTGCGAGGGGAGCTTTAACTTCGCATGCCCGAAAATGGATTCATGACTTTGCCGTCTGTTCTATAAGAACATCTATTCGCGACAATCTCAAACTTTTCGCCATCCCGAGCGGTGATGAAGTGCGTGCGGGTGAAGCTGTGTTTGCGCTTGGATTTCCGCAAGATACGGATCTCGGCATTACTGAGGGAATGGTAAGCCATGTATACGGTGCTGATGACGGCAAGTCTGAGCCGGGTCAATATGGCGATCATGAATGGCAGATCCAACACAGCGTGCTTATCAATAAAGGTAATTCCGGTGGTCCAACAGTTGACAAGCGGGGCAGTGTCGTGGGGATGTCAACGTGGGGTGATGTACGACCTGGTGTTACCGGCATCAATTACTCGATAAATGTCGCGCGTGTGTTCGAAATCCTCCGTAGTTCGGAAGAGATTGAAGAAGTGAATATTGCAAAGATCTACTCCCGCTTAATCGATCTCGCCGCAGAGGAGGCTCGGTATGGTCGGTGAGGTCGATGGGACGATTGAAGAGATCTGCGAGAGTATTGATGGTACGAATCTGCGTGGTCTGTTGGTGGCGGCTGGAGAGGTGTGGTTTCCGTACTCAATTGAAGCCGTGAAGCTTCTACGCGAAGGTCTGATGCTGGCGGTAAGGAACACCGCAAGCGTTCATCTTCACAATGTTTCTGGTAGCGACGAAGATCAACACCTTTCACTATTGAGAATTGACCAAGTCGATACTCGGCATTTCCTGATCGACAGTGTTCGCGAGGCTCGATCGGATGCACCAGTCTCTATTGAAGGGCTACTTAACAAGCAACTTCAGGAGTGGCAACGCAAGGCGGGGGATCCCGAGGAGAACAATCTGAGAATAATCGTGTCGGTTTCGCCGACTGGGCTAGAAGTCGATCTTCCGATGGCTGCGTCCTCACTGCGGGGTTACCAGTTTCAAGTGGGCGATCAAACTGGGTCGACGATGTTGGGAGAAGTTGCGTACCTGATGAAGAGCGAGGTTGCGCGCCTTGTTATCAATCGCGGGATGGGGGGTCCGAAGGATAATCCGACAACAATCGCCGCTGGATCGCACACGCTGTATCGCAACCCCAGCCTCGATGTGTTTATGGATGCCGACTCGCTTTTTCGTCGGCACTTTGGATTATTCGGCTTCACTGGTGCCGGTAAGACCAACCTTCTCAGCACTCTTCTGTCGCGCTGCTTCTCTGCTGGGGAGTCGACTGACGATCAATGGTCTGCAAATGTGCTGCTATTTGATGTCAATAATGAGTTCTTCAGCCTTCTTATTGATGTCATTGTCCAAATTGACGCCCACATCGTTTTCCTTGACAACGAAATTGGATTCTCGATGGCAAGATTCTTGGATGGAGACTTCTCCGCCCGTGACGCCGCAGCTCGTGAATTTCTTACAACAACTACGAAGTCCAGTCGAATTAGAAAGTTGTTTGAAAATGATGAGGTATTCCGAGAAAACTTGACACTCATTATCAAGCTTCTGCTGTCAGCAGGTCGTTTCAAACGGTATTTCTCAACACCTGAGCCTCTGGCTCTTGGGTTCGTAATGGACGAGATTTTGCAGTATGGAGCGTCCCTGCAGGCGAGACTCAAGGGAACTGGGCAGGTGAAAAAACGCCAAGCCTGGGCAGATCTTCTCGGGTCACTATCGGAGTTGTTTGGCGACCTTAGTCATAGAGCAACTCTTGAAGACTTTGCCAAGCTGGTCAGACACCTTGCGCTCGCTCGCGCGTATTGTGCGTCCGACACGGACGATCCAGAGAATCCGTTCACTGAGACATTCGCACCAACCATTCCCAAGAGTGGCAAGGATCGGCTCTACTCCGACTTGGTTGCGGTGATCGATCTGCTCGGTAAGGAAATTGCTCGGATAGTTAAGGGTTTAGATACTCCTATTGCAGCGCGTGGTCACGCAATCGATCTCTCGGGTTTGTATGGAGTCCTTCATGACGATCGCCGAACTTTGGTCGTTTTTCTTGGTCATGAGAACTCCTTGCGGCAGTTCGCGGAGCAACTCGGTTCTTTTGTTTACGACTCGAGGCGTCGTTTGGGCGTCATCGAGCCAGCGTCAGTGTTTGTGTTTGATGAGGCAGACATCTTCATTCCCGGTGCCTCTTCGCCGGTCGGTGAGGACGAGAAGGAGGCTGTAAAGGCATCGAAGCGAATTGCAACCACCCTGGCGCGCAGGGGTCGGAAGTACGGTCTCGGGCTTGGAATCGCGACTCAGCGAATTGCATACCTTGAGACCTCGATTCTCGCCCAGATTGGCACCTACTTTGTAGGCAAATTGCCACGACTCACTGACCGACAGCGAATTACCGAAGGATTTGGAATCGACCACGACAACCTGCAATCGGGAATCGGCCGTGTAGGAGAGTGGGTGGTGCTCAGCCATACTTCCGTCGGCGATAAGGGCTCAGCTATCCCTGTGTACTTTCCTGACGCGGATGGGCGAATCACTGAATTCGTTAGGAAATTCGTAATCGAGAGTCATCCTGAGTTCGCTCGCATGGTGCGGACAAGGGATCCTGTCACGAACCTTCAGCACGATTCAGACGTCCTGTTTGGTCCAGTGACGGACTTGAGTTTTCTCCCCTGAACGACGACCCATGAGATGTCTCGGGTGTTTGGAATTCGACATCATTCACGAACTGGGTTGACGCTCCGAACGCGCCACACCCCTGCATAAAACTTGCGTCAGATGCTGAGGGCAAACATAGAACGCAAGATTCGGGCGCTTCTTGAGCGCGCCAATCATCCCGGCACGCCGATCGCGGAGGCTGAGGCAGCTTTGGCGATGGCCTATCGCCTCATGATGAAGTACGACCTCGATATTCGGCTGCTGACAACCACCAGCGACGACATTGCGCGCCAAGTAAGCGACACGGTTGAAAGTCGGCGTTATGAAACGGTTGGCCCGTATCGCGTGCGTCGCCAGTATCTGCAGTTTGTCATCATGGATGCTCTGTCATGTGCGATGTATCGCGATTTCGAACAGGGTGATCTCGACACAATTGTGTCGTATGGGTTTGGAACAGCCCACGACCTCGATGCTGCCGAGACGCTCTACACCGCGGCGGAGTTGCTGGCACAACGCACCCTTCCCTGGGGCGATCGCGGCTATCGCACCGCGTGGTGGCGAGGGTTTACCGACGGTCTTCGCCAGAAGCTGCGCCGCGAGCGACGGAAAGTGGAGCGTTCAACGACGGGGGCAGCACTGGTCTTGCGGGAGCGTGGTGAGCGGGCGGAGGAGGAAATGGTCCGCTTTTGCCCGACCCTTGTTTGGCGCTCGACGCAGTACTCCGATGTGAGCGACGCGTACGGTGACGGGCACCGTGCCGGGTCGCGGTTCGAAACGGGCGAGCGGAGTGTGCACGGAGGGTCACTTTCGTTGCCGCCTGGTGCGTAAGAGAGAGCCATGAAAATTTTCTACAACGACGACTATGTCGCCTCCCCCCACGAATTCACTACCACTCGCAAGTCGGAACTCATCCAGCGCAAGCTGCAAGGCCGGCCCGGGTTGCAAATCGTCGACCCGATTCACGAAGTCTCGCTTGAGGAGGTGGAGCGGCTCGTCGCGCTGTTGCATGATGCTCGGTATGTTGACGCGCTGCGAACGGGTAGCCCAGAAGATCTCGCCGAGTCGTCAACGTTTTCGTGGGGGCCGAGCACCTACAAATTCGCAATTGCCCACTCACATGGGGTCCTCGCTGCAGTCGCTGCTGCAATGAGCGGCAAGCGTCGCGCCGGTACGCTCTCGTCGGGGCTTCACCACGCTCGACCCGACTCTGGGTTCGGATACTGCACATTGAATGGCCTCGCTATCGGTGCCGCCTACGCGGCCTCGCACCATCGGCGAGTGGTGATTCTTGACTTCGACGCCCACTTCGGCGGTGGCACGATGCTTCACTTGGGAAAGATCAACGGCAATCAAGCACCCAATGTTGTCCAGGTGGACGTCAGCGTCTCCAAGTTCGATGACTACAAGGAGACCATTCCGCACTACCGCAGATTCGTCGCGTGCGCAGATTCCCCGGACGCGCAATATCTAGTAGAAATCGAGAAAGCTCTTGGGCACGCGGAGATGTTCAGCGACGACGAGACGGTGATCATCTATAACGCTGGAGTCGATCCCGTGAATAATGCCCACTTTGATGACCCGTTCGGCACGATGTTGCGGCGTGATCAGATGGTGTCAGATTGGGTGGCGACCAAGCCCGCAATCTTTACCCTCGCAGGCGGTTACACCACAGGTTTCACGATCGACGAAATCATTCGTCTGCACCTGGCCACGATCGAAACGTGGATTGATGGTGTGTGACGACGATTGATGCCCGCCGAGTTGCGCAAGCCGAGGGCGTGCTGGAGTCTCGCCTGCCCACTCAGCGGCTCTCGCTAGAGGAGGCTCAACACTGGATCGATCGTGTTGCGCATGGTGAAGACGTTGACCCGCCGCTCGTGACGAGACAGCCGCTTGCGCGGCGACTCTTTGGTGTCGCCTTGGCAGACTCCCACGTCATCGTTGTTCGTCATGCGCGACCTTCGCAACTCACGCTCTTGCACGAGCTTGCTCACCTGATGGGAAATGAGAACCATGGACTAGCATTTCAGCGCACGCTGACCGGCCTGCTAAGTCGTCATATGTCGGTTCAGCACGGAAGGATCTTCGGCGAAGCCTTGTAGGGGCACAAGTGCCCGACAGTCTCGGATCTAGGCTTCACGCATGGTGGTGGAACGTGTGATTTATGAGTTAGTGCAACGTTCCCTGGTGGTTGAGACAACCGAGACCGAGATCGAACTAGGGAAACAGCGCCAGTCGCTTTCAAGACTGCTGGCAAGATCGGACTCCGGAAATCTCGGATCGCGATTTCTTGCCGAGTACGATGCGGTGATGAGGCTAAGTGAGATGTCGCTCATCCGTAAAGGCTATGTCTTTGGGCCGACACCTCATCTTGCGATGAACATCATCGTTAATCTTGTTTGTCCTTCTGAGGACATCCGATCGATATCAAAATTGCGGCACTCCGTTAAGAAGGGTTATGGTACGCCGACCGAGCAGGACGTTGCGACGATTCGCCGGATCCGTTGCTCAATGCTTACGGCTTTGGGGGACTGAGTGCCCAAGCGACTGGTTAGAGCACCCTCTCCCTGACCGCGGTGAAGCCGTAGTTGTTTGCGATCCAGAGCAGACGCTCTTGGGGAATTTTCAAAGTCGCCTCGCTGAAGAGTTCGTCATCCCACTCCAGCGGATTGAAGTGGAAACTAAGTCCATCTCTATTTTCCGCAAACTCCCGATTGCTCAGGTAATACTCGAAGAGCACGTGAACTCGCAGGAGAGTGTCACGGTGCTTGTTCTTGCGGTCATGCAGCGCCCGATGGGCGTCAACGAAGAAGCTGAGGTAGTCAGCCCCGAACGGGTCCAGCTCGCCCTCCCTTTCGTAGGTTTCCAAGTTCATCACCTTGATTCTTCCGAATCTTCGGCGTTGCTCGTCTAACTCTGTGACGTAGTTGGAAAAGACGAAACCTAGTGACTGTGACTCTCGTCGCTTGGGCTGCGAAGCCAGATGGCGCACGTGGCGATACGCGTCCATGTGGTGATCTAGGAGTTGGCCACGATCAAATAAATCATCAAACAGGAGAAGGATGTCTGAGGTGGTGAGAGTTGGCGAATATCCGATCTCGTAATTGGTCCAGCTGCGTGTTCCGAAAGAAATACTCGCTACCATCTCACTCTCGCGCCTGTAGATATCGCAATTCGTAAAGTTGCCAATCTTTTCCATCATTAACTGATGGCGATCAAAGATCTTGAGCTTGAAAAGAAGGTGAATGAACCAAAGGTGATCAACGGCGTCATGAATGACGAGCGAGACTTTGGAGTCGGCAATTTTCGTAGCCTTCACAATTCGTGATGTCTTGAGAAGTTCGGTGACCGGAATCGGGCCGTTTCCTGCGAGGTCTAGTGCTTGAATCCACATGTTCCTGGCACTGCCCGGCTGAATTTCCACCCAGATGCCTTCTTGAACCATCTTTGAGAGCGAGCGTGACGTCGGGGTTCGGTCAAACTGGATTTCGTCACACTCGGCGATCTGGTGAAGATTACGAATGGCGCGATCTCGAATCATCTCAGAGTTTTCGCGGAGGTGATCTCTCAGCAGGTTAAAGCACTCAACGAATTGCGGCTGGTTTAGCGAACATGCGAGCTCCTCGTCTGTCGTGTGTGATTCGAGTTGGAGGTACTTGTTATAGGCATCTTCGATGCTGCCTGCTGTAAAGACTTCATAGAGGCGTCGAGCAAACTCATCGCTCACGTGATGCACCGCGTGAACATCAGCCAGAAGAGGTGATAACGCACGTTCCGCAGGACTTCGCGAGGCGAGGGAAAGATGGGCGCGGAGGAAGTCAATTGCAGACGCCCGTTGCTCAAGAGAAAACACTTCATCAAAATTGTCAAAGTCGCGGTTCCCTGGTGGAGTGTCAGCGATGAGCTCTCGCTGATCAATCCCTCGGTCCGCCATAAGTTGGCGAATATGATCGCGCAGTGATTCTTCATCAGAGTCATTACTGATGAGGATTTGGCACATTTTGAGAACAGCTTCCACATTTGCATTGCTGGGCAAGGTGCCAGAGCTCTCTTGTTTGTCGGCGGCGACGAAATCATTTAATGACATAATCCGACGTGTGTCGAACGAATATCTCTTAAGGTACCGCCGATGGCGTTCTTCCTGGTCCTCACAATCGATGCCAAGTAGGAGTGAGTTGGCCTTTTGGAGGATGAAGTCAGCCTCTGCTGGTGCATAGATTCCCACGATGGCCAGTCGGTCGGTACCAAGAGTTCGCATTTCTTCACATCCCCTGGCGTATGCCTGTCGAGCCCAGTAGGCACTCCCAAGTTCTGCTCGTTTGGAATTTGCGAATTCGCGTTGACCGTGTCTCGTTGGTTTGGGTCCGCCAAGGTTGTTTTCATCGGCAACTAACTCGGCGGAGTTGATAATGACGAATCCAAACTCGCGAAGAATATTGGCAACGGTGTCCTTGCCGGCACATGCCTTGCCGGCGATGCCGATGAGAATTTCGTGCTCTACTCTCATGAGAAGTTGAACGTGCGAAGTGTTTCGCTCACGAGCACCTGAAGGGTTGCAAGGTCGGAGTCGTTTCTGACCATTGCGTCTGCAAGAATGAGGACTCGCCCAATGTTTGTATCTTCGTCCTCTGTGCCAGAGTTCTCTGCTACATCTCTTTCTATGAAGTCCTCAAACGTAAGACTGTCACGGGAACCGTCTGCCCGATTGACAAGACGTTCAAATCGAAGTTGAAGATTCGTAGTCTCGACTCCGATTACCTTGCCTTGTAGCTCGTTCTGTATGTATTTACACTCAGAAACTGAGTAGAGACTGACGATGGCCATCCGATCGGATTGAGACCGTTCGGAAACGTATTCGTATGCTCGCCGAACCCAGTAGTCACCGCCGTTGGCCCGACGACGCTCGTTGGCGAGGTCGCGCTGACTTTTTCGTGATATCTGGATTCCGGCCTCTTGAAGTTCACGTCGTACCATGTCGCTTGAATTAATCAAACTGAAAGAGTGGGAGTCGCGAAGTATCGCGGCAACGGTGTCTTTGCCAGAACACATGCCCCCTGCAATGCCAACGATCATAGGTGATGCTCAGCTCGCTTGGTAATCAATTTTTGAATTTTGGATTGATCAATACCAGAGATCGTCAGAACCTGTTGTCGGGCGCCGAGATTGACGGTGACAGTCGCTCCGACTTGGTTTCCGATCAGTGCCTGTGCGATTGGTGACGCAAGCGAGCAGTATTCGTGATCATGGTCGCTTTCAATCAGGGACGAGAGCCCTACGATGACGAGTTCGTACTGATCGCGTCCCTGCCTTACGGTCACTGTGCTTCCAAGGGTCACCAGCTGATCTTCAACGGTTGGCTCCTCCACTACGAGTCCCTCACGAGCTTTGATGAGCTTTGAGGCCTGGTCGCTGATCACTTTTGCGGCGTTATCAGTGGCGTTGAAGGCCCCGTCGTGCCAGTTGTCGCCAGATTGTGACGCGATCTCACGCTTTTCATCAATGATCGCTTGCTGCTCTTCAACCAACTGCGCGAGTCGCAAGTCAATGAGGGTGGCCTCACTCCTGAGAATGAAGGACTGATTGGAGCCCGGCTCGAATCTTGCAAGAAAGTCACGATTTGAAATCACTTGACCCACGTGTTGTGAGGCTAGTGACCTAGATTTGAGACGCACGACCAAAGCCGGCACGTACTAGGAGTGCACCACTCGCTAATGTCTAGGGCCTGATTGACTCAAGAATCTCAGGTTTGTTGGTGGGGGCCGCGATCGGCGACGCTCTAGGAGCCCCTTTCGAGTTTCAGCCTGCTGGGCGATACAAGCAACGATTCCCACAGTCAGTTCTCGGAGGAACTGGTGAGTTAATCGGTGGTGGTGGGTTCAATTGGGCGCCGGGCGAGTTCACCGACGATACGCAGATGGGGATCGTGCTCGCGGAAAGTCTGTTGAGCAACGACCTACAACTCAACTCAGACGATCTCTTCTCATCGTGGCGCAAGTGGGCGCACGACGCTACGGACGTCGGAAACACCACCCGCCACGCGCTGAGTTTTGAGGATTGGCGCGATGTGAAGCATCACAACCCTGCGATGACGGCCGCCAACGGTGCTCTGATGCGCGCGTTTCCGCTGGCGCTGCTCGAGGTCGACGGAGACACGCGACGGACATGGACGCTGCAACAGGCCGCTCTCACGCACGCGCACCCTGACGCGGGTTTCGGTGCTTGGCTCGGGGTGGCGATGATGCGTGCTGCGCTCGAGGGTAGGAATCCCTTTGAGAGACTCAACGCCGAGTTGGAGAAGCTGCCCGCGGAATCTCGCGACCGATTCGCGCCACTCCTCGCTGAGACCTGGGAACCATCGGCGTTAGAGGGCGGCAACGGCTCAGTTTGGGGATGCCTGGCCTGTGCGGTGTGGGCCGTACGAGGTGCCAAGTCGTTCGAAGACGCCGTAGTGCGCGCGGTGAACATCGGAGACGACGCCGACACAGTGGCTTGTGTTGCGGGTGCTCTCGCGGGTGCGAAGTTCACCGAGCAGGCAATCCCCAGTCGATGGCTCGCTTACGTGCATGGCTCCGTCTCGGACAGGGTCTATCGTCTCGAAGATCTCGAAGGTGTCGCAAGATTGCTTGCCGGAAGGTCGCTACAAGGACCAAAGAAGGAACCTCTCGTTGGGCCAATCGAAGTATTCCCAAACTTGTATGCGGCGAATCGTGCGGGAGCCGAGACCGTTCCAACCGACTGGGCGGTGATCTCACTCTGCCGAACTGAGGGTTTCTTCGTCGGGCACGGCGTTCGGCGCCAGTCATACATTCTTGACAACTCGCACGGAAATCCGAATCTTGCAGCCGTTGTCATGGATGTGGTGAAGTCGATCGACGAACTACTCGCAGAGGGCCGAAAGGTTGTCGTGCATTGCGAGGGGGGACGAAGCCGAACCTGCCTCGCGTTGAAGGCCTGGTGGATGAAGACCACCGGTGCTCCGCATGCGGAAGGGCAGCTGTGGCTCCGTGAGCGGTGGCACATGTGCTCTGATCACAACGATTCATTCACCGAGTTTCTTGATCGCTATAAGCCCCGCTGAGAGATGTGCCACTACACGGCGTGAGAACCTGTTTCGTGGCGATGCGATGCGTGAGCGGGGCCGCACCTACGCGCGCGACTTCATCTGCACGTAGACCATCTGAATATTGCTCAGGGCATCGCGCATGGTGGTCGTTTCGTCGCCCAGACGGTCGCCAAGTTTCTCAACGAGGGCGGTCAGCGCATCGATGGCGAGTGAGGCATCGTCCAGCTTGGGTGGCACCGACGACAGGTGGATCGCCGCCAACTCGTACAACCCCATCAAATGGTTCACTACGACGACCTGCGCGGGCACCTCGGCGATGCGGCGGCGGGCGTCTTCCAGCGCGTGCTGTGCGTCGGAGAGGGCAGTGGAGTCGTCGTCGCCGTGCAGCCCGCCGGAGTCGTCGTCGCTCATCGCCGCTACGCTATTGGAGGC
>Ga0194116_10007068_pt1 | contig 11708 bp, 13 predicted proteins | sample TA2MahsurfametaG_4_FD_148617 | JGI IMG/M metagenome (GOLD analysis project Ga0194116, IMG submission 148617) | Freshwater microbial communities from Lake Tanganyika, Tanzania - TA2015008 Mahale S9 surface | ecosystem: Environmental > Aquatic > Freshwater > Lake | place: Tanzania: Lake... | reverse complement strand
AATCCCCAATCCCCATTCATGGGGAAAACTAATATGTTTATAATAATTTAGGATTTTTAATGTTCATAAATATATTTTAATATATATTAATTTAAAATATTAATTTAAAACATAAATAACCACAAAATATGGATAACGAGGTATATGAAAGGATGTGTAAGAAGATAGCCCAATTAACAAGAGTAATATTTGTTTTAAATACAAAAAACGATGAAAATGATGCTTTGATTGAAAGTATAGTAGATGCCTATGAAAAAGAAATAGAATCTTTAACTAAAGAAGCTTCATCAGTTATTAACACAATGAAAAAATCTGTTGAAAAGATGAGGGAAAATATTAATATTGAAGAAAAAATTAACTCTATAAATAAAAAATTTGATGATTCCGTTTATGGATTTAGTTTAGATTATGAAAAATTCAAAAAGGAATTTTCAAAAAAAGAAAAGCAAATGCAGGAAGACTATCAAGAAAAATACGACAAAATGTGGAAAGATTTGGCGGAATTAAGGAAAATGTACGAGAATAAAATAAATGAAATGAATAAGAAGTTCGAAGATGATCGCAAACAATTGATTGCAGAAAAAGAGCTTATTAAGAATTCTTTAACAAAAGAAATTGAAAATTCAAATAAAAGCTTTATAGATAAAATAAACGCAATTAATGATGAAAATAAAAACAAAGAAGAAAAATTGCGACAGGAATTTCAATATGCAAAGGATAAATTAGTTGAAGAATATGAAAAAAAAATATCTGATTTGAATAAGATGATGGACAGTAATTCAAATTCCAATTCAAAAGTTTTGGAAGATATGAGAAATGACTATGAGAAAAAGATAAAGCAATTAAAAGAAGAAAAAGATAAAATAAAAGAAGAAAAAGAAAGTTTAGAAAAGAATATTGCAAATCTAAAGAAAGAAATAGATATATTGCTACAAAAAATAAAAGAATTTGAAAATTCATCAATGACAAGCGAAAAAAAACTAAGTGATTTGACCAGTGAAGTTAATAGCTTAAGAGAAAAAATAAAGCAATTGGAAAATAATTCCACAAATGAATCAAAAAATTTACAAAATGAAATCGCAATGTTAAAAGAAAAATTAGCAGAAGAAAAAAACAAATGTGAAAATTTGAATAAAGAATTAATTGAAAAAAATAAACTAATAACAAAGTTAGAAGAAGAAAAAAACCAATTATACCAATCTCTTAATAATTCCAAAGCCCTTGCAGATAGTGATTTATCAGAGAAAAATAGTAGAATTTTCCAATTAGAGAATGAAATAAAATCGCTTCAAGAAGAGATAAAAGAATTAAAAATATTGTTGGAAAGAGAAAAAGCGGAAAAAGAAAAGTTGAGAGAAAGTCTTACAAAAGAAATGGAAAATTTGAAAAATGAAATCGTTAATTTAAAGAATTCTTCAGCGAATCAAAATAAGCAATTAAATCAAGCAATAGAAGAAAAGGAAAAAGAATATCAGCTAAAGTTAAAAAATTTGGATGAAGAACATAAGAAATTAATTGAAAAAATTAAAGCAGAAAATTTAGAGGCTGAAAAAAAATATAAAAATGATATTGAAAAATTGAAGCAAGAAATTGAAAGACTAAAAGAAGAGCATTTATTAGAGATTAGAGATTTAGATATGAAATTGGATGGAGAGAAAAATAGATTGCAAAAAATCATTAATGAATTGAACTCAAAATTGAATTCGAGTAATTCGGATTTTAATGAAAAATTGAAAAATATGGAAAACAAGATAATCGAGCTCGAGTCTCAATTAGCGAATAAAAATATAAATATAAATAATTTAGAAAATGAAACAAATGATCTGAAAAAAATTATAGATTCGTTGAAACTGGATATTGAAAAGTTAAAAGTGGATTATGAAAAACAAATAGATCAATTGAAAGACAGTTATAGACAAGTCAATTTAACTTCTGAAGAAACAGTGAAAAAATTGAAAAAGCAATTTGAAGAAACAGAAAAAATGATAAAAGATCAATTTGAAAAGAAAATATCCGAGTAATAAAAGTTAAATTTTCTTTCAAACATAATTAAAAAAAAGGAAATAAATAACTTAAAATTAAATTTTCGGAATCAATATAATAATTAAAATCTCATTAAAAAATAAATTTTTAGGATTCAAAAAAATCATAAGAAAGAAATAGACATTATAAAAAAGGAATATGAAGATAAAATAAATCAGTTAAAAACGAAATATGAAACTGATATGAATAATTTAAAAAAAGAAAATCAAGATTTAAAAATGCGTTTAGATAAAATGCTGGAAGAATACCAATTAAATTTAAAAGAAAAGGATCTATCATTGAAAAAAGTAAGATTTTTTTTATAAAAGGATATTGAAGAACTTACAGCAAAATATGAAAAAGAAATTTCAAAGTTAAAAGAAAATTTCGAAGCAGAAAAGAAAATTTCTTTAAATCAATATGAAAAAAAATTAAAAGAACTAGAGGAAGAATTAACCAAAAAATTTCAAAAGAGTATTGATGAAGCTCATTTAAAAAATCAAGAAGGAGTGAGTTTTAATTTGAGAATCAATATATAATTAATTTTTCAACTCAAGCAAATACTTGATTTATATATTTTAATTAAAAATGATATAAATATAAAACAATAATTTTCTTTATCTTAAAGATTAATAATCTGATTCTAAAACATCAACAAGAAATTTACAATTTGACCAACGATAGCCAAAAAAGTTTAGCAAACAAAATAGCTGAATTTGAAGAAAAAATAAAAAATTCAGAAGGAAATCATAAAAAATTAATGGATGAAAAAGATCATATTATTAAAGACAATAATAAACAAATAAGCCAATTAAATTCGAATGTTTTAAATTTAGAAAATAATGTGAATAGTTTGAAAAATGAAAATTCAGAGAAAGGGAAAAAAATAACTATTTTAGAAGCAGAATTATCAGAAGCCACAAAAAATGCTAATGGGGCTAAAAATAAATATGAATCCTTAACTGAAAAATTAGAAAAAGAGTTTAATATGAGAAATGTATTAATTTTTTAAATATTCTTTTGAAAAAGAAAATTTTTGATTTTTAATCGATTTATTTATAATATATTTTAGAGAGATTTAGAAAAAGCATTTGCTGATAGATCAAATGAATTCAAACGAATTCACATAGAGGAGATGCAAAAGATTAAAAATGAATTTATGGAAGCAATAAAAGTTATGGAGATGAAAAACTCCTCATTAGCTAATAAGTAATATAAAAAGAATAGTTTTACATTTCTTATTATTTCTATAAAGAATAATTTAATTTAGATATCAAGTGTTAAAAGATTTATTTGAAAAGAGGCCTTCTAAAGAAGAAGATATGGAGTTGATATTTAAATTAAGAGAAGAATTAATGACTAAAGATAAATTATTAAGAGCGGCTGATGAAAATATGGAATATTATAGAAATGAGTTACTTAATAGAGAGGAGTTGTATAACAAATACTTCGGTACAAATAATCCTAAAGTTGGTTTTATCAATCCTATAAAAAATAAAGAAAATAATTCAAATAATAACCAGAATGGATCTAATAGTCAAAAAGTAAATAACAAACACTTATTTATTGATTTATGTTAAAGAACCCTATTTCTATTAATTTAATAATAACTAAATTTTATACAGAAAAATCAAATTAATACGATGAATAACAAACAGATAAGCAGTGCTATGCCAAATTTTAATGGAGTTGGGAATAGCTTGAATCAAGGAATAAATTTAAAAAAATAAATAATTTTTGTTGAATATATTTTATAAATTTAATTGTTTTGATTGATTAGTAGTTTTTTACTTAGAGTCAAATTTTAAAGTAATCATTAATAAAATTTAATCTAAATCTATAAAAATTATCTATAAATGGATTATTTCAATTGTTATATATTTTCTTTTTAATTGCTTCTAATAATTGACAATTTTTTTTATTTCTTAATTATTATAATTTCAATAAAAGCATAATAAACCATAAAAAACGCTCCATTATTAATATGATAGAGTTAAGCCAAATTTTATTAATGATATATTCAATTTCAAAAATTATCTTACAAATGATATTAAAAAAATTTTCTTCATGAATCTTTATTAATAGAAGTTCTATATCACCAAATAAATTTTGGGTTTATTGTAAAATTATGAAATGAAAAATAGATAGAATTTAAAAAATTAATAATAATAATAAAAAAACGTAAAAGAAAATTAAATTAATAATTCATTTTTTATTCATTCAATAAATCATTAACTAAATTATTTTTTTTCTGTTCTAATAGATTCCGTCTGTTATTAGTCTCAAGTAAATTTTGTTGAGCTTTTAAAACCATATCATTATTTATAATTCCTTCCTCTTTGATTCTTTTCATTATAAAATTCATATAATTCTTTGAATACTGGATCATTTCAACAAATTCATTTTGAAATGCTAATAATTCTTCCTTTGATACAAAATCATTCTCCACAAATTGGTGACTCAAATCAGGTGAATTTTTATCCATAGAGAGATTTTTATTTGAATCTAGCTAAATTGATAAAAAATTTTTCAAACATTTTTGATTGAGAATTTCACTTTATCATTCAAAAAAATTAAAGATTTTTTACTAACTGACCAAATGCATCTGAAATTTCTCCAATACTGGCAAAGAAAGAATCTATTTTTAATAAATTTTCCTTATAGCTTATCATTTTTTCTGAAAAGTTAGCGTTTCGAATCAAAGGATCTTTATTCATTCTGTCTAAATCAGCCAAAAATTTGAATGATTGATCAAATATTTCCCTCATTTTATTCAATTGGAACAACTCAGTAGTTGTCACATTTGGCCTTAATTTAAACGTTAAAGAAAACAAAGGGAAAAATTTCATCCATTTTGAAGATAACGTACTAGTATTATTTAAAGTTTGGAGAGCGTTTTTTGATAGCTCAGAAATGCTTTCTTTGTAGCTATTTAGACTTTTTATTAAATTTAGATTTGATTCTACTAAATTTTGAGAAATTGTTATTTCATTTTCATAATCTTTAGTTATTTTATCATTGAAATTAAAACAATATTCTTTAGTGTCTTTTATTTTTCCATTGTTAAAATCTTTTGAAATAACAGGCAAAACGTAATTAGAGCACTATTTATTAAAATTCGATAATAGATAAGCTAAAAATTTTATAAATTATTTATCAAATTGAAAATGATAAAGTTAATTTTTTACCATATCTTTAAAATATTGATCCTTATAAGTTTTAACAACATTGCAAGAGTAAATGCTGTCAAATTTGTTAAAGCATCTTAAGTAATTTGAATTAGGGTAAAGAATATAATCAGTATCAATACATAAATTATACATATCAACAACCTTTCCACAGCTTATTTGCTCATTATCTTTTATCATTAAATAATCAAAATCCTGACCTCCATTTTCCAGAGGAATAGTTTCTTTTTTTTGAGCTTTATTGCAAAATTCTATTTTATTTTGAATTTTGTAGTTTTCATAATTTAATGAAGGACATATATTGCCCTCATTTTTGGTTCTATTTTGCTTAATTGGATTTTTAAATTCGAAATTATTCGATGCTTTTTCCATTAAGTTTTTATCGTCCTAAAAATCAGAAATTTTAAATTTATTAAAACTAAATATAAATAGATTAATTTTTATTGAATTTAATAAAATTAAATGATCTATTTTATATTTAATATTACTTTCAAACAACCTTCTATTGTGGAAAGAACCAATCCTGTCAATTCTTCATAAACACAAGGCCGACTATTATCTGTTAGAGGAGAATCATTATTCTCATTATCTAAATCAACAGTAATTCCATTTTCTCCTTTAGGATCTAGATCATCTATTATTCTGAAATTACAAAATAACTTTTCTAGATTGTAAAAGCAAAAAGGTGAATCATTTAATATAATTTGATCATTCCCTCCGAAAAATTCATATTTTCCTTTACAAAAATTATAAATTTGAAAAGGATTATGGCCTAAATTATCGCTTGTATTTAGAATGCTTTTACATAATTTAGTAAGCTTTGAATCCGGTATTTTATTTATATCTTTTTCCCCTTTTCTTTTTGGAATTTCAATTGGATTTCTTAATATATGGATTTTCATATTTATTGTTAAATGGATCATAAAAAGAAAATTTAGGAAATAAAAAAGATTCAATTTTACAATCGACATATTTTTATTTTTAAAAAATTTATAAATATCATTATTTTATTCAAAATCATTAATTTCTTATTTATTAAATATTATTTAATTGCCACTAATTTTATTATTATATTTTAAGATCTAGATAATAGATTATTTATCTTTTAATAATAATTTATATAGATAAATAAAAAGTCAATTTAATTGTAAATAAATTAATTGAATTTTTTAATAGAAATTTTATCCAAGTTTTGTTTTTATTTTAATTTTAAATACAATATGGGTTGCATATGCGCAAAAAATGAAGATAAGAAAAAAGCAGATCTAGAAGGTTAAAATAAGTGTTTATAATGTGAATTATTTCATAAAAAATAATCTTAAAAGCAAAATAATTTTTAATTCAGATTTTATATTGGCCAAATATACATTAAAATCAAAATTAATAAATTTATTTAGAAAGCCAAGTACATAAAAAAATCATTCAAAATATTAATGATTTAGCAGAATTTGATTTAATTTATGAACAAAAAGAAGATAAAAATTTTCTCTCTGTAAAAGTGGAACTTTTCGTGAGTTGTATTAATCTTTACAAATTTGATAGAAATGTTAAAAAAAATGTACTTGCTGTATTATATTCAATTTCAAATGATGATTCCCAAGATTTAATAGAAGAAGGTAGAACAGAAATTTGCATGGATTCTATAAATCCTTTATTTATTAAAACCTTTATTTTAAATTATCGTTTACAAGACGAAAATACCGAACAAAAATATATATTACAAATATTTTACATAAAATATTTAAATTATTCAGATGATTTGTCTCAACAGATATTTTTAGGTGAAGGTACTTTTAATTTACGAGATGCTATAAATTCCAGAAATCAAATAATGGAAATAAAAATACAAAATAAAAAACTAGAAAAAATAGAAAACCTTGGATTAATAAAAATTCGTGTAATTGAAAGGGAAGAAAATTTTGAATTTTTGTCAGTAAAATTCGGCATAAGAGAATTAATTTCCAAAAACCCTATTGCTTTGAAAATTCATGTGAAAAAACATGTTGATGAATGGTGGCCAATTTATTTAACTAAGCAAATACAGCAAAAATCAAAAATAACATTTTGGGAAATCACAGAAATTCCTTTGAATACTTTTCATAATAATATAGGAGAAACAAAAATAAAATTTGAAGTCATTGAATACTTAAAAAATGATAAAATAAAAAGCTTAGGATCACTACAAATGAACGTAAAAGATTTTGAGAAAGCGCCTCCTGAAACTGAAATCACTTTATCTAGAAGATTTAAAAATTTTTTGCTTATACAAGACTTTAAAAAATTTAACCGATTTAAATTTTTTGATTACTTAATCTCTGATTTGAATATTAAGTTGTTTGTATTCATGGATTTTACAAGTTCAAAGATTAATAGGGAAAATTATGAACTTTTGAATGAAAACAATAGCAAGGATAAAAATAAGGCTTTTTTATTGAATTCGCCAAAAAAAAAAGATGATCATCATAAGAAAGAATTGAATAATGGATCAAATGCAAAGAAAATTCATAAATTCACTTTACTTGATGAAATTCAAGAAGATGAAAATATCGAAGAATTGGTGTTTAAAGATAAAAATCAAAAAATTCTTTATCCTATAAAAAAAGTGGATTTAACAAATACCAAAAAAACTGAAGTCATTTCATTAAAAAAACTTTCTTCAAATTCCATTCAGCCCAATTTATCAAAAAATAATCTAAATTATGTTAATTCCATTTATTATGAAAAAAATAAACCTTTTCTTTATTCGGACAGTATGAGAGATTTATTACTTTTGAATGAAACTTTCCTTAAATTTTTTTTAAATTTTGATTCAAATGGAAAATATCCTATGTTTTGTTTTGGAGCAAAGCTTCCAGGATCTAAAAACACCTTAAATAATTGTTTTTCTGGTACATTAGATATGCTTAATCCTGAAGTAAGCAGTTTTATAGAAAGTAGGGTAATATTTTGATAAATGAATTTAAATAAATATCAAGTATTATTCATTCAAATAAACTTTCTTCTTTTTATAATAAATTTTAAGCCTACAACAAAATCATCGAAAAAGTAGAGCCTGGGGGACCTGCAATTTTAAACGAGTGTATGGACTTATATTTACGATTCTTAAGAAATGAAAAAATCACTAATGATTAGTATGTAAAAAATTAAGAATTTTTTCCAACCTTCTAATTTTCCTTATCTGGTTTTAATTATATTTTTTCAAATTAAATTAATTGATAATTTATAAATAAATTCTCTATAGCCAATTTTATTCGATTGCTATCTTCATATGCACTTCAACTATAATAGATGTTTATGATTTTGTTGAGAATTTGAAAGAAACAGCTATATACCCTTCAAGTATTTTAATTATCACTGTAGGAAATTCTATTGATAAATCAATATTTGAATGTTTCAATACTAAAGACTTTTCAGAAGTTTCTAAAGAGTCATATAAAGAAATCGTATATAATCCGATTAGATATAATGTAAATTACATAAATTTTGAAGATTTAAAAAATTCAAGAAACCTAAAATCTGAGTCTGAATTAAAACCTGTTTTAAAAAAGATTTTTAGAACATTAACTTTGGAAGTTTCAGATTATTTCAATTTCAAAAATATCTATCCTTTTGATTATTTAAATTTAAAAACAAAAACAGTTTACAATTATATGCAATTTAAATTGAATAGCAAAAATCTTAATTATGATATTCCTGAATATTTGATAAAATTCAAAAACGAAATTTTATTGGAAATTTTCAAAATGGGTTTTGATTTAAAAGAAATAGAAGAGTCATTTGAGAAATTTGCTTCTTTTGATAAACAATATATATTTAATTTATTGCATTCAAATAGGTTAAAAAGCAATAAAAGTAAATTTCTAAATAATAATAATGATACAAATTTTAATAAAGAAGAAAATTTTTATGATAATTTGAACAATCATGAACAAGAAACGACTGATTTGAAATGCATCATATATAAAGATAAAAACCAATACATTCAAGTGGAAAAAACAAATACTCATCATGCAAAAAATGAAAAAAAGCAAAATGAAAAAATTAAAAATGCTGATTCTGATATGCAAAATAAAATGAATCAGAAACTTAGCGAAAATATATGTAATATCTGTAAAGATAAAAAAATAAATATTGCATTTGGTGATTGCAAACACAGATATTTATGTGAGGATTGTTTGACAAACAAAATAATTTTTTGCCCTATTTGTAAAAATAAAATAAAAAAGTTTATCAAATTGTATAGAGTTTGAATACTATTAAATAATTATAGGAATATTGATTTATTGATTTATTATAAAAAACTAATATATATCCATAAATTAGAATTTAAGTAAATTTACTTGAGATTCTTAATCTCTTTGATTGTCGTTAGTAAATTTTATAATAATTTTTAAATTTTGTAACTCTTAAATTTTTAATATTTATTCATAAACAATGAAGTTATTCATTTATAGAGGTTGTTAGTTAATGAAATTTATTAAAAAGAAATTCTATGTATGTAAAATTTATTTAAAATACTTCATTTGTTGTTTAAAGACTTTTTGACGAAATGTCAATTTAAAGTTTTCAATGAAACTCTTTCATTTGTTAATAGGACTATTTTATAAAATATGAAAAATTTTTCTTTACCTTGAAGTCAAAAAAAATTATATTTATATAAATAAATAATGATATAAATATAAACGTTAATAAGAAATATAAATGAAAAGAGAATTAAACGATACAAGCAGTGAAATATCTCATTCTAATATCAATTATCCAAATAATATACAAAACTTTTCGAGTGATTCTCATTACTGCAAAATTCATGATGAAGAAATTAAATGGATTTGTTTTTATAAACATTCAAATACAGAAAATTTCTGCGAAAATTATTTACTTTGCATTTATTGTAGAAAGGAGCATGAGAATAGTCATTTGAATAATATTGAATCTATAGATTTTTTAAAAACTGATTATTTGAAGAAAATTATTAAAAAAGAATCTGAATAAAATACAAAGTGCAAAAGAACTTAAACTTAATTTACTTGAACTAAAAGAAAAAATTAATAAATTAATAGATAGTAAACTAGAGTGTTTAAATTCAATAAAGGAAAATTATGAACTCGAAAAATATATTGAAAACTTGGATGGTTTTAATAAAAAAGTACAGAATCATAAAATTAATGAGATCAATTCAAATGATGTAAAGTTTTTTGATGAAACTCTTAAGTTGATTTTTTCTTTGAAAAAAGAAGCAAGTAATGGAAATGAAAAAACAAGCAATATTATTATTAATAATAACTCACATTTTCAAAATACAGATAGTCTCTTGGAGAGTAAAATAAATAGAAATTTGAATTTTGAATCTCCTTACAAAAGGTCTATTAGCTTAATTAACAACAGTTCTATTCAAGGTTTTGTAAATTCTAATTCATTTGATAGAAAATTAAGTTTGGGTTCAAATGAAGTAAATTTAACTTCTCAAAATCTTGACAATGAAAACAAAAAATTAACCAACTGCAATAACAATTTTAATAACCATAATCAGGAATTTAAAACAAATAATTTGAAAAGCAATGAATTTAATATTTTTAACAATGTAACTCAGGTCTTAGATGATTTAAAAGAAAATATAATTGTTGAATTTGATACATTGAAAAAAAAGACTTCTGGAAGTATAATTAATTGTTCCAAAAAGTTTTTATGGGATGAAACTAATTTAGCAGAAAATACTTTCATAAATAAAGAATTGGATTTATTTACGGTTAATATTTCTAATATCCACTATGCAGCAAAGTCAAAGCAAGAGTTTTTTTCAGGTTCCTTTTCTTAAAAAATTTTAATTGAACAAATGACTTGTTGTGGAGGTGTAGGTATTGGTTTTGATAAATTTAATCCAAAAGGGAGAAGAGACGTTCTGTTAAACAATTATATGTACTTTTCTGATGGAAAAATTGCAGGGAATATAAAAGCAGAAAATTTACCTAAATTTAAACAAGGGGACGTAATCACTATATATTGTGATATTGATCTTAAGACCATTACTTTTTCTTTAAACTCCAAATTAGTATATACTATTAAAAATGCCGATTTAAGAAACCAGGTTTATGTACTTGGAGATTTGGATGGTGGAAAACTGAAATTTATTTCATAGATTATAATTTTTAAATTTGTACAGTTATATAAAAAATTATAAAAATTATTTATGAAAAAAGATGAAAATTCTATTTATTTTTTATAATTTTCTTTTATTTTTAAACTCCCATTTGAGAATTGCTAAATGCTATTTGCTTTGATAATGTTTCAATGTGATTTGCTTGAACGTCAATAATTTAGTAAAGGAAATATGATATAAATATTTATTAAAATTAAAATTCTTTTATTTTATATATTTCTTCAATTTGATTTTAAACATTCACTTTAATTTTTATTAGAAATCAACACTTTAATTTTAAATTATTATTAGAAATCAACTATTTCTATATCTTTTAATTTTTATTTCATAACTAATTAAAA
>Ga0194116_10007064_pt1 | contig 11713 bp, 20 predicted proteins | sample TA2MahsurfametaG_4_FD_148617 | JGI IMG/M metagenome (GOLD analysis project Ga0194116, IMG submission 148617) | Freshwater microbial communities from Lake Tanganyika, Tanzania - TA2015008 Mahale S9 surface | ecosystem: Environmental > Aquatic > Freshwater > Lake | place: Tanzania: Lake... | reverse complement strand
GTCATGCTACCTTATCTTAACCGTTGAGAGTTACAAACACGTTACAAACTAATTAAAAATACATGAAAGAAATTGTAAAACAGCTATTTGTCGAGCTATTTATTAATATCGTCCTTATTGCCGGTATTTATTTTTTATGGAATTGGTTTATGTCAAGTTTAATAATGGCTAAACAAATCAATTTCCTTGAAGCTTGGGGGTTGCGTACTTTAGTACAATTTTGTACATGGCACAGAGATTATAGGAAAAAATGAAAGCCACATTCGATTCAGACGGTTACCCAACAGATGACACTCTTGCGCTAATTACTTATTGGCACAGAAATAATAATTGGGAGCCGAATACTTTCTTGGCTTTTGCAGAGTCTGCTTTTAATAAACATTATGGCAGATGGGAGATTATTAATGATTATAATAAACTCTCAGCTTTCAAAGAAAAAGAATTCAAAGGATTAGAAATTGCTACTGGCGGCTGGAGCGGCAACGAACAAGTGATTAGTGCTATGGAAAAAACTCCTTTCTGGAGTGTCTTTTGGAGAGCTTCTTTTTCTGGAGGTTTATACATCTTAGAACTACAATAGTAAGAGATGAAAACTATATTAGTTTTAGGTGCTGGCGGGTTTATTGGTGGAAGTCTTGCCAAGAAATTAAAACAAGATGGCAATTTTGTAAGAGCAGTAGATATTAAAACTCATGAGTATCTGCGAGCTAATGAAATTTGTCATGAATTTATTGAAGCAGATTTAAGAGATCCTGATTTTGTCTCTAAGGTTATGAGATTGGAGAATGGTTCTTTTGATGAAGTTTATCAATTGGCGGCAGACATGGGAGGTGCTTTATACATCTTTACTGGCAAAAATGATGCAAATGTAATGCATAACTCTGCATTAATTAATCTTAATGTTGCTAAAGAAGCAGTTAAAAATAAGATTGGTCGATTATTCTTCTCTTCTTCTGCTTGTGCTTATCCAGAACATAATCAATTAGATCCAAATAACCCTAATTGCGAAGAATCATCTGCTTACCCAGCTAATCCTGATAGCGAATATGGGTGGGAAAAGATATTTAGTGAGAGAATGTTTCTTGCTGTTGAGAGAAATTATGGTATAAAGGTAAGGATTGCAAGGTATCATAATGTATTTGGACCTCACGGCACTTGGAAAGGCGGCAAAGAGAAAGCTCCTGCTGCTGTATGCAGAAAGGTTATTGAATGTAATAATAGCGGCGAGATTGAAATATGGGGAGATGGCGAGCAGACTCGTTCGTTTTTATTTATTGACGAGTGTGTCGAAGCTACCTTAAGATTCATGCGTCAAGATAGTTTCTCTGGTCCTGTAAACATTGGTTCAGAAGAAAAGATTGCAATTAATAAATTAGCTGAGATGGCTATTTCTATCTCTGGTAAAGATATTAAGATTAAAAACCTTTATGGTAAAGAATTTGAAGAAAAGTATGGCTTCAAATGCCCTGCTGGAGTCAAGGGGAGAAATTCCGATAACCGTCTCTACAGAGAAAAGATGGGTTGGGAAGCGTCTCAACCTTTGATTGTTGGCTTAGAAAAGACATATCAATGGATTGAAAAGCAGCATAATGATTTATGAATATTTCAGAATTTGAGAGAGGCAAGCCCGTCGTCACAATGCACAAGATTAATGAATTGATTAAAAGAATTGATGACGAGAAGTATAAAACTGAGAAACTTTATAAAGATAGAGTAGAATCATTAAATACTATTCACAAATTACTAATTGATGTAAAAGAAACATTCAAGCGGGGCGAATAGATTTTATTTTACTGTTTTGGTAAGGTATCATTATGTATGAACTACCAACAGGCAATATATGTTAAGCAGCTAATCAAGGATAGAAATCCTTTGCACAAGGTGGCTGAATTGTTTGTAAATAGATTTGGCCCTACTGACGAACTCCCTGCTAAAGGGAGTCGCCATAAGTTTTCTAATCTTGATGGTAATGACCTAAAAATGTCCGCTGAGTCAACCTTAAACGAAAGATTCTAATGCCTAAACCTGATGTTAAGATACTTATTCAGCACGATGATCTGAAATTTGATGGCAAAAGTATCATCATTCCATCTTATTATGCAGGAGTTATTTATGATTACTTAACTCATGTGGATCATAAAACCTTGCCAGAACCAGATAGAATTGATTATCTTGATTTCCTTAAGTTCATTGAAGATATCCTAGATCATAAACAAGCAAAATATAACAAGTAAAAGAAAGGAAGGGTAAATCTATCGGAATGTACGATTCTATAATTTGTAAATATCCATTACCGCAACCAGTAGACCCCAAAGGTTATGTTCCTAGTCAAGCCTTTCAAACTAAGGATTTTGACTGTTCTTTAGACCTCTATGAGATTGATGAAAAGGGTCAATTATACTTTTCTCGCACAGAAGGTTACCATAAAGAAGATAAACAAAGCTTCATGGGCCTTGGCAAATACGTTATTACTAATAAGATTAAAGATGCTTTAACCACCTCTCAAGAGATAATCATGTATGATTATGTACACTCTAGTTATTCTGATTTTGATTACAGTATAGATTACTCTGTAAAATTCGTTAATGGTATCATTCAAGAAGCCAAATTGATTAACTTTGATGCTTGGTCCAATGCTGAAAGAAAGCAGAAGGATGAAGAATGGAAAATTACATTAAAAGAAAGACACGATTTTATGCAAACTAGGCGTTATAAATACCTTTACGCCCCCTATAATAAAGTGTTAAAGTTTACTGCAAGGGGGATTGGTGAATGCCTAAACAAACTAAGCATGGCAATAAACAAGTTAGAGATAAAGTTACATATTTAAATTACAATTGTAATAGTTGTAATGAATTAGTTCATGGTAAATATACCACTTGTCCCAGATGTGGTTTCTTTCACCAAGACGACAAAGCTAGAAACGATTGGACCCCTACAACCCCACCTAATAAAAATGCTAATTTAAAAACACATTAATGAGTAAAGGAATAATATTATCTGGAGGAACAGGGTCAAGGTTGCACCCATTGACCATAGTAGTTAATAAACAACTCCTTCCTGTTTACGATAAGCCAATGATCTATTATCCCTTGTCAACCCTCATTTCTTGTGGCATTACTGAAATTTGCATCATTTCTAGTCCTGATTATTTACCCTTATATGAAAAACTACTAGGCAATGGCTCTAATTTAGGGTTAAAAATTTGTTATAAGATACAAAATGAGCCAAAAGGTATTGCAGAATCATTCATAATCGCAGAAGATTTTATTGGTAATGATGGCGTTTCATTAATTTTGGGGGACAATATCTTTCATGGCAATATTAAAGGCAAGATCCCTCAACAAGGCGCAATTGTATTTGCTTATGAAGTAGGAGATCCTTCTGCTTATGCTGTTGTAGAATTTGATAATGACGGCAAAGTATTATCATTAGAAGAAAAGCCTAAGCAACCCAAGAGTAAGTATTGCGTTCCCGGTTTGTATTTTTTTGACAATAATGTCGTAAATTATGCAAAATCATTGAAGCCTTCTGCTAGAGGAGAATTAGAAGTTACTGACCTTATAAATGTTTACTTGACCAATAACCAGTTATCTGTTATAAAGTTCCCAAGAGGGACTGCTTGGCTAGATGCTGGTACTCCAGACTCACTATTTCAAAGTGCAGCTTACATACAATCTATTCAAGAGCGTCAAGGTATTAAAATTGGTTGCATAGAAGAAGAATGTTACAAACGTAAATATATCAGTAAAACACAATTAAAATGTTTAATTGATAAAATACCAAAAAGCGAATATAAACAATATTTAGAAAAATTACTATGATAATACTATTTGGATCAAACGGTTATATAGGAAGTGAATTTAAAAAACAACTATCCGAATTAAAATTACCTGTTTTTTGTTGGCCTAACACATATAAAACAACCTTCGCTAACTTAGAAAAGTGGTACGAGGAATCTGGTTTTCCACTAATTGGTGCTGTAATTAATGCGGCTGGATATACTGGAAAACCCAATGTAGATGCATGTGAATTAAACAAAGAAGCTACTATTCACGGCAATATTGTATGGCCTCAAATATTAACTGATTGGTGTGCGCTAAATGATATACCATTAGCGCATGTTTCTAGTGGATGTATATATGAAGGACGTAGAAGTGATGGCAATCCTTTCACCGAAGAAGACGAACCAAATTTCAGCTTTAAATATAATAATAGTAGTTTCTATAGTGGTACCAAAGTAATAGGTGAACAAGTAATAACTAAATGGAAAAATCACTATATTTGGAGACTTCGTATACCATTTGAAGAGTTTGATAATTCACGAAACTATATTAGTAAAATACTAAAATATGAGAAGTTATTGGATGCTGAAAATAGTGTTAGTAACAAACAGGAATTTGTAAGTGCTTGTATACAAACTATAACCAAAAAAGTGCCATATGGCATATACAATGTAACTAATGGTGGATATATTACAACAAAAGGTATCATTGATAAGTTAAAATCTACAATTGCTAAAGATCGATCATTTACATTTGTTGAAGAAGATGACTTTTATAAAAATATAGTAAAAACACCACGTTCAAATTGTGTGATGAGTAACGAAAAGTTATTATCCACCGGCATTAAGATGCGAACCGCAGATGAAGCATTTGATTATTGTTTAAATAACTGGACCATATGAATATACTAGTAACCGGAGGAAGTGGATTTATAGGCAGTCATTTTATTGAAGAGATACTCTCTCTAAAAGAAATCAAGACTGTTATTAATGTTGATAAATTAACTTATGCGGCGAATGGAGACCTACCTTTTGCTAAAGACCCAAGGTATAATCTTATAATAGAAGACATTAATAGCTCATCTATTATTGATTTACTAATTAATAATGAAATAGAATACGTTGTTCACTTTGCGGCAGAAAGTCATGTTGATAATTCTATTGATAATTCTGATCCTTTTATCCATACTAATATAAATGGCACCCATAACTTACTAAAGAGTGCATTAAAGTATGGTAAATTAAAGAAATTTATTCATGTTTCCACAGATGAAGTGTTTGGTTCTCTTGACTTTACTGAACCATCATTTAACCTAAATAGTCAATACAAGCCTAATAACCCTTATTCAGCCTCTAAAGCTGCCAGCGATCTGCTTGTCAGGTCATTTGCCAAGACTTATAAACTAACAGCAGTAATTACTAATTGTAGCAATAACTTTGGCCCTCGTCAATTCTCTGAGAAACTAATCCCAGTAGTAATTGGTAAACTAATCAAAAGAGAAGCTATACCTTTATATGGAAGCGGCAAGAATATCAGAGACTGGATCTACGTCAAAGACCATGCCAGAGCTTTGCTGGGCATAATGCTACAGTCAGATCAAGAAAGATACCTGATCGGCGGGGATAATGAAATAAGTAATTTTGATTTAATAAATCAGATTGCTCATCTCTATTGTGAGATTTCTAATATTAAATTAGATTGGATCTGGTATAAGCACGTTACAGATAGAAAAGGACATGACTTACGTTATAGTATCAGTAATGATCATCTGATGCGGTGCTATCCTAATTTTCAGTTAACTAAATTCAATGACTCAATGCTAGAAACAATTAAATACTATATCAACAAAATATGACAATAGAGTGCTGCGGCTGCAATAAGAAAGCTACGTTCAAAGACACCAAAGAAGCGTGGATGAAAGGTTGGGACTTTGTTAATGATAAATTTAATAAGTCTCATGTCGTTTGTGACACCTGTACCCCATCTGAAGCTCTTCAGATGTTATATAATAAAACCAAAGGTGGGGATTTATTTAATATAGTATTTAATGAATAAGTGAGATTTATGACATAAACTATTAGATATATCAGTATAAGATAAAAAGAGTAAAAAAAAGAAGCTAAAATTAAGACAGTAAATTGAGTCAAATTTAGTACTAAAATTATCAAGAAAAAAAGCCAAATCTTCTGATAAAATAACAAGCAAAAACTTTGCTTTTACTGGGGTTTTGCTTTTTTATTATATATGTGAACATAAGAGATAAACATAAGGATAATGATAGATAGAATAGAGTAGTAATAATAGAATAATTAATACAGTTAGTAGTAGATATGATATAATTAATATTTTTAAAGATGGTTTTGTCCAAAATATAATTACTAATTGACTACTTTGCGGGGCAAAGCCTCTCTAAATCACACAAAATCGCTCTAAAATGTTAATTTTGTCAGAATTTTTTCTCAATAATGATTAAATTTTGTCTTTACCCCCTCAAAATAACAATTAATTTATATTTACCCCCTAGCAAAAGTACACTTTTATATAAACCCCTAGGGAAAAGTAAACAAAAACTCTCTCAAATTGAAAAATATACAAAAACCCCAGCAAAATGGCACTTTTCAAAATAATGATTATTTTTTGGGATAGTTTTTTTGTATTTACCCCCTAGGAAAAGTTAATTAATTCTATTTTACCCTATAGAAAAGTAAATAATAACTCCTAAAGTTTACCAAATATAGACTAAATAACAATAAATAAATAATAATAATAACTATCTATATTAATCTCTCTCCTATCATCCCTACATTACTCGTATGGAAATGTCGATGCTATCACTTTTCCCATAATAAATTTTATCAGATTTGAGGCTAAATAAGATAATAATAGTGAATATCGCCAAATCTTGAGCCAAATAAATTAATTATATGAAGCCAAATAATATCAATAACGAAGTAAATAATACAATTGAGTTTGTTTACTGTAATAAAAATTTAGTTAGGTGGCGCAAAATAAATGCAATAAAAGAAGATCTTGATTATATCTATGGATTTGATTTAGAGAATAATAGTGATTACAAATCCTTCAAAAAAAGCAAGATACTTGGAGGAAAAATTTTTTCTTTTCGGAGTTGACGGGGTATGGTGTAGGGTGTAGATTGCCCCTGTCTTTTGATGCGTTCGTAGCTCAACGGTAGAGCATCGGCCTTTTAAGCCGGTGGTTGTGGATTCGAATTCCACCGGACGCACCAATTTCACTTTGTTCTTTTTATAAGGGCCTTTAGCTCAACGGTTAGAGCAGGGAACTCATAATTCCTTGGTTATAGGTTCAAATCCTGTAAGGCCCACCAACAGTCCCGTAGCTCAATATTTGGTCAGAGCGTTCTGTTTATAACGGAGGGGTTGTGAGTTCAAATCTCACCGGGACTATCAATTTACAACTTTTATGTTGTAATTGTCATGCTACAACTAATAATTGGAGAAATAAAAAAGTAGTTGACAAAGTAAATATAGCAAAGTAGAAAGTTGATACTCCTTTAAACGCCGCTGTGGTGGAATGTATACACAAGGGTCTTAAAAACCCTCGCCTTCGGGATTGCGAGGTCGAACTCGCCAGCGGCACCAATTTCGTTTTTTTATATTTTTGCAGCAATGAGGACAGTCGTGAACCGGGACGTAATCTGGGGTACTGAAATATTTCGGTATATCAGAAACTGAGTGACCTGATCTGCATAAAACATACAGTGCGCCCAAGTGATCGTGTTTTGAGTCACTTTACACTGAGAAAAAAATGGGCATGATTTTGTTCTTTTATGTCCTCGTAGCTCAGTTGGATAGAGCATCTGCCTTCTAAGCAGAGAGTCACAGGTTCAAATCCTGTCGAGGACGCTATTTTTATTTTTATAATTTTCTAATGCTGCTTCCAATGCTTCACTTGCTAATACACTACAATGTACTTTTACAGGCGGTAAACCACCTAAAGCATCAACAATTTGTTGATTATTGAAATTTTGTTTTAAATCTTCTATTGTTCTACCCTTTATAAGTTCTGTTGCCATTGATGATGCTGCAATCGCTGAACCGCAACCAAAAGTCTTAAATCTAGCATCTAATACACGATTAGTTTCATTATCTATTTTGAGACTGATTTTCATTATGTCTCCGCAAGCTGCCGCACCCACTTCACCAATTGCATTTGCATCAACCAAATCACCCATGTTTCTAGGATTAATAAAATGATCCATTACTGTTTTGTTGTATAGGGTATATGAATCACTCATAGATTAATTATATTTTATCTTATAGGTTAATAAATATTACACGACATTTATCCAAATGGACTATAAAAACATTAGATATCCAATTCATGCTATGATAGTTATTAATAAATTAAATGACTCTTTTTATATCTCTTATGTGAAATATGAGGGGGTTGATATGCAGCAGTTCGTGAAGTATGATCTTGCGGTCTGGGAAGTTGCACAGCTTCTCGGTAATAATTAAAAAAATATATGACGGAGTGTTGACAAATGAAGATCAAGATTAAACCTAATTATAAAACGACCTATCACCGTGACCAAACTGTTAGCTATTGGTCTGTCTATGAACAACGGTGGTTGCGTGTTACAGCATATTCACTCACAAACAGACATGACGATTTTGCTTCTTTGAACGATGTGGAACGTAAACGTATTTGTCGCATGGCAGGATTTTCTGATCAGTAAGTTGGACAAGATGGTTTGAGGTAGGAATACCATTTGCCATAAACCCCACCTGTAAAAAGGTGGGGTTTTTTGTTGACTATTCAAAACTAACCCGATAGACTATATATTGAATATGACTAAACTATCTAATACATTCACCGGAAACATTGACGAACTGCTTGACCATTGTACAACTGTCGATGATGAAACTCTCAATCAAGCATTGGAACTGGAACAATCGATCAGCCATGTGATGAAGGAAATGGATGTTGATCGTGAGGAAGCAATGCGAATCATTCAAGAGATTCATCTCGCGGAACTGCAACAGACGTTGGATGACATGGTTGACAAGGGACTGTTGGAGATCATTGGAAACAATGAAAACGGAGATCCACTTTACAATCTGACTGAACACGGTAGACGTGTTCGACACCAAATCGAAGAGTAAACCAACGCGGTAAACCAAGGTTGATTGACAAAATCAGCTTTTTTGTTATATTACTTAGCTGCAGTAAAAAACAGCATATTGTATATATGCTGTTATGTTACTGACTATATGTGGTATTACTTACTTGAGTATGCGTAACAGTTGATTGCCGCGACCAATCGCAGAACCATTGTTATTGAATGTGGTATCAGTTTTGCTGTTGTAGGAACCAACTGTACGATTATTACTATCGTTGATACGCGTCACGGTTCCTTGAGTTTGAACACTTGCGATGGTTCGGTTATTATTGTCTTTGATATAGGTTTTGTTCATATTGTACGGTATATACGGTATATCTTATGGTTTATAAAGTCAATGTTTTTTCTTACGTCTTATGGATTGTAACCACTTTTCCAATTCCAAAAACTGTTGAACGTTTTCAGGTTCCAATGATTCTGCTTCTTTGGCATATTCAACATTGATTGGTTGACTTGCATTTTCAAATACTTTGCTGGTCAAAAACGGTACATACTTGGCACCATTATTCACATCTTTATATTTACATACCAACGTTACAATACTAAACATTGGTATAGCAGGTGATGAACTGGTACATTCAGGATCAAAGTAGTCTATACCGTTTTCATCAACCAAACTAATCAGTTCACATTGGTCATTCAATTCTTTCATGCCAAATACAACTTCAACAGCCTGGGTTGCTGCCTCCATATAGGGAGAGGGGCAATCTTTATCATTGATTGCCACTTTGACTTTCCAATTACCGGTATCAACAATATAGTCTGTCATATGCTATATAAATAGAATATGACGGTATCTAAATGTTATTTCAGGTACGTAATATATGGATGATAATCCACCTTGGATCCTGAAAACGTTCGTTGTTCATTATCCCTGTGATCACATACATACACACTGTCTTTCCACTTTACCAAACACTGATTGAATCCACGATCAAATAACATCGTGGTAACAGCACGATTAATCGATTCCTTTTCGTTTAATACAGTTTCTACCACCGGTTCCAACTTACGTTGGTTAACCACATCAACCGATTTAGGCCAACGAATTCCCACAACATTGATAGTGTCCATATATATATTAATTCCAAATCACCACTTCACCAACCAAATCACCATCGTTTAAAAGATCCAAGTTGTCAAGTTTCTTTTGAACTCGTTCACAACACCTCTCTTCAATTGTAGCACCCGCAAACATAATCTTTTGAATACAGGGGGTCTTACCCTCAGCACGATGTATACGACCCAACGCCTGAACCAAGTTGATGGCACTATAACTTGGACTGATCAGACTACAACGAGGATATTTGCCATTCAAGTCATGTAGACCAATACCAGCATTACCAGCTGCCAAATTGACCAACATAATACGCTTGCGGTCTGCCTGAAAGTCATCAATGTTACTTTGACGACGTTTAACACTTTGTCCACCCACTATCAATCCAACTTCATCACCATAGTGTTTCAACCGTTTCTTCAACGCCCCAATGGTTTCATCAAAGTTCACAAACACCACCGGACTCATACCCTCACGATACATTTCTTCAATAGTCTCTACCATAGTAGGTACCTTCAACACTTCAGCCAATCGACGTGCCTTGACCATCTCAGCAAACACATGAGCCCTATAGTTCTGAGATTGTTCATCCAATCGAGCAATCTCAACATCCATTTGATCATATACCGCCTGTATCTTGGCAGTATTGTTTCCCATATCAAAACACTCGGCAAATACCCGATTATCCGGAAACATCGCCTTCATATCATTACGAGTCAAACGACTGGCAACACTCTGTTGGTAAAACAAATTGTTATGAATTTCACGCATGCCCTCCTGAGTCTTGAGACTCTTCATATCCACAGCCACACCAAATGCACTATTAATGATATCCACTGTAAAATTTAGCCAGTTACGATAACCACTGCCATTGTGAAGATTCACAGCAAATCCAAATGCCCTCATTTCGGTAGGTATAGTAGCAGCAGTGGCACTAATCAATAATACCTTATAACCCGCCTTCTTGAACTTGATCAACAAACTGCTGGTAATACTATTCTCACTCTTACACTTGTGACACTCATCCAGAATAATCAAAGACTCTTTGGGAATCTTGACCGTAATACCATCATCAACATTCCAAATATTGCCAGTCCTAAACTTGTTACGATTATACTCCACCAAATGATTACAACGTGTACCACGTATCAATTGTTCGTAGTTCACCACATAATTAGGACAATAACCTGAATACTTTTCAGCCTTGCCCGTGTTCACCGTGTTGGTCTTGATTTTAAACAATGACAATACCCGCTGCCAAGCAGGTATCACACCCTTGGGACATACCACCGTAATAGGTACATTCATCTGCTTGGCAACCCAAGCAGCAACATACGTTTTGCCACATCCAGTCTCACTCAAGTCAGCTGCCACACCATTAAGGTACAAACTGTTAAGAATGTTAGTGGCATGAGGAATCTGCGGTTCCAATAAAGTCATATCGTAAAAAATAGAATATCAGTTTTTTATAATTTGTCAATTCCCAAAAAACAACTTTCCAATCACAGCTACCAAATTTACAAAAGCAACAAACATTGCAAAAGCAACCCACCCAACAATCAAAATCAAAGCATTATCCAAATCGTTGTTATTCATAATCAGTATCGTCAGTCACAATGCCACGCGTCAGAGTAGCATGTTCTACGGTAAATGAATCAATGTCGCTTTTGTTGTTCTGTTCGTTTAATTCCTCGGCCAACGCAGATG
>Ga0194116_10007061_pt1 | contig 11714 bp, 23 predicted proteins | sample TA2MahsurfametaG_4_FD_148617 | JGI IMG/M metagenome (GOLD analysis project Ga0194116, IMG submission 148617) | Freshwater microbial communities from Lake Tanganyika, Tanzania - TA2015008 Mahale S9 surface | ecosystem: Environmental > Aquatic > Freshwater > Lake | place: Tanzania: Lake... | reverse complement strand
ATGAAGTGTCAAGTAATAATATCAAAACTTGATGACGGCACTTTAAATGTAAAGGAGATAAAGTGACAGACAATATAGAGGGACTAATTCAGTCCGTCAGCATAAATCAAGTTCTTGTGGCAATACTAGAAGAGTATCGAAAACTTACTGTGCCAACCCTAAGATTTTTGGATGCCTCAAAAACTGATAAAGAGCTAGTAATAGAGTACGACGAGGAAGGTCCATCGTTTACTTTTAGTTTAAGGGATAAAAATGAACAGTAATGATATAGTAACGGAATATGGTCTAGACGCCTTATCCGCACTTCTACATGAATCTGCAAGACAAAAGGGATTCTGGGATGGAGACTACACCAATGACAAGGTAGGCAATAAATTAGCCCTTTTGCATTCTGAAGTTACAGAAGTATTAGAAGCAATTAGAAAACAAAAGGGGTCAGAAAAAATAGTTGAAGAGATGGCAGATGTAATTATAAGACTGCTTGATCTGTATGCAGCAATGAGAAACGAAGAAGAATTGCTGCACAGTCTGGACGAAATATTAGATAAAAAAATTAATATAAATAAAGAGCGTCCAAGGCTTCACGGGAACCTGTTTTAATGATATAATGGGCAGAGAGAAGAAAGAATAATAATGGAAATTGTATTAGATGACGTATTAGCAAGACTAGATCCAAAAACAAGAGCACGAGTTCAGTCAGCAGTAGATGTAAGTGTAATTAAGCAGCCTACGCCCAGCATAGGTTTAAACCTTGCATTAAAGGGCGGGCTGGCATACGGCAGACAAATTCTTGTTTGGGGCAACAAGTCTTCTGGTAAATCTTCTTTTTGCCTGCAAATGATTGCCCTAGCCCAAAAAGAAGGAAAGACCTGTGCCTGGATAGACGCAGAGCACTCCTATGACCCAAGTTGGGCAAAAAGTTTAGGAGTAGATTCAGAAAAGCTAATTTATTCACAGGCAAAAACTGTAAATAATATGGTAGATGTTGCTACCAAATTAATGGAGGCAGATGTAGACATGATAGTTGTAGATTCTATTTCTGCATTATTACCAGCAATTTATTTTGAAAAAGATGGAGATGAATTAAAAGATTTGCAAGACACTAAGCAAATCGGCGCAGAAGCAAAGGATATGACCCACGCAGTCAAAATGTTAAATTATGCAAACAAAAACACACTACTTGTACTTATTTCGCAACAGCGAAATCAATTTGGATCAATGCATGCCAGCCACATCCCCACAGGTGGAATGGCAGTTAAATTCTTCTCCTCCACAGTTATTAAGCTATGGTCTTCGGAAGCGGAAGCTAATGCTATTAAAGCTGGCGTTAAAGTCGGTGACAAAATTATTGAACAAAGAGTTGGAAGACCCGTCAATTGGATTATTGATTACAACAAACTCGGACCGCCAAATTTATCGGGACAATACGATTTCTATTTCCAAGGGGAAAACTTAGGAGTAGATTTAGTTGGAGAAACTTTAGATGTAGCAGAAATGTGCGGTATTGTAGAAAAGGGTGGAGCTTGGTACACAGTAAACAAAGAAAGATTTCAGGGTAGGGCAAAAGCGGTTCAATATTTAAGAGATAACCCAGATGTAGTTATAAGTCTTAGGGAGGAAATTAGTGCCAAACATTAATGAGTTTATTGGCCCTAAGCCAACAAAAGAAAATATCTCTAATCTAGAAACTATAATTGGCACAAAGCCCTGCGCCAAGTGTGATTTAAATGTAGAAAAATACTATTGGGATCCAACTGAATTTGTTATGACTTGGACATGCAACGCTGGACATTTGAACACTGTAAAGGTTAATGGATGACAGAGCGTGGAGAGGCTAAGCGTGATGGAGCAAGACAACAAAAGAATTCTGGACGTGGGCAATACCAAAAGGGTGATGCCCAATGGCACCAGTTTGTAGTAGATTATAAAGAAGCAGCATCTTCATTTAATTTAAATAAAGATGTATGGTCTAAAATCTGCACGGATACATTTAAGGTGAATAGGAATATGTTTCCAGCCTTAAAATTAATTATAGGCGAAGAAAGTAAGATAAGACTTGCCGTAATTGAATGGGCGCTGTTAGAAGAGCTAATAGATGCCTCGGAATACAAGGAGAATAAGAATGGCTAATCCAACTATTACATTAGTCGGAAGGCTTGGTCAAGACCCAGCTCCAATTGGAGAAAGTGGACTTAGACTGCGTTTGGTAACAAATGACCGCAAGAAGAATGAAGAAACTGGCAAGTATGAGGATGCCGCAACATCTTGGTGGACAATTAAGGTGTGGGGAGAACTTGCTAAGCAAACCAGAAATTCAATTAAGAAGGGTCAAGAACTCACAGTTGTGGGAACTATTTATGAAGAAAATTGGACGGATAAAACTGGAACCAATAGAACTTCATATGAAATTAATGCTAGAAGTATTGGTGTAACAACATATAGTCTTTCAAAAGAGGCTGCTAAAGACAGGTTCTTTGAGGAAGTAGAGGCTCCATTCTAACATGAGCGAGTTGAATACACTAGAGTTAATTAGCAAGATAACTGAGTTTAATGACATTCACGATTATATGAAAGATGAACAACTGGATAAAGCATTAGCAATTGTTGTAAAAATATTAATGAATCCAGATGTGCCAGCATCAAAAGCTCCCATGCTTATAATTGAATTGCAGGCTATGTCTACTAAGTTTTCTATGATGGCTTCAGTGTATTCAACTATTGCCAAAGATAAAGCAGGAACAATGAATAATAACAAAAAGAATATTTATTATTCAGCAAAAGAATCTATAGATAAACTAGTAGATGCTCTCAAATATGTGGTTAGGTATAATGGGTAAAGAGATAGTAGCAAACTTAAAATTTAAAAAGGTAACGGGAAATTTTGATCCTTCTGCCTTTGCTAAGATGTTAGATGACGCATATTTGTCTACAAAGAAGGGCGATCAAAAACAAACTAAAACTAGCTTTAGTCCAAGTTCTTTAGGATATGGGAGTGGAAATTGTCCTAGATATTGGTACCTTGCTTTTAGCGGAGCTATGTTTATAGATAACAATAACTCTCAAGCAATAGCTAATATGTCTCAGGGTACCCAAGCCCATGAAAGAATTCAGGGAATAATTAAAAAGATGGGCGTGATGAAGCATGAGGAGTATGAGATTATTAATGAATACCCTCCAGTTCGTGGATTTATAGATGTTATCTTAGACTGGAACGATGAGGAAGTGATTGGAGAAATAAAGACGGCTAAGCAAGAAAATTGGGATAGCCATCAAGCTAGAATGTCTCCCTCATCAAATCATTTACTTCAGCTACTAACATACATGAAACTTAAGGATGTCAAAGAGGGATTCTTTTTGTATGAGAATAAAAACACGCAAGAAGTTTTAATTATTCCTATACAGATGAATGATAAGAATAAAAAGATAATCGAAGAATTATTTGAGTGGATGTGTATGGTCTATGATAATTTTAGATCTGGCGAGTTACCAACACGGCCATTTATTAAATCAAGTTCTGCCTGCAAAAACTGTAAGATTAAAAAGGAATGTTGGTCTGGAGAAAATGGATTAATCGATTTACCAGCATATGAGCCACCCAGAGTATGATTTGTGCTAATAAAGAATGTGCTAAAGAATTTGACGCAAAGACTCATAATCAAAAATATTGTTGTGATGAATGCTGCAGAGTTGCAACTAATAAAAAAATTATGGAAAAGTATTATGAAAAAAAGGCTATTAGGTCTGGCGCTAAAAGAGAATGTAAGATTTGTAAATCTAGGTTAAGCAGATATAATCAATCTAGAATATGTTCAAAGTGTGAAAAAAATTCGGCTATTAAAAACAGGTCTACAATATTAAGGATGATACATGACATTAGCTAGTTTAGTTAAAACTAAAGCAAACAGGGTTTTGGGAATAGACGCATCTACTAATTCAATTGCATTTTGTTTACTTGAAAATAATATTCCAGTTAAATGGGGTAAAATTAATTTAACTGGAAATGATATATATGAAAAGATATATGACGCTAAATGCAAAGTGTTTGCAGTTATGAATGAAATAAAGTCTGACTATATTGCAGTAGAGGGAGCGGTGCTTGTCAGATCCGCAGACGCTGTGATAAAATTGTCATATGTCTATGGAGTTGTTATTGCTGAGCTTATGTCTACTGGCGCCAAGGTTATTACAGTTAGCCCTACCGCATGGCAGGCGCATATTGGCAATAAAAATCCTACAAAAGATGAAAAGTCTGCAATAAGATTAAAGAATCCAGGGTACGCAGAGTCGTGGTATAAGACACAACTTAGAAACATGAGAAAGCAGCGCACCGTTGATTACTTTAATAAAAAATATAAATTAGAATTAAATGATTTTGATGTAGCAGATTCATTTGGAATTGCTTACTATGCAAATGAGGTATTAACAAAAAGATGACACGTCCATTAACAACTCAAGAAGATTTTATAATAAATGTATTAAATGGGAAAAAAGAAGGACATTATGTTGAGCTTGGGGCATTTCATTCAAGCGAAGGTAGTAATACTTTTACTTTAGAAAAAGAATATAACTGGAAGGGCGTATCTTTTGAAATCAGAGACGAATTGAAAAAAGAGTTTGAAGGGAATAGATCAAATCCATGTATGGGAGATGCTTTAGATTTTAATTATATTTCATACTTTGAAGAAAATGATTTTCCAAAACAAATAGATTACCTTCAGGTAGATATAGATGGAGGCTATGATAATAATGGTCGTCCAGTTGGAAATCATTACACAAGCTTACACGGACTAATTGCAGTTCCACTCAACAGCTATAGATTTACAATAATACAGTTTGAGCATGATGCAAACATGTACTGGAGAAATATTGCAATGAGAGATACACAAAGAGAAATACTTGATTCTCTAGGGTATAGCCTTGTTGTTAGGTCAGAGTCAGAAGATTGGTGGGTAGACCCAAAAGTTATTACTTTAACAGAATATAGACAGCATTTTAGATGGGACCATCTGTGAAACTTTATAAAAGTAAAGATTGGCTATATAGAAGATATGTGGTTCAAAGAAAAACTATGGAAGAAATTGCAAAAGAATGTGGCGTAACAATTATGACCATACATAGAGCATTGAAAGAGAATGGTATTATTAAATGAGTTTAAAGCCAATATTTCCAGACTCAAAAGAATTTAAATATGATGACCTATATTTGTTAACAGTAGGAACTTCTGCTGGCAAAGAAATATTAGAGTCTTGTATTGAGATTGCACATATGTTAATTAGAAAAAATATTGCCTATGGTAATTCCGCTCTTGATCCCGTTCGCATATTTTCAAAGGCGGGACCTAGAGAACAACTTCATGTCCGTATTGATGATAAATTAAATAGATTAATGAAAGGCACAGAATATCCAGGCGATAATGATATTGATGATTTAATTGGATATTTAATATTATTAAAAATAGCTAAATCATTATCTGAGTGATTTTAGTCAACTAGGATGGTATAATATCTATATATGGATATTGAATTAGCAGATCATTTTGATCGCATGAATAAGGTGGTAGAGGAATTACTTAAGGGTAATAATCCTACTCAGATTGCCGTCACAACGGGTTTTAAAAGAGCGGAGGTTCTTGGATATATAGACGAGTGGAAAGAGGTCGTTAAAAACGATTCTGGAGCTCGTGAGAGGGCAAAGCAAGCTATCTCTGGGGCAGACCAACACTACGCTATGCTTATTAAAGAGGCCTGGAAGACCGTAGAGGATGCTGATCAATCAGGTCAGCTAAACGTTAAAGCTACTTCTTTAAAACTAATTGCTGATATTGAGGCTAAAAGAATTGGAATGCTTCAAGAGGTTGGACTTCTTGATAATGCGGAGCTTGCTACACAATTGGCGGAGACAGAAAGAAAACAAGAAATACTTGTAAAGATATTAAAAGAGGTAACAGCAACCTGCCCTAAGTGTAAAATGGAAGTTGCTAAAAGGTTATCGCAAATAACGGGCGTCGTTGAAGCAGTAGTAATACATGACGGACAAGAAGCATTGTAGACATGTATATGAACATATCGGAGAACCGATTTGTCCATATTGCGGCAGAGATACACATGAAACAGATTGGGCTAAAGAGCACAAGTTGATGAAACAGTGGCATGCAGATGGCAAGGCTACTTACGGAGGGTGGTGGTCAATATAGTGGAATTAAATTTCAATGACCTCATCGATATATTAGACGGGGAGGAATTTGACGAAAGACCAGTTGATCTCAGAACTTTTGTTACAGGAAAAGAATACCTTGGACTCCCACCACTTTCGGAGTACCAATATACGCTTATCGAAAAAAGCTCACAGATCTATAAACAATCCACTCTTGTCAAGCTATTTGGAGAAAGAGAAGGCGAAGATCGCTATAAGCAAACCTGTAATGAGGTCGTAGCACAGTTAGGCAAGGGTAGCGGAAAAGATTATTGCTCTACCATATCAGTAGCATATATAGTATATTTACTATTATGCCTTAAGGACCCAGCAACATATTATGGTAAACCACCTGGGGACTCAATAGATATTATTAATATTGCTATTAACGCACAACAAGCTAATAATGTTTTCTTTAAAGGATTTAGAAATAGAATTGTAGGATCACCTTGGTTTATAGGCAAATATTTAGAGAAAGCTTCTGAAATTAAATTTAATAAAAACGTAACTGTTTATTCTGGACATTCGGAACGAGAAGCGTTTGAAGGGTATAACGTTTTGGTTGCAGTGCTTGATGAAATATCTGGCTTTGCTCTTGAAAGCACCACTGGGCACGATCAAGCAAAGACAGCAAGTGCTATATACGAAATGTACCGTGCTTCTGTCGACTCTCGTTTTCCAGATTATGGCAAGGTAATACTGCTATCATTTCCTCGTTTTAAGAACGATTACATACAGCAGAGGTACGATGAAATTGTGGCGGAAAAAGAAACAATACAGAGATCTCACAAATTTAAAGTGGAACCAGGTTTACCAGACAATACACAAGGAAACGAGTTTGAAGTTTATTGGGATGAAGATCATATTGTTTCATATAGATATCCTAAAGTTTATGGCATTAAAAGACCTACATGGGAAGTTAATCCAACAAGAAATATAGATGATTTTAAGATTCCTTTTTATAGAGATCCAATAGATGCGCTTGGTAGATTTGCCTGCATGCCACCTGAAGCAATAGATGCATTTTTTAAATCTCGTGAAAAGATAGAAAAAGCATTTAATAATTTAGGTTCAGGAGTAGATCAGTTCGGTAGGTTTGAGGATTGGTTTATTCCAATTGAAGATAAAGATTATTTTATACATGTGGACCTAGCACAAAAACACGACCATTGTGCTGTCTCTATGGCACACATTAATAGATGGGTTAATGTGAAAGTTACTGATAACTACTCTCAACCAGCTCCAATAGTTGAAGTTGATGCAGTAAGATACTGGACTCCAACATCAGACAAGTCTGTTGATTTTGCAGAGGTAAGAGATTATATATTGGCGCTAAGGTCACGAGGATTTAACATAAGAATATGCACATTTGACCGATGGAATTCTCACGATATGATGCAGCAATTAAGACAATATGGAATTAATACAGAAACATTGTCTGTAGCAAAAAAGCATTATGATGACATGGCAATGGTTGTGTTGGAAGAAAGATTGTCTGGACCACATATTAAATTATTAATAGATGAATTACTTGAATTAAGAATTATGAGAGATAAGGTTGATCACCCTAGAAAAGGCTCTAAAGACTTAGCGGACGCTGTATGTGGTTCAATATATAATGCTATCAGTCACACCAGACCAGATTTTGGTTCTGTGGAAGTGCATACTTATAGTTCAATTAGAAAACAACAAAAGGATCAGGAGAAACAAGAAAGTCATAATTTAATTAAGGCTCCATCTCCAATGCCTCAAAGTTTGGCGGAAGCACTAGACGGAATGGAAATAGTATGAGCATATATCAAGAAAGAGCTAAACAGTGTAAGTGTTGTGGTAAACATGTGCCGTTGCCCACAGTTTTAAAGGAGTATAATGGAATATGTTTATGTCCCACTACGTTTACTAACGTAATAGAATATAAAAGAATCTGGAATGAATTAGGCAAAAGACCTCCAGGAAATGTAAGAAAACATTTTTCTGATTATGTACAACAGATTGTAGAGCAATCCATTGACAATAATCAGTCAACAAATATATAATTCAACTAGGCACCAGTAGCTTAGTTGGTTAGAGCCCCCGACTCATAATCGGGTAGTCGTAGGTTCAAGTCCTACCTGGTGCACAAAAGGAGACAATATGGAAGACAGTAATGCGTTAGAACAAATTCAATACTATATTGACATAGGGGCGATAAGACTTGCTGGTTACAACGAGAATGGCGAGGCAGTATTTGAATTAAACGAGGCGGTCACAAAAAGGTTGGCACCAGAATTATGGAAAGCTCATATGGAATATGTTGATCATAATCTGATTGGTCTTTTTGAAGAAGGTTTAATGGATGTAGAATATGATGAGAATTTAGAAGCAACAATGCATTTCACAAGAGAAGGTTTTGAAATAGCAAAAGAAAAGGGAATAATTCCCTTAGAAGATATTGACGATTACGGTATCAATTAGATATAATTATAGGCCCGACACACTTATATATAAGGAGAAAAATGAAAACAGTAGGATATAAATTAGAACCATTTAGAATTGTTGGCGTTAAGCCAGGAAGATTAGATGCGTCTAATGATGTCTTTGAAACTTTGTCCGAGGAATCCTTCCCAGGAAAGTGGAAAATTATTATGTTTTACCCAAAAGATTTTACATTTGTATGTCCAACAGAAATTGTTGCATATGATAATCTAGTAAATGATTTTAATGATCGTGATGCAATATTGCTTACAGGTTCAACAGATAATGAATTTTGTAAACTAGCTTGGCGAAATGCTCATGAAGACTTAAAAGAGACTAACTCATGGTCATTTGCAGATCAGGTTCGTGAATGGGTTCATGCTGCAAATGATTCTTACACAGGACTAGCAGCACAATTAGGGGTATTGACTGATGATGGAGTTGCTTTACGTGCTACATTTATTGTTGATCCAGAAAATGTTATTCAGCATGTAACTGTCAACAACCTTAATGTTGGTAGAAATCCAGAAGAGACACTAAGAACTCTTGATGCACTTCAAACAGGAGAACTTTGTGCCTGTAACAGACCATTAGGCGGAGATACTCTATAATGTGGGTTGAACAGCTAAAAGAATCTTTACCAGAATATGCTAAAGATATAAAATTAAATCTTGATGCTGTTATTAATCGCAGTACGTTTGAGCCAGAGTTAGCAACCCATCTAGCTCTGGCAGCTTCTTTTGCTACAGGTAATGGCAAATTGATTGCCTTTATCGCCGCATCTTCTACAAATGAAGTAGAAAAGAATGCTGCAATGACGGCTGGCGCTCTTATGGCTCAAAACAATGTGTGGTATCCATATGTTGAAATGGTGGATGATCCAAATCTTTCAGGACTTCCAGCGCAATTAAGAATGAATGCAATTGCTTCACATGGCGGAACGACAAAAGCTAACTTTGAAGCATATTCATTAGCATCATCCATAATTAGTAAATGTCATTTTTGCGTTAAAGCACATTATGAAACATTAAAAAAAGAAGGATTTAGTGTTGAGCAATTAAGGGATATTGGAAGAATTGCTGCGACGGTAAATGCATTAGCTAAGATATTAAATTCTTAATCTGTATACCATTGCTTAGAAAGGACAAACATGACAGACATATCAAAATTTGTGATAGAGATTACAAAAGCTAAAAATGAGCGTGATAAAAAAGACATTTTAGAAATATCTAAAGGATTTTATGTAGAGCTAGGTGTAGGAGATTGGGACATGGGAAACAATTCTTTTGGCCTAGAAAAAGAATATGGCTGGAACGGAATATCAATGGATATTGAAGAAAATTTTGTCGATAATTTTAATAAAAATAGATCGAATAAGTGTATCAAGGGTGATGCTACAAAAACAAATTTCTATGAATTTTTTAAAGAACACAGCGTTCCCAAAAGAGTTGATTATTTACAAATAGACCTTCATGGAAACCATCAACTAGGACAAAAAGCAAGTAATAGTATTGACAAACCACTTAAAACTTTAGTATCATTGCCACTAAATGATTACAGATTTTCTACAATAACATTTGATTATGGAAACTTAAATCATTTTAATAATTGGTCAATAAGAGATGCACAGAGACAAATTTTAAGTTCTTTTGGTTATTATCTTTTGGTTGATTTGTTTTATGAAGATTGGTGGGTTGACGGAGAACATGTAGAGTATGAAATTTTCAATAGATTTCATAAATGGTCGAGGTGAAAATGAAAACAGCAATAGTAACTGGAACTACATTGGGAGTAGGTAATGCATTAGTTAATAAGTTATCTGAACTTAATTATAATGTAATTGCTACATCTAGGTATCCAGAGAACATAAAAAATGTTTGGGGTGATAATGTAAAGATAGAGCGTTTAGACTTAATTGAAAAAAAATCAATAGAGGATTTATACGAAAAATATAAAGACACACAGATAGATTTAATAGTTAACAATGCTGCGGGCGGAGGCTGGCTTGAAGGTGAAGATTTCTATAATGCTTTTATACAAGCCCACTCACTAAATGTAATAGGTCCAGCTCTTTTAAATAAACTGTTTAGTAAAAATTTATCTAATTCAGAAAATCCATTGATAATATTTATATCTTCGTTTGCTGGAAAATATCCATATGCTGGGGGTATAACATACTGTAATTCTAAATCCGCATTGTCTAGTCTTGCTGAAATTTTAAGGATTGAGTATGGTCCAGGATTAAAAATTAAGGTAACAGAAATTAGGCCAGCTAGTATTAACACAAGGGAGTCTAATTACAGAGAGGCAGAATTTAGCATGAGTGTAGATGACATTGTTAAAACTATTGTATGGGTTTCTGAGATGCCAAGATATTGTAACATTGACTTAGTGGAAATGTCCCCAATGTTTGCAAAAAAATATTCATAAATGATACAATATATATATGCCAAGATATGAATATGCCTGCATGGAATGTGATTTTGGCATGGAAGTAACTAAGTCATTTGAACAATCTGATTCGATACAAATTTGTGAAAGATGCGGGAATCAAATGATCAAAGTTTATGGAACAATTGGTGTACAATTTAAAGGCACAGGGTTTTATAAAACAGATAATCCTGAATAGTTAAGTGATATAATTAACTTGTTATAAAGGTTATAACAGGGAGTTATTAGTTGACTAGGACTAAATTATGGAGATTATCTTTAGCCGCTATTTTAGGCTTTGGCTGGCTGTTTTTATCTCCTGCCTCATATAGCGACAACCCGCTTTCAATTGCTGACCAAGAAATAACACAATTAAAATCTAAGGTTTCAAACTTAAACCACAAAACAGAATTTCAGTCTTTAATTGGTATAGCAGAAAATAAATACAGCACCGCAGTTTCTGCCAAGACTACTAGAGACAATTCGTATGCTGCATATGATGCGGCGGTAGGAGCAGAAGAAACAGCCTTATCAGAAAAGTTAGCAGCGCAAATAGCAGTAGATGGTCAAACAGTAACGGTTGCTACAGCATTAACAAATAAACAAACAAAAGAAACAAATTTAAATGCTGCACAAAT
>Ga0194116_10007057_pt1 | contig 11717 bp, 8 predicted proteins | sample TA2MahsurfametaG_4_FD_148617 | JGI IMG/M metagenome (GOLD analysis project Ga0194116, IMG submission 148617) | Freshwater microbial communities from Lake Tanganyika, Tanzania - TA2015008 Mahale S9 surface | ecosystem: Environmental > Aquatic > Freshwater > Lake | place: Tanzania: Lake Tanganyika... | reverse complement strand
CTTCTGGTGGAGCTGGTGCAAATATTGCTGTTACTTCACTTATGGGTGATGGTGAATCAATAGAAGCGATTGCAGACCAAATTGCAGGTAGTATCACATCAATTCGTCTGTTGACTGGCGGTGTTGGATATCAATACATTCCAGAAGTTGACCTCACAAACCATGGTGATGGTAGTGCAATTGCAAATGCAGTTTTAGGTGGAGTCTATGTAACTTTACCTGGTCGTTGGACAACATCAGATTCCATTATTTCCAACTCTGAAAGAAAATTGCAAGGTGCAAATTACTATGTTGATTATTCATATGTAACTTCTTCATTGACACAATTTGCAAGGTACAAACAAGTTCTCCGAGAACTCATGCATCCGTCTGGTTTTGTAAATTATGCAGATTTAAATAAACAATCTTCTGCAAATACTTCTGTAACTGTTCAAGATGATGTCTCAAATACAATTTCTGGTATTGTTGATGTGACGGCTGGCTCGCCATTTATTATTGGTACTGGTACACGATTTGTTCTTGCAAACAATAAAGGTATTCTCACAGTTGGTTCAAATGTTGCAGTCAATGGTGAAATACGAACAATTGGCACCATCAATAGTAACACAAATGTTTCGGTTACAACGGCATTTACTCACTCAGCAAATGACCAGACTCTTATTATACTGATATAAATAATACTTATGGCAAACTCAATTAATACAAGAAAACTTAGTTATAACTCTGCAAAACTTTGGCGAGATGCACTCTTAAATGCCTCGACAAATACAAGTCCAGTTCTTTATGTAACAATTGGCAATAATGTGCCATATGCCAATGAGGCATCACCAGATTTAATTGTTGACACAATCAATACTGAAAAAGAAGCATGGGACAACATCTTTGCAGCTAAAAGAGCCACAGGTAACGATGTTCAACTGGTAGTACCAAGAGTTAATTGGACTGCTAATACAAAATATCGCCAGTATGACGATACCGCAGAAATTATTGACTTAGTTACTGCGAATAATACTATCAATCTAAAACCGATGTATGTCATTACATCGGCACGAAATGTTTATAAATGTGTTGCAAATTCTGCTGGAGCCAACTCGACTGTTGAACCAACTGGCGACTATACAACTTCTAATGGTAACATTGCAACTGCTGATGGTTTTATTTGGAAGTATATGTTCAATGTTCAACCATCAAATAAATTCTTAGATGATTCTTGGATTCCAGCACCAACTTCTACAACTGCACTAGACTTTGGTGTAAACGATACTGGTGTTGTCATTGGTGAGTTAACCACAATTGTAATGACAGCCAATGGAACAAACTATCGAGAGGCATCAAACATTCGTGTAGACGGTTTTGTATCTGGCCAATCTACAATTCGTCTTTCAAATACTGCAAATACACTTGCAATCTTCAGTATTCCAACACTTGCAAATCTTGCCAATATGGCAATTTCTGGCACAGGTTTAACATCTGATGCTCACATTACAGCCATTGCAATCGCAAATGGATTGATTACACTTTCTTCTGCTACAAACGCAACTGGTGGAAACGCAAATAACATTACAATTTCTACCCGTGTTTATATTGATGGGGACGGCATTGGAACTACTGCAAATGCAGTTCTTTCAAATACGAGCATTGATGTAACTTCTGCAAATGCCAATATCGCAAGAATTAATGTAACTACGATTGGTACTGGTTACACCCGTGCCAATGCTTTCATTTATGGTTCGGGCACAGGTGCAAATACCCGTGTTATTATTGGTCCTAAATTTGGTCATGCTTTTAATTCAGCAGAAGAATTATACTCAAATAGTGTTCTGGTTGTTGTGAGATTTGGTGAGTTAGATTCGACAGAAAACGGACTTATTTCTGTTGATACATCGTTTAGACAAATAGGACTTCTTCAAAATCCGTATAAATACAATGCAAATAGTAGGGTTGAAGTTTCAAATGCTAATACAGTCATCTCTCAAACAACAGATTTGAGTATTGTAGCAGGAACTAATTACACTCTCAATGAATATGTCTATCAAGGTTCTTCTGCAAACAATTCTTCCGCCTATGGTTATTTGTATGCCCAAACTTCAAATGAGGCAAAGTTAACAAGAGTGACAGGAACATTTGAGACTGGTTTGCCACTCATCGGTGCTACATCTGGCGTGTCTAGAACCGTTACTGGCGTTGCAAATCCAGAGTTAGAACCATACTCTGGAGACATGTTATACATAGAAAATGCAGTTAAAACTGACCGTGCTGATGGTCAGGCAGAAAATATTAAACTGACGATAAGTTTTTAGGGCTGAATAAATGGCACTTGATACAAATTTTAATGTAAATCCATATTATGACGATTACGATGCGGATAAAAAATTTCTTCGCATGCTTTTCAAACCAGGTTATGCTGTTCAGGCTCGGGAACTTACCCAACTTCAAACAATTCTTCAAAAACAAGTAGAGCGTTTTGGTGACCATATTTTCAAAGATGGTTCTGTTGTCACTGGTGGTGAAACAGTTTATCAAAATACTACTTTCATCAATGTGTCTTCTTCCTATGCAGGCACGACAGTAAATATTAATAGCTTTGTTGGTCAAACAATTGTCGATAACATTCAAAATCCTACCAAGAAAGCACAAGTTCTTAAAGTTTTTGATGAAGATTTAGGAACAAGTGAACCAAAAACATTAGTTGTTTCGCCAATTTTTGGTACTTTTAGTGGTAGCGAAACAATTCTTACCTTTAGTTCAGCACCAGTTTTTGCAAATACCACAGCTGTTGGCACCAATCAAGTATTCTCAGTTAATGATGGTGTTTATTACTATGACGGATTCTTCATTGATGTTGATGCACAAACTGTTGCTATTTCAAAATATACACAGGCAGGAAATGCACGAATTGGTTTTGAAATTACAGAATCAATTGTCACATCTTCTACAGATACCTCACTTTTAGATCCAGCACAAAACGCATCTAACTATCAGGCCCCTGGTGCTGACCGTTATAAGGTGCAAATGATTCTTGCGAATCGTTCATTGGCTTCTACTGATGATACACAATTTATTGAACTTGCTCGTTTTGAAAATGGAAGTTTAACAAAGTTTGTTCAGTATCCTCTATACTCAGTTTTAGAAGATACACTTGCTCGTAGAACATATGATGAGTCTGGCAATTATACAGTAAAACCATTTAAGATTGCTTTAGAGACAAATGCATCAAATACTGCAAACTTAAATGTTATTTTATCTCCAGGTAAAGCATATGTCTATGGCTATGAGTTTGAGACAATTTCTCCAACGACTATAACATATGATAAACCAAGAGAGACAGATGGTGTTAATAATAGGAGAATAACTGCCGACTATGGCTATTATGTCTTTGCAAACACTCCACATGGTTCTTTTCCAATCAACAGTTTACAAACAGTAAATTTGCATTGTGTTGCAAATGCATCAATTAACACAACATCTTCTAGCACAGTTTCAAATACAAAAATTGGTACAGCAAGAGTTAAATCGATTGCATTTGATTCTGCTGGAAATTCCGCCAACTCGGCATCTTATGAATACAAATTATTCTTATTTGATGTGAATGTTGGTTCAATTAATGGCGGAAATACAAATGCAAGTATTTCTGCTGCAAATACAACTTTTGTTCAGTTGGCAAATACACTTAGTGGTGTAAATCTCTATTCGACAGTTAATAATGCTTATCGTGGCGCCAAACTTCGAATTAGTGCTGGTCCTGGCACAGGAGAACTACCAAGAACAATTACAAATTACAACGGAACAACACAAACCGTTCAAATTGATGTTCCATTTGCTGCAAATGTGAATCAAGGCACTTCTCAATGGGCAATTGATTTTGAATTCAATGATGCAAAAGCAGTTATTGTCTCATCTGGCACATCAATTATTTCTGCAATGAATATTGATGAAAGGTCAAAAGACGATGCTTCTACATTTGATGACACATTTATTAGTGACACAAGTTCTGAGGTATTGGTATTTCTTCTCGGTGATGATTTTGTTGCTAACGGTACTATTTCAGATGTTTCTTTCTCGTATCGTAGATTATACGAAGGACAGGCATTCTCAACTTCACAGTCCCCAGCACTTACTGTTGGTACTGGCGAATCTCTTTCTTCTGCAACTTCAACATCGGCCCGTGCTGAAAATTATCAAATCATTGTTACTTCACAAGGCACTGGTGCATATGCTGTAGGACAAACTGTTCCTGCAACTGCTATTACAAGTGTTGATACTGTTGCTCGTAAGATTACGATTACAAACGCAAATAACATGACTGCTAACATCATTGCGACAATTGATGTAAGCAATCCAACACAAAAGAATAAAACATACATTGCAGGCAATAATATTGTTCAAGTATCTGGTGGTGTGAATCTATTTGGCAATGGTGCAATTACACTTTATGGATCGCAAGGTCAAATTCAAATTGCAGCCAATACAATTGTTAAGAGTCCAGATATACCACAATCTCTGTATACATCAGATGTTGTGAATCTAATTTCAGTATTAGATTTTAACAACACAACAATCACTACAGCAAATGCCAGTAGTGCTATTAATGTAACATCTCGTTATGCTTTAATAAATGGTCAAAAAGATTCTTACTATGACCATGCTGCAATTACACTATTACCTGGAGTTCCTGCACCAGTAGGTCCTCTTGTTGTTCAATTCAATCAATTTGTTTCTTCTGGTCCAGGATACTTTACAGTAGATTCTTATACTGGTGGTGGATATGCTTATGAAAATATTCCTGCATATTTTTCACCAAATGGTTTCAAATATGAATTACGAGACAGTCTAGATTTCAGACCTGTTCGTGCAAATGCTACTATCGCAACTGCAAATTCAATTGTGTTCGATGTTGATTCTACAACAACTGGTCCTAAGATACCTGAAAATGGTTCAGATATTATACTCGACTATCAATACCATCTTCCTAGATTTGATAAAGTCGTTCTGAATAAAAATAGAACTTTTGAAATTATTAAAGGTGATCCTTCTTTAACTCCTGTTGATCCGAAAGATAAAGACAATGCAATGACGCTTTATGTTTTGCGTCATCCACCTTATGTTCTAAGCACGGCAAATACACAAGTTCAGTATATCGACAACAAACGATATACGATGAGAGATATTGGTAACATTGAAAAACGAGTTACAAATTTAGAATATTACACATCTCTTTCTCTGTTAGAACAAGAAACACTCAGTAAACAAGATTTAACAATTCTTGATTCTTCTAACTTGGCAAGATTTAAGAATGGTATTATTGTTGATTCATTCAAAGGACACTCAATTGCTGATGTGTCTAAGAATGAGTATCATGCATCTATTGATCCAAATAACAAAGAAATGAGACCAACATTCAATGTTTCAGCTCATTCAATGACTTTTGATTCTGCAAATTCTTCTGGCTATACACAAAATGGTGCCTTCATCACAGTTTCTACAAATGTGATACCATTTATTACACAGAATCTTGCATCAAAATCTGTTAATGTCAATCCGTTTAACTTAGTTAACTATCTTGGTAAAATTGAACTGAATCCAAAATCAGATATTTGGATTGATACTGACCGTAATCCAGATGTTCTTGTTAACATTGGTGGCGATAAAGACGCATGGGATTTAATTATTGGTGACCGTCAACCATGGAACTATGAATGGGGTGATTGGCAGACCTATAATGTTGGTGTAGAAATTCAACAAGCTCAGTGGGTCGGTGGTCCTCCACATGGTGCTGGTAATCCAAACTTACGCATCTTTGCCAATGACCGAATTATCACTAGAACTCAACAAACAAGAACAGGTACTGCAACCTCTGTTGTACCAGAAACAATCACGCAAACACTCGGTGACCGGGTCGTAGATATTTCAATCATACCTTACATGAGAAGTGTTGGTGTGTTGTTTACTGCATCCGATTTCAAACCTGCAACGACACTATTCCCATTTTTTGATTCTACATTGGTAGAAACAAATACGGCTCGGGCAAATAAATTTAGATTGGCAAATAACAATCTTCGTTATCAAACAACAACTGGTAACTATGAGACTGTAAGTATTATCAACAATGCAACAAGCCCCCCTACCACAAACGGTACCGCTTTCATTGTTAAGACTTCAAATACAGAAGCATTTGTTGTTAATATTGATCCTAAATCTTCATTTAACATTGCAAATGCTAATCTTGTTGGTACTTCTTCTGGCACATCTGTTCGCATCAATGGCTATGACCATTACTCTGGCAATGCTAATGCTGCAACCGTGAGTTCAATCACTCTCAGACTTGATGCTGGTGGCGCAACTAATGAAGTATTCTATGCAAACACAGCAAACAGTAATACAATCTTTATTGTTGCTGGTACTGGTGCTGGTCAAGAACGCACAATGAATTCGTATAATTCTGGCACAAGAACTGCAAATGTGAGTGTGAACTGGACAACAATACCAGATTCAACTTCTATCTACTCAATTGGTAGATTAACAACAACGCAGGCTGGTGATATTGCTGGTGTGTTTACAATACCTGCATCTACATTCCGTATCGGTGAAAAGAGATTCCGCTTAATTGACAATAATGTAAATGATGTTGGTTCATCTTCTACAAATGGTGATGCATCTTTCTTTGCACAAGGTATATTGCAGACTGTCGAAAACACAATCGTATCTGCTACTGTACCAACAACTCAACGGGTTACTGTAAATTCAGAACAAGTTGTAACTACGGTAACTGATGGACAAAGAAGACATATTGGCTGGGTTGATCCACTTGCACAAACATTCTTAATTGCACCTGATGCATATCCAAACGGCCTGTTTATCAATCGTGTAAGATTCTGCTTCAAAACAAAAGATGACACCGTACCTGTTACATTACAAATTCGTCCTGTTGTGAATGGTTATCCATCATATGCGGTAATCTATCCATTTGCCACAGTTACAATGACTCCAGATAAAGTTAATGTAACTGATTCTCCAAGTTTAGACGATAATGATTCTGATAAATGGACAGAATTTACTTTTGATACACCAATTTACATGCAACCGGGTGAACATTCATTTGTTCTTCTTGCAAACTCTAACAAATATGAGGTCTTTGTTGCAGAAGTTGGTGCATTGGACATTGTTACTGGCCGTCAAATTTCTTCGCAACCATATCAAGGCTCTCTGTTCTTATCACAGAATGGTTCTACATGGGAACCAGAGCAACAATCTGACATGACATTTAGATTGTTTAGAAATCAATTCTCATTAACGCCTGCAACTGCACGATTTAACTTAAATGCACCTGTTGCTAACACGCCAGTTGATTTAATTAATCTAAATGTTGGTGATATGGTAATTGCGGATACTTCGTTGATTTATCGATTCAATTCAACAGACAATTCTACTGGTGCTTCTGCTGGCCTAAAATCAATTACTCCATTAGAAGATTATGACATGAATGATGGTGTTGGTCGCCGAGTTCTTGTTGCCAATTCAAATAGTTCGTTTACTGTTCAGGCAACAATGGCAACAAATGATTCATCTGTTTCGCCAGTGATTGATACGACACGATTTGGTTTTGTTGCTGTTGAAAATATCATTAACAATTTGCCATTACTGAATACTGGCTTTATCATCGCAAACGGTGGTACTGGATATGCCAACTCATCTGATGTGACTGTTACAATCTCTGGTGGCAATGGTTCTGGTGCAACTGCGACTGCAAATGTTGTAAGTAATACAATTAGTGCCGTCACACTTACAAATGCTGGTTCTGGTTACACAACCTCGCCAACAATTACAATCACATCAGGATCCGGTGGTGGTTCTGGTGCTGTCGTGACTTACAATGGTGAAGACAAGAAATCTGGTGGTAATTCAGAAGTTCGTTACATCACTCGCCGTGTCACACTTGCAGATGGATTTGATTCTGGTGACTTACGAGTTTATGTGACTGCTTATCGTCCAAGTGGCACCAACATTTTTGTTTATTACAAGTTACTGTCTACATCCGATACCGATGACTTTGATGACAAACAGTATCAGTTAATGACGCAATTGGACAACAATAACTTTGTCTCGCTAAATGCAACAGACTATCGTGAACTAACTTTTGCACCTGGTATTAACTCTACGGCCAATAATCAAGTGTCGTATACTTCTGGTACAACTTCTTATCGCAACTTCAGAACATTTGCAATTAAGATTGTTCTGTCTGGTACTTCACCTGTTGATGTGCCTAGGGTGCGAGATTTTCGTGCCATTGCTTTGCCTGAGGGAACAGTATGAGTATCGTAGCAATTAAAGACCATAAAAAACTTGTTCGTGATACCAATTCTAAAGCAGTTCTAAATACAGACAAGGCAGGTCTACAGGAATATTATGCAAAGCGAGAAGTTCTAAGACAAGAACAAGAAGAAAAGATGGATACAAAAGAACGACTTGCCAAAATAGAAACAGAGATGCAAGACATTAAAAATCTACTCATTGAAATTGCCGCACTTCGGAAGTCATAATGGCAAATACAATCACCAATTTAACCACTTCTAATACCTTTCTACAATGGTTGACCGGTACTCAGTCGGTCATTTCTTCGTTGAATTCATTGCGAGAAGGTGGAGTTGCAAATACCTATGTTGTAAACACCAGCATTGAAATTGCTGGTGACTTGGTTGTAAGTGGTAATTTAACACTTGATGCAATTGGCTATGATGACCTGAATGTTGCAGGTAATACTCAACTTACTGGCACTCTGACTGTTGGCGGAAACACATCGCTCAGTAATGCCTATGTAACATATGGTAACTTTGAGACAGCTAATATTACAAACTTAACAAGTGATGGCGGTCTTCTCAATGCAAGTTCAAATGTATTCGTCAATGATTGGGTGTTTTCTGCAAATGCCAATGTAAGACCTGGTATTACAACTTTTACTGTTACAAATGCTGGTGCTGGTGCGTATTTGTTTGACCAATATCCTGGTAATAATCCAGATATCTATTTGCATCCTGGTCAAACAGTATCTTTCAATATTAATGCCAGTGGTCATCCATTTCTCATAAGACAGTCTGCTGGTGGGGCACTTTATAATGTTGGACTTACACATGTTTCGACCACTGGAGTTGTAACAACCGAAGGTGGTGCACAAGGAAAACAAACTGGAACTCTCATTTGGAAAGTTCCGTTTTCTTTAGTCAATAGCACATATGTCTATCAATGCCAAGTTCACTCTGGCATGGTCGGCAATTTAATCATACAAAATACTGTAACTTCAGCATATGGCGTTGCAAATTCAGCATCAATCTACGCAAATGGTGCCTTTACTGTTGCAAATTCAGCATCAATCTACGCAAATGGTGCCTTTACTGTTGCAAATACCGCATCAACAGACTCATTAGCATTTGCTATTGCATTGGGATAAAATAAATAGAGTATCAAAGGAAAATAATTAAATGGCAAATACATTTCGGAGTAATGTTGCAATCAATGTGCAAACGACAGGAAATACAGTATATACCTGTCCTGCTGCCACACAAACCACACTCATTGGTTTGACGATTGCAAACAAGTCAAATGGCACCGTAACTGCAAATGCGTTTCTGCGTAGGTCTTCGGTCGACTATGCGATTATTGCAAATGCACCAATTCTCAACGGTTCAACTCTTGTACCAATTGGTGGTGAACAAAAAGTTGTATTGCAAGCTGCTGACGAACTAAAAATCACAACATCTGCAAATAATGCCGTTGATGTAATCGCATCATTATTAGAGATAACCTAAAAAATGTCCTACATTGGTTTAACAGCGCCAGCATACGATCCCACACGAGCATCAGTACCTCAGTTAGATGCTGAGAGATTTAGTGGCAATGCTTCTACAGTCGCATTCACACTTACACGAAAAGTTGTAAGCCCAACAGATATTGATGTAATTGTTGAGAATGTTCGTCAAGAACCAACAGTTGCATATACTGTCGATGGTTACACTCTGACATTTACAGAGGCACCACCAACAGGCACAAATAACATCTATGTAATTTATCGTGGTTCTGGTACATTCACTTATGCGTTTGTTCCAGATGGCTCAATTACATACGCAAAACTCGCACAAAACATTCGTCAATTTACAGTAGACCAATTTACTGCAAATGGTTCTGGTCAGACATTTGTTCTTTCTGAGACACCTGCATCAGCAAATACACTGGTTGTTTCTGTTGATGGTGTTCTGCAAGTCGCACCAGAAAACTATTCAGTATCAGGTACGACACTTACATTCACAGAGGCACCTGATGCATCTTCAAATGTTGTCGTTAAACATCTAGGATTTAGAACAACATCTGAAATTACAGTATTGTCACCAACAGGAGTCGGTGCAGCAACATATGGTAATGCATCTTCAATTCCTGCAATTACTGTTGGTCTTGACGGTCGTATCTCGGCTGTTTCAAATACTGCAATTTCAATTCCTTCTGGTGCCTATGTGCCAGATTCAAACAATGTTATTTTAACAACCAATACACAAATTACTGCAAATGTAACAATATCATCAAACACTGGTGGTCTTTCAGTTGGTCCTGTGATTATTGATTCAAACCGAACAGTTACAGTTTCGGCTAACGCAAGATGGGTGGTGATCTGATATGGCTATTACTTTAGACGGAATCAATGGTATTAACTCTACCCTAGAAGCCAAAGTAGCAGCATTGGAGGCACTATGAGCAAGATTGCATTATCGGGCAACGCCAGCGGCACAGGTACTTTCACCATTGCAAGCCCAAACAGCAACACTGATCGCACGCAAACTCTTCCAGATAACACTGGAACACTGATTAACACTGGTTCAACTGGCGTAATTACCAACGCTATGTTGGCTAATAGTTTTTATCCAGACCAGTCCTATGTCTCGACAGACATGGTGTCGACTGGTTTCACATCGACATCATGGGCAAATCTTGGAGGCATCTCAATCCCAAGTGCTGGCAAATGGTTGCTATGGTCTCAACTCCGCATCCGATTTGGAGCAACTGCTTATTTCATTAAAGCAGGTTTGTTTACTTCTTCATCAAGTGGAACTGGTGAAATTTTAGATTCAGGAGGCTCAAATCAATTGCGTATGCTGATTGAGCGTGTCGCCACGAATGGAGGTTCTTTTGGCAATCTTTTGCTGACTCCGGAATGGTTTGTGGATATGCCAACAGGGCTTTCTTACCCATTCACCGTGTATCTTCAAGTGCAAGCAAATGCATCTGATGTTCAAAGTCTAAACAACAATGACTTCAACGGTGTTCCGACCATCAGCGCATTAAAAGTAGCCGCTACCACTACCAGCGGAACAACCATAACTTGTCAATAAGGAACTAGGAAATGTTTACAGACTTATTTGACGCAATCGTCTCACTGCGCCCCGGAGCACAATTCGTTTTGCGCGAAAATTATGATGGGCTGGAATGGTTAGACGAGGTTCAAACCAAGCCTACTCAAGATGAGGTGACGGCTGAAATTTCTCGACTTCAACTACTAAAGCCTGCCAAAGTTGCAAGTGAAAATCGTCGCGCCGCATACATATCCGAGTCAGACCCATTGTTCTTTAAATGGCAGGCTGGTGAAGCTACCCAAGAAAAATGGGCAGCCAAAAGACAAGAAATAAAAGAACGATTTCCAAAAGAATAAGAGATAATCCATGGCATTAATTTTAGAT
>Ga0194116_10007055_pt1 | contig 11722 bp, 8 predicted proteins | sample TA2MahsurfametaG_4_FD_148617 | JGI IMG/M metagenome (GOLD analysis project Ga0194116, IMG submission 148617) | Freshwater microbial communities from Lake Tanganyika, Tanzania - TA2015008 Mahale S9 surface | ecosystem: Environmental > Aquatic > Freshwater > Lake | place: Tanzania: Lake Tanganyika... | reverse complement strand
ATCCCCAATCCCCAATCCCCAATCCCCAATTTTTTTTAAAACTATTTGAAAATATAAAAATGTATTTAAGTTAAGCTTCCAAATTTTATATTAAATTGAATTTACAATATTTAATTTTTAATTGACTTTTTTAGAATAATTTAAAAGATTCAATTAATTAAAACTAAAAATAAAAATGTTTTTTATTAAAAAATCAAACTATATAATATAATATTATTTTAGAAAAATCCAATTTTAACTTCATTATTTATGTGGAGAATTAATCTTAATAGAAAAGGATATTTAAAACTGTATTTGTGAAAAATTTTTTATGGAGTCTTCAAAGAAATCAATAATAAAAATCCAGAATAAAAATTTTTAATATACATTCATTTTTATAATTTTATTTAAGAATATATAATTATTAAGTTTTTCAAATTAAAATTATTTAATTAATTTATTTAGATGACTTATTAAGCTTGCAAATTTTTATACATTATTGCAAATTTATAAAATTGATTAAAATTTTTTTAAAAATAGTCAATTAAAGAATTATTTTCTGTCATTTTTTAAAAAGTCATTTCAGATGTTTTGGTCTGAAATTAATTTTCATAACAAATAGAAGGCAGGCAAAATATTAAGTTCAAAATTCAAGATGAAATTGAAGAATTAGAAATTTTAATGTCATTCATTTAAAAAAATTAATTAGAAAAAGTTTAAATTTTACGTATAAAAATGAACATTAATTTTTAAATTAAATAAAAGTTAAACACATTCTATGAAGAATACAAACATTTTTCAAATAAGAAAAATCTCCAAAAGAGCAGAGAATATGATATGTACAAACAATAATTTCTCTGAAAAAGTAATATTTTTATTAAATAAACTTTAATTTTAGGAAGAAAATTTACTTTTCAAGCTTATAAGAAAATATGGGAAGAATTATGAAAAAATTACAAATATTTTTAATACACGTTCAAATCTTAAATTCAATTCTGCTGTACTCCAAGAAATGTAAAATAATATATTTAATTTTCTTAGTTTGGAATCTAAAGAATTCAGATTTCTTTCAAAAAAAAAATATTGGTCTCCTGAAGAAGAAAGAATTTTATTTGAAAAGCATTTAATGTTTGGAAATAGATGGGCCAAGATTTCTAACTTTTTATTAGGAAGGTATATTTATTTCTTAATTCTTTAGAAGCGAAAACAATATCAAAAACTATTTTTACTCAAAATTCCGAAGAGAACTTAGAAAGATAATTAAAGAGATTTATCAAGATAAATTATTTATTAAAAATTTTATCAACAATGGCCTAATTCTCACTCCTAAAATTACAATCTCTAATATTTATAAAATTTTGAGGAAGCATGAAATTCCTTTTGAAAATGTTAATAAAGAAATCGTTGTTAAAATATTACTTTTGGAAGAAGATTCAAATGGAAAATATAATAACAATACATCAATCCATTCAAATACAAATGATATTTTTTTAAATGAATCCACAAAGGAAAATTATTTTAATCTTTCACAAGAAAAAATTGACCAAGAAGAAATTTTGGAACAAAGTGAAAAAAGAAATTCAAATCTAAAATTTGAAAGCAAACTCACAAAAATTAAAGAAAATTCTAATCATAATAAAATAAATTCAATAAAAATAATTAATTTTAATAAAAAAAATTTTAACTCTCAAAATAAAAGTTTATCCACTATCACTGAAACTTCTGATTTTCAAAAAAATGAAATTGAATTTAGATTAGGATTTCAAAAAGAAATATTTGAGAGAGATAATGAATTCTTCACAGTCGAAAATCTAAATTTAAATTTCCGAATGAATGAAGAAACTAAACCAATTGAATCCGATAATGTTCAAAATTATAATGAAAATATTCTTTTTTTTTGTTAATTAAGAAAAAGTTTATTAATAATTTTTGATGGTTTTCCAAATATTTAAGGTTACTTGTCAGTAGATAAGACTTTTTTGATAAATATATATATATTTATTAGTGAAATGAAAAAATAGTAGTTTCTATTAAATGAATAATATATTTAAATAAATATTATATTAATTAATTAAAAAAATATTAAAAGATATAAATTTCTATAAACAACAAATCATTGAAATTATCAAATAATTAAAATTAATTTATTAAAATTTTTTTTTTTTCATCTTGAAGAAAATGAAGTTGGAATTCTTTTTAAAAACAATATTTTTTCTCTGAGAAAAAAATTATTTGATCTTTAGGGTTTATAGTAGTATCAAAAAAAGCAAATAAATTTACTAATGAAGTATTATAATCAATCAAAATAATTACCAATATAATTTTAACTCATTTTTAATTTCATTTTTATAAAATTCTAAATTTGAAAAATAAATATTTAGTTATATTAACAATATATATTATTTTAAATAATATAATAATAATTTAATATTTATTTAAATAAGTTTTGAAAAAGTTTTCCTTCAAATATCTTTAAATTTTATTTTATAAAAGATAAAAAAATAAATAAAAATAATGAGATGAAAATTTCCTTAGTTCAATTGATTTACTGTAAAAATAATTGAAAATCTATTAAATAAGAAAGAAAATAATCATTTTTCTTTTTTTATTTTACTTCTTTATAAGAACAAATTTTGAGTTTAAAATCAGATTTACCGTAATAATGATATATCCGAAATTCTGATTTTAAACACCAATTTCTTAATGGTTTGTGAAGAAAATTATTATAAGGAATAAGTAAGTTAAAGAATAATTTAACATTAGATAGAAATTAGAATTTATTTTTTAATAACTTAACAATCAATTACTCGAAAAATATCTGAAAGATTAAAATCAACAATATTTAAGTATAAAATATTTAAAATCCTAATTTTGTTTTGAGAATAAATTTTATTGATTGTATTTTAATTAAGATAAAGGAAGAATAAATTTAATTTATAAATGAAAAAAATTTATCTTTTAATTATTTTTTAATAAAGTAAATTTCTATTTTAAATTGCAATAATAATTTATTAATGTTTTAAGTCTAAAAAACTTCTAAAATTAAAATTTGAAAATGCAAATGAATTTTGATGAATAAATATAAACATTGCTTAAATTTTTTTAAAATATTTGAATATTATATTTTAAATGGAAATTTAATTTATTATAAATAGAGCAACTCCAGACCTAATCTTTTATTATTTTATTCTTTTAACAATATTATTTATGATATTTTTTGTGAAAGTTGAATATAATTTATAAGAATTTTAGTTTTTATTTCATGAGTAATAAAAAGATTTAAATATTTAATTGCAATCTATATCTTTCCAAACCAGATATAAAATTTTTAAATAAAAAAGTATTCAACTGAAAGATAATTAATGATGTAAATACATTTATATGTTATGAAGATATTTTTTATATTTTTTTTGTATATTAATAACTGTTTCATTTTATTAATGGACCGCCTTTTATAATTTTTTGACTTTAAAAAATATATAAAAAAAAATTTGTCAATCATAAGAAATAGTTAAAAACTCTAGTATTCTTAATATTATCAATTTAAAATTTTCAATGTAACTTAATAACTAAGACGCAATTAAATAAGAACACAAGATATTAGATATATATTTAATTAAGATTCCAATCTAAGTGATGGTAGGCAAAAGATTAACTTATGTAATTTTTAGTTTATTTCTATAATATATGGACATTTATTTAAGTTTATCCAATTAATATACGACTTAGAATAACCTCTATTTTATTTAATTTTTAATGGAAATTTTAAAAATAATATTTAATCCCTAAATTTAATTATATAAAGAGATTAATTAACAAACATTTAAAATAAGATGCTCAATATTCAAAATAAGGAAAATTCAAAGAACAAATTTTTAAGATTAAATTTCAACTTAAAAAATTACATTTTCTCCTATTTACCTTTTGAAGACAATTTATTTAATATTCCAACAGTTTGCAAAAAATTTTCAGATTCTATTAAAAACAAAAAAATAATAAAAGCCTTTAAACAAAATCAAAAAAAGTATTTGAAGGATATAGAATTTGATTTAAATTCAATTAATAAAGTGAAAAATTCCATATATGAAACAAGCGAGAGCGAAAGTACTATAGATGATTTCTGCACATATTTATTATTAAAGAAATACAAGAATTATTATACTTTAACTTTAAGAGAAAAGAAGGATTTATATTTTCCAATTTTATCTAAATTTTTAGCTAAGACAAAAAACATCTCATTTGTTGATCTTTATTCCACTGATATAGGAATTAATGAAGATAATTTAAAGTATTGTTGTGAAGGTTTATCAAAAAATAGTTCAGTTCAAATTGCAAACCTAAATTGTAATAAAATCGGAACAAATTCAAATTCAATGTTTTATATAAGTCAAGTTTTGATAAACAATAAAACTTTAAAAAATTTTTATTTATTTGGAAATTTGATTGGAAGAAACGAAAATGATTTATACTATTTTGCAGAAGCACTTAAAATCAATTCAACATTAGAAGTTATATCTCTTGATGAGAATAAAATAAATGATTTCAAAAGAAATTCAATTTTTCTAAGAAATGCTTTACGAATTAATCATTCTCTAAAAGAACTACAGATAACAATAAATGAGAAATTAAATAAAAGATATGTTAAAAGAGCATTCAAAAGAGCTAATAAAAATCTTAGAGTAAAATAGGGTCTTTATCTAAATTTGAAATGTTTTTTTAAATTTTTTATTTGTTTATTGCAAGTATCATAAATTGGATTAAATGTATTAAGATACATTTTTTAATTTGCCGCTCTGTATAAATAAATATTATTAATTTATAAATTTAATTATTAATCAAATTAACTATCTCAAAAATTTTTAAAAATTATTGAATGATAAATTTATCAATTAAAATTGTAAAAAAATTCAATTATGATTTCTTCTTTAAAATTACGAATTTTATAAAATTATCAGTTAACATCATAAAAACCTTCTTTTTCTATTTTTTATTAAAAACATATAATTTAAAAAAATACTCTCGAGATCAAATAATAAAAAAAGATATTTCCAAAATATAATTTTTTTTCTTAATCATAATTTTATTATTTTTTTCAACTTCATTCAAATATATATTTCATTTTAAATTCTCCAAATTAATTATTCTTGCCTAGAGATTATATCATTATGATTAATCATAACTAAATTTTGAATAATTCCCCATATTCTATCTTAAAAACAAAACTTGATGAAAATCCTACTCATTTAAATTCAATGAAACACAAAAAAAATATTGAATAATTTATGGAAGCAGCTATATTGGTAATTGACATAAATTTAATTCTTAAGTGTTAATTTATAAGTTTGTTTGAAACATGATAATTTTAAATATCTCATTGGAAGAAACTGAATTTTTTATAATAAAACTTTAATTATCCTATTTTAAGAATATTATATTGAATAAAAATTTGATATTTTTGATAAATAAAAATACATATTAATATTTTCTAATATTCATATTATTTAAATCTAGAAGAAAATGTTATCGAAACAAAAACAAATTTTTTAAACTTATTTTAATTTTTTTCAAAATTATATTAAGTTTAAATTACATTCATTTTTTAGTAAATTTAATAACAATAAAAAAAAATATTGTGATTTCATTTTAATTTGTTTCACTTTAATTGCTTAATATTTATGTGTTTTTTCTTCTCATCATAATTTAAATTTTGAGAATTAAGTTAAATTCCTTTATAATAATTTTTTTTAGTCATCTTCATCCTCTTCTTCAAATATATTCATCTTAAAATTTACATGGTCTTCATTTTTATCTCCAGAGAGTAAATTAATATAAAATCTTTGATTTGCTGCTGTCGGCACCACATAATGCCAAAGGCTTGTAGCAACAGCATATGCGAAGAAGCCTCTATAAAAACTGAAAAAGCCAAAATTATTGAAAAGAATTTGAGCAAGTTGAATAAAATTTTTTTCTTTATTAGGAAAATAATCAATTCTATTCGAACGATATATTGAATTTCTCTGCAAAGTTAATAAAGGATATGAAAAAAAATGTGCCAGAGCAACAGCAATTATATTTGTTATTTTATCAGGATATAAATAATAGCTATTTAAAGTGAGGACAAATATAAAATTTCTTGGAATTGAGTAAAGGCAACCTTTATATAATTCCAAAAGTTGATTTTTTTTAATGATAGAAAAAATATTGTCATAAATACGAAATCCTTTACGATAAGGCTGAATTGAAAATCTTGATTCTAGAAATAATAAAGGATGCAATAATAAATCAATAACTGCATATGTAAGCATTTCTTTAAGAATTTTATTAATTTGAAAAAGTCTTCCATAATTATATTCAAAATATTTTTTAAATTGACTAGTTGAAATAAAAAAAGAAAGTCTTAGCATGTTGCCTTTATATAAAGCAACATAACCTTGTCGAAAAATACTGAGAATAGCTTCTCTATAATTTATAAAATAAGAAGGTTTGAATGGTCTATAGAATGAAGAAATCGGAGAGTATTTAAGTAGAAAATTTGAAAATAAATCAGCTTTTTTACCAGGAGTAAATGATCTTATATTATTATCAATTAAAGATTTATCTAAATATTGTAAATTGGCTGAAAGACAATATAAAGGGCCTGTTACTAATGATAATTTTAGGGTTTCCGAGATATAATATTTTTCAATTTCATATTTTTTTTGAATTTCATAGGTTTTTGCACCTTGTTTAAATATACTATGTTGATCATTAGAATTATTCATAATTTTTTTTCATTAAATTTTTAATTTCAATTATTAAATAAAATTTTTTAACATTTTGAAAGAATTAATGAATTTTAAAAACATATAATGTCTAATTAGATTGTATAAATCTTAAACAACATTATAGAATATAAATAAATAGTTTATAATTTTTTTCTACTAATATGAAAGTGAAATTTTAACATCAATTAAAGTTTCAAATTTTAATATTTATTCACAACAGAAAATCAATTTTAATTTTATTTAAAATAAACATCATATAATTAATTATTAAAAATAATTTGGTAATGTATAAGCATTAAAGCAATTAACAACAAAAATTGTCTATTAAAATTTTGTTATTTCAAATAGATTTTTTCGAACTTTTAAATTTTTTAAGTTTTTTAAATTAATTATTACAAAAAATTATTTCATATTTTAAAATCATCTATTAATCCTAAACTACCTGCAAAACAGTTAGAAAATATTATTTGAGCCAATATCTTCTTCGATGGTTTCATAAAATGACAGATAATTATTTTATAGAAATAATTGAATTATGATGATATATTTGTTTTTATTTATTCATAATTATCTTTGTTTTCCCATTATCGAAAATAATGCTCTCTATCTTGTTTACGGATTTTATAACTTTTTGTAAGTTGGACTCGCATTTATAAATCTCCTTTCAATATATTTTTAAAAAATCAAAAATAAAAAAAAATTCTGATTTTTAACAAAAATTTTCTAAAAATTGTCAAACTTTTAATTTTTCAGCAAAAAACATAAGGAGCTTTTCATTTTCTTCTTCATCATTGATATTTTTATCATTCATTTGAATAATACTTGTAAATTTTTTACATTTTTCTTTCATTTCTTCTAACTTGTCAAAATCTATATTTAATAGATCTTGTATGTCAAAATCATTTATTTCATCTTCATTCTTGAATTGAGATAAAAAACTTTGAAAATCAATTATTTGCTTATGACTCTCTATATCACCTATAAACCTTTTGTCGATTATATCTATTATTTTTGATTTTTCATGAAATAATATTGGCTAATATTTAAAAAATATATAAATGCCTTTTCATCTTTTGTTATATATTCTTTTTTAATATCTAAATAATGAGGTGGTGGAATATCTAAAATATTATTATTAACGAAAGGTTTAAAAGGCTTTATTTTGTTTTCTTGTTTTAATTTATTTTCAAAAATTTCATAAAATTTTATTTGTTTTTCCTTTTCACTTAAATTTTCATTTTCATTAATTTCTTGGGAGAGCCTCTTTTTTGTATTAGTTGTTATTGCCACTGCACTGCTTCTATTTCGCATGTTTTTTATCTTTAAAAAAAATTGTGAATTTAATAATATATTATATATTTTTAGAAATTTTAAATTAATAAAATTCAATGTTTTGAAGAAAACTATTCTATTTAATTTTAATTAAAAAACTTTAAATGACAAATTTATATTTATTTTAATTTAAAAGAGTTTAATTTCTATTCAATATAGAAAATTCAACAACTTATTCGGTTACAATAACGTTTTCATAATTTATTTATAAACAACTAATCTAATTTATTAATCCTAAGAATAAAATAATTTAATATTGAGATTTTTAATTATCATGAAATTTTCTTGATTATTTTCAAAAGTTAATTGCTATATTAATCGAGAGGGTTTTTTAGAAGCATATTAAAATTTACAATAAAACATTGGCTCCAAATTGTAAAAATACTAGTGATAACAGAAATATGTTGACTTTTATAATAAATTGAGTAATTTTTTCATTTATAGATGATAAAAACTCTTTTTTAGGCTTCTCGGATTTTTTATAAATCTCAATCAGAGGATTCATTATTTTAAACCATAATTTTGGGTATAGAGCTAGTAACATACATAATGCATATCCATTTGGTAGCAAAGGTGAATCTTCATGTGTACAGAGAATTTGATAAGGTTTTAAAGCATTTTCATGATGATCTGAATGCCTTTGCAATTTAAATAATATATAATTTGTCATTCTATGAGGAGCATTCCAAGAATGGGTGTTATTGACATTTTCATAATTTCCGTTCTCAAGTTTTTTCCTTTCCAAACCATAATGCTCAATGTAATTGACAATCTCAAGTAATAAAAAGCTTCCTATACCAATTATTATCTGAAGTAGCATGCCTAATAAACCAAATAAACAATAGAATAACACAGGGAATAGCAAAATAGCTACAGTAAAGTAAATCATTCGATTTTTCCAAGTAAAAGCTGTTTCATATTTTTCAAAGCAATTTTTATTTTCAATTTCCCATGCAGAGATATAAGTACAAAAAACGGTTCTAGGAAAAAATTTATAAATAGACTCATTTAGACGAGAACTAGCTGGATCATCATAAGTTGCAACATTTCTGTGATGCCCTTGATTATGTTCTATTAGAAAATGCATGTAGAAAGCTTTCGATAGATTTAATGTTCCAAAAATATTATCAAATTTCTTAATCTTGTGATTTAGTTCATGAGAAGTATTGATTGATGCACCTTCAAATACAATCATTATTAAAAGAATTCCAAGATTATAAAGATATCCATGCTCATTTTTTATTATTTCCCTTATCCCCCAGAATAATAATATCCAATCCAAAGAAATTGTCAGAATTAAAGGAATTTTAAAACGCACCATATTTTTGAGTTCTTTTTGTTGTTCTTTTGTAGGATTTTGTAAATCCATAGATAGGATTTGGTCTAAGATTGGAAATATGCCAAAAAATATCCATATTGCAATAAAAGGATTTTTTAAATATGTAGAACAATAGTAAAAAATTAAATATAGGAATACTAATGTGTAATATGGGATCGGATTGTATATTGATATTTCCATATTTATTAATTTTTATATTATTAAAAATAATTAATTTTCTTGATGATATTTTCTTCATCAAATATTCTAAAAAAAAAATTATTTTATAATTTCTGATTATATTTATAAAAAATAATTTTTTAAATTATAATTTTTATTTTTATTTAAAAATAATTACAATGATTACTAAATATATTTTTTCTTTAATTTTTTTTTCTTTTCTATTATGTAAAATTGAATAATATTTATAAATATATGAAAGTTATCTAAATAAAAACTAATTTAAAAAATTTTGAATGATAAATATTCTTTTTATAATTTTAACTCATATATGAATTATGTTGTAAATATTTTAAAAGATAAAAATTTATTCTTATTTAATTTAAAGTTTTATTTGGGTAATGAAATTAAATTAAAGCAAAAAGCATTTTAATATTGCTAATTAGAATAAGTCATTCATTTAATTACAAAATTATTTAATATAAATATTTTTTGAATTCTAAAAAATATATATATACAAATCAAAAACTATAATATAAAAACTATTAATTCCAAACTAAATATAATATCATCTAATTTTATTATCGATAAAAATTTAAATGATTAACATTAATTTGTTATTATAAACTCCAACAAATTAACTCTTTTTCATGATAAAAAGCAAATTTGTGGATCTAGCATAGTATGAAGATTTATACTACATTGAATAAAATATTTATATATTAAGAGCAGAAAACCCTTTTTAGTTATTTTTAAAATGATCACCATTTTATAAATTATTAAAATAAATTTCTTTATGTTTAAGCATCAAAGCAATTAAAAGTGCTTTAAGATTAGATTCTATCCTAAATTTTGTTTTATTGACTTTCAGTCTTTAAATTACTCTTTTTATAGAGTTTATCGAGGTTTAATTTATCCCAATATTTCTTTTTTATATCATACAATAAATTTTCATATATTTCTCTATTATCTCTTTTAGGATACTTATCACATATTTTTTTAATACCAGTTACCTCTCTTTCCATTAATTTCATTTGTCTTTTATACTCAACTTGTTGAGTAGCATGCATACTATCAATTATTCCATTTATCTTGATTTTTAAATCATTATCTCGTATTTCTTCATTTATTACTTTTTGACAGATTTTATTCAACCTTTCAATTTTGTCTTCATCATAATTTGACAAAGATTTTATAAATTTTGGGGAAAGACAATTTTTAGAATTAAGATATTGAATTATATTAGCTTTGTCAGATTTAATTTTTTTATCTAAAGCAAATTCAAAATCAACTAATTTAGCACCTGGGGTTAGAAATGGACTTCGGAAATTTGTCTGCATCACATTCGTTAATCTATTTTTCATATTGACACCAGAAACAATATTATTTTTTATATTGACCATAGCATCATCATTGATAATTTCTTTCATTTTATAGGAAGTTCTAAGAAAATCATTTTCTTGTTCTGCACTCATCATTAATGAAACAGGCATTTTCATATTAGGATCTGTATCATTACTATCTGTATTATTTGCAGATTTTGTATTTAATAAATTTACACTATCTGAATCTTGCTCAATTTTTGAATTTTTATTATTTGAATTTTTGCTAGGAGATATTTTTGATAATTTTTGATGCAAAACAGGTAAGAGGCTTGATTCTTCGAGTTTTATTTCATTGTACTTTTCCGCAATGTTTTTGGGAATACTTAATTTTTTAGCCTTTATTTCAATTACTTTATAGTTTTTAGAGTTTCTCATATTTTCAAGAATGTCTTTTAGATTATTAGTACTCATACTAGTTGCCTTTTTATCTGTGTAATAAGTTTCATAAGTGTTCATGTTTCCTTTAGTGCTAGTCGTAACCTGCTGCGGATTTTTTTGTAAAGTTCGTAACATTTTCTCATGGTTTAATGTTTTCAATAACTCTCCTCCCTGTTCTGTTATAATTATTCTCATTTTTTAATTGATTGTTAATTTTATTTAATTTATTTTTCTTTAATAATAATGGTTATATTAATATCAATATAATTTAAAAAAATTCTACTTATAATTTTTTTCAATATAAAAAACAAATGTTTATATTAAAATTATAAATATACCTAGTCCGGCTATTATTAATTTTTAAATATTTTTATTAAGATTGGGGA
>Ga0194116_10007052_pt1 | contig 11730 bp, 7 predicted proteins | sample TA2MahsurfametaG_4_FD_148617 | JGI IMG/M metagenome (GOLD analysis project Ga0194116, IMG submission 148617) | Freshwater microbial communities from Lake Tanganyika, Tanzania - TA2015008 Mahale S9 surface | ecosystem: Environmental > Aquatic > Freshwater > Lake | place: Tanzania: Lake Tanganyika... | reverse complement strand
TGAAACGATGAAAAAAATGGGTGAATTAGGCCTATTAGGAATATTTATTCCTGAAGAATATGGCGGCTCAGGGTTTTCCTATTTCGAATATGCTACAGCATTGATGGAGCTTGGTCGTGTTTGTGGAGGTGTCGGATTGAGTGTTGCTGCGCACAACTCACTTTGCACTGGACACATCTATTACCATGGTTCAGAAGAACAAAAACGAAAATATTTACCAAAGCTTACCTCCGGTGAGTGGATTGGAGCGTGGGGATTAACTGAACCAAATACTGGTTCAGATGCAATGCGCATGAAAACCACGGCCGTTAAAGAAGGAAACGAATGGGTTATAAACGGTGCTAAAAACTGGATTACCCATGGTTTATCCGGAGACGTAGCTGTAGTTCTAATTCGAACAGGAGAGCTTCTTGATAGCAACGGGATTACCGCGTTTATTATTGAAAAAGGAACCCCTGGATTCTCCGCGGTAAAAATCAAAGAAAAATTAGGCGTACGAGCAAGCGAAACAGCTGAATTAATATTTGACAACGTGCGTGTTCCAGAGGAAAACGTTATAGGACAAGTTGGAATGGGTTTCAAGCAGGCGATGCAAATATTGGATGGCGGAAGAATTTCTATAGCCTCTTTGAGTTGTGGTGTTGCCCGTGGTGCCTATGAAGCTTCTGTTAAATATGCAAAAGAAAGAGAGCAATTTGGTCAACCGATCGCTCATTTCCAAGCTATTGGGTTTAAACTGGCAGATATGGCAACAGAAGTTGAAGCAGCGGAGCTTTTAACTTTTCAAGCCGCTTATCTAAAGAACAATAAATTACCCGTGACAAAAGCAGGAGCATTTGCGAAGTATTATGCTTCAGAGGTTGCGGTAAAATGTGGCAATGAAGCTGTTCAAATAATGGGTGGATATGGTTACACGAAAGAGTATCCGGCAGAGAAATTTTTACGTGATGCCAAGTTGATGACCATAGGCGAAGGAACATCTGAAATTCAAAAATTGGTTATTTCACGAGAAATTTTGAAATAATTCTTTGATATTATTGATTTTGTCATATCTTTGCGTCCCTATTCAGAAATTAAAACTTAATTATATATGTTAATTATTCCGATAAAAGAAGGTGAAAACATCGAAAGAGCGTTAAAAAAGTACAAGAAAAAGTACGAAAAGACTAACGTTATGAAGGAATTGAGAAATCGTAAAGAATTCGAAAAACCATCTGTTGTTCGCCGTCAGGAAGTAATTCGTGCAGCTTACAAACAGCGCATGCAATCTCAACAAATCTAATTACAATATATTTATTTTCTCGAGCCACACTTTTTAGTGTGGCTTTTTTGGTTTTTAGCATCAATCAAAAAGCAAATCGGCATCGATGCCTTCGTTTTGATCTTTAATGAAAATGGTTAATTCACTTAAAATTTGCATTTTTCGTTCGTCGTTTTGACTTTTATTTTCCACAAACTCTTTCAAATGCAATTGAGCCTCTAATAGTTGACTTTCCGAAAATGGACCTGGCATGTTTTCCATTATGGTTAAACAATCCAAAGCTACTAGGTAGTCTCCTGAAACACTTATTTCAACGAAGTCAGCCAGGTATTCAGAAAAATCCAACTTAGACTCCCACAAAATAGGTAAAAACAATTTTAAGACTTCATTATCCTCTTCGTTTTTAATAACTTGAATAAATACTTCAGCGGAACCGGAAATTTGAATATCCGAAAGTAATTTTGCTATTTGTTTTTGTAAACTAGTCCCTGCCTTTAATTTGAGAATATCAAATAACGGTTGAATTACGGATAAATCTCCAATAGATGCTAGTTCAAGAATCGCTGTAGAACTTTTAGACTCTGATTCGGACTTTAAATCAAGTAAAAGTTGACTCAATTTTTGCTTTGTTTTTTCTTTATTTGACACGGGTTGGTATTAATTTCAAAGTTAGAACAATAGTTCGAAACGTCGATTTATTTCTTTTATGAAATTTTCATTGTTTAAAAAAATTAAAATCGTAAAAATAAGAAATCAATTAAGTGGGCAACTTTGCTTAAAATCAAGAACTATGAAAAATGTTTTATTTTTTGCGTTGATTACAATAACACTTAGTGCATGTGTTTCAGCTAAACGCTTTAAGGAAATGGAGGAAAGAGAGCGAATTTGCGCGGATGAATTAGCTAAATACAAGCAAAGTAGCAATGATTTCGAAGCGAAAGCAAAAGATTTGGAGACCAAATATGATATTTCATCAAAAGATGTTAGTCAGCTGAAGCAAGACACTTCGAAGATAGGAAGCACATATCGACTTTTAAAACGGGATTACGATGTGTTAAAAACACAACACAAAAGTTTGGAAACTTCATTTGAAAAGTTGAAAAATTTAAGTGCAAAAGAAACAGCTGCCCTACAAGCTGATTTGGAAAGTAAAAATCGAGAACTTCAGAAAAAAGAAGATGCATTGTTAAAATTAGATCAAGAATTAAAAGAGAAACAAAAACTTTTGGTTGAACGTGAAAAAAGGGTTAATGAACTTGAGGAGGCAATTCGTAAAAAAGACGCTGTTGTTCAGTTATTGAAAGCCAAAGTGGCAAATGCTTTAAGGGGTTTCGAAAATCAAGGTTTGACCGTCGTTCAAAAAAATGGAAAAATTTATGTAAGCTTAGAGGCAAAGCTACTTTTTAAATCAGGAAGTACTTTCGTTGAACCTGAAGGGAAAAAGGCGTTGATTGAACTCGGAAAAGTACTCGAAAATGAAAAAGACTTAGAAATTGTAGTTGAAGGACATACCGACACGGACAAATTAACTAGTTCGGTTTCACCCAAAAACAATTGGGAATTGTCTGTTTTGAGAGCAACATCGGTTGTTGATATTTTACTAGCTAATTCAAAGATGTCTCCGGCGCAAGTAATGGCAGCTGGAAGAGGTGAGTTTCTACCTGTAGACGCCACTGATAAAGCTAAAAACAGAAGAATTGAGGTGATTATTTCCCCTAATTTGAACGAATTATTCGAAATCATCTCTGATTAACGCAATACGTTAACATGACCTGTCATCATCTCATCAATTCCTCGATTTGGTCGATAAGTTAATTTCCAAGTATAGGTTCCGTCAGGCACGCGTTTATTATTGTATGTTCCGTCCCATTTAAAGTTTTGATCTTCCGTATAATACAACTGCTCTCCCCAACGGTTAAAGATTTCCATTTTTATCCACTTTACACCAATAAAGCTTCCTGAAAAATATTCATTGTATCGATCTCCATCAGGGAAAAATGAGTTTGGGATATAAATGTAAAACTCCTCGTAAATAGTAATGGGTTTTGTAATGCTATCCACACAACCTTTTGCATCTGTTGCAACAAGGGTTACAGTATATTCTCCAGGTGAATCAAATACATGGGAAGGATTTACTAAAGTAGAGTATCCACCATCGCTAAAATACCAATCATAAATATAACCGTTTAAAGTTAAATTCTGAAAAGTAATTGGAAGGCCTTCCATCAAATTTTGACTGAAGATTCCGAAATCGGCATCTGGTTTTACCACAATTACTTGAGCGATTGTTGGGACGCTAAATGTTTGACAATCATCAGAAACCTGCACGATATAAGATGATGTTGAATACGGTTTAACCCAAATTCCAGGCACGGTATCTCCCGTTGCCTCCCAATAATAATGGTAATTTCCGTACCCACCAATGGCATTAACCGAAATAAAGGCACTATCGCCAGGACATATTTCAGGAATTGTATTAATTGAAGTCAAAAGAGGTGGACTTAAAATGGTATACGTTATTGTATCAGAAACTACCGAACCACACTCATCTGAAACCGTAATAATGTAATTTGTAGTTACCGAAGGCTGAACAGTGATCGAATCTAAACTGGAAATAAACGAGCCATTACTTGTCCAAACGTAATCATAAACACCTAAACCACCGCTAGCCGTTACGTTAAAAACCTCATCCACATAAGGACAAATTGAAGATAAGTCATCAGATGTTGTTATTTCCAATGGTTGATATACAGGTACCACCACAAAAACTGTATCCGTTGCGCTTGAAGCTGAACATTGTGCAGTAACTGTGACGGAATAAAGACCAGAAGTTGTTGGAGACAAGCTTATCGAGTTGCTGGTTTGACCATTGCTCCAGCTGTAATTATATGGCGCCAATCCACCCGATACCACGGCTAATAATGTGATGTTGTCACCTGGACAAGGGATAACGGGATCATTAATATTTACACTCAATGGTTGGACATCTTGAATCGTTAGGGTAATATTTTGAGGTGTTAAATTTCCACAAGGATCAGTCAATAAAAAGGAGAGGATGATACTCTCTTGATTTTCATTGAGTAGGTCAGTATTCGTGGTAATATTAAATGTTGCCTGCGATTGGCCTGGCTGAAAAGTAACACTTGCTGGAATTCCTGTGTAATCATCAACATTGGTGGCTGTCCCATTAACTTGAATTGGAATTGTTAATGTGGTATTTAAATTGTTTTCTCTAGAAAGTGTCACTGTTGCAGAAACACAACCCTCTGCCATGATCGAAGGAGAACTGAAAAGAGTATCAGAAATGGTGTAATTAATAGAAATTGGCGTCTGCGAAGACAAACTGTTTGCTTCTAAAAATATTCCCGAATCCCATTGCCCATCTCCCACATCTGCAACTGCAAGAATTAAATGATATGTTTGTCCGCATTGAACTTTAGAAACAGCAGTCAAGACGTCGGTAAACCCGTCATATTGTATATAGTACGGGTTTGAATTATATGGAGCCGTATTTCCATCCCCATTAAAATTGTAAAAAGAGGAATTCGTAATGGCATTTACGTTATTGATAGAAACTATACTTCCATTGTTCGGTAATTTGGCAATGTTCTGAATGCCCGTAATTCCAGGACCCGATATAAAAAATCCAAAAACGTCGTTATACCCTGAATTATTTGGTGGAGCAAATTCTGGATATTCGTCAGAACCAAACACATATTTAAACTTCACGGTATCAGAATATGGAATAAAATCAAATTCCAAAATTGCGGCATTGTATGTTTGGACACCATTTATCAAGTTGGTTAAAAGTCCAGAACCACCAGCTCCATTATCAATCCCCGCTCCAGCTTGATTATTTGGGCCTTGCGGACCCGACCCGTTATCAAGGATAGTTCCCGTTGTCATAACGATGCCCTGATTAATTCCTAAATTTGTTCCTGTTGCAGTAAATGACCCGATGGAAGATGGGCTACCATTATACATAATATTTGAAACCGTAACACCTGGCCCTAGTAGAACATTTTGAACCAAACCTAAAGGAGAAGTGCCTATATTCGTTACTAATTGTGAAAACACAAAATTAAGCCTCGTTAGAACGATCAAAACTAATATTAAAAAATGTTTTCTCACAATGTTTTAATTATAACGTAAAACCTAAATTTTCGTTGTTGTTTTTAACATGTTTTTTAAATAAAAATGGGTAACCATAAGGCTACCCATTCCAATACGTTAATTATAAGCTTATTACTCTATCATTAATCTCTTTTGAACTATTGTTCCATTAATGGCCGTTTTAACAATGTAAACACCTGATGAATAAGAATTTACATTTAAAGGAATAGTGATGTTTCCATCTAATAAACCATAATTTCTTTGCGACATTAATTTCCCCGATAGATCAAGTATTGAAACCTCAACTTCTGTAGTCGATTTCAAATTAAGCGCAATGTTTGCTTGAGAATTAGATGGATTTGGATAAATATTCACAGATTCATCAAGTTGGGTTACATTTGCTTCATACAATCCCGCATTGCTTCCAGATACATATCCGTTTGAAACAGCTTCTGTTATAGTTGCTTTCCCTGCATTATCAATTTTTCCTGAAGGATCAATTAATAAGCCTACAATATGAATTTCATTTTCATCCCATGTTGTAGGTAAAACAAAAGAAAAGTTTAAGGTATGTTGGTCTCCTGATACAACTGTTACAGGAAAGCTATTTGTGTATCCACTAAAACTTGGAGCAATTGCTCTCGCTACATGATCATACACCATTTGAGCTGCTGGCACAGGGTTTCCAAGGGTTTCATATCCGCCCATAACACCATTATTACCTCCAGAATATGCATTTGACTGGTTATAACCAGAACCTGTTCCAGTAACGCCGTCTTCTGTTAAAACACACGCCAATTTATAGTTGCTGTTTGCACTAGCTTGAAAATCAGCCGTTACAGAAACATTCAATGTTCTTGTCGCTGCATCCCATGTTGCTCCATTTGTAATAAATGCTTTTGGTGCGATTTGTACTCTGGTTAAGAAGTCTGGAGTCATTCCAGAAGGATCAACATCATTTCCTCTATCAACAAGAGCACTTGGATATCCAGAAATTAATCCACCAAATGCCGCATCATAATTAGTAACTGTCATTGGATCTCCGTTGTGTACAGCAATTCCAGCCCAAAACTGACTGTATTTCGTATTGAATTGATCCATGAAAACAGCTCCGCGTGGACACCATTGACACCACGTGCCTGTTCCTTCTTCGCTCACTACCATTTTTCCTACCGCAGGAACAACTGGATTTATTGACCCCACCAACGTATTATCGCTGGAAATATCATCTGTTGTACCATTAACATTAGAAACCGTTGCTGTATACACTTGATTTCCTGCAACTAATGGCAAAGAATTCAAGGTCACTGCATAATTAGATGTGCTTGCAATATTCACACCTGTTACGGATTGAGAATAATTATTCCCTCCATAATTTAAATTAACATCAAATGAAGTTATTGCGGTTGTTCCCGCATTTACTACTGTTAGTTTAGGGGTAACGTTTTGACCTGCTAGTTCTCCACCTAAATATGCCATTGCCATCATTCCATTTAAGTTTGAAAGCGTATAAGGCTGGTGATCGAAACTTACGTCATCAACGTAAAATTGACTATTTTGTATTGGATATAAATCTAATGACGCTAACGCATTAACACCGTTAATCCATGTGCCAACTAAGTTACCATCAATGTATGCTTTCCACACCTTCAAGGTTAAATTAGCTTCAATTTTAAGTGTAAACCAAGCTGCTTGTGGATAAGTACTTACCACTAAATTGGATGTTACTCCATCGTCAATGTACATATCGCCAGCATCAAAATTTACATTCAAGGCCCACGTTTGTCCAATTGTTTGAGAAGCTTGGAAATTGAAATAACCCGTTTTTCCTGAATTTACATAGAAATCTGATTGAAATGTAAAAACACCGCTATTGTACAATGGACCAAAATCCAAAACCACATCTTGCGGACCTCCATTTGCAGAAGTTGATGAAAGATAAATTGATTTTGTACCACTACTAGCTTGGTTTGTGGTAACCTGAGCATCTTCAGCGCCACCCTCCGCACCTGACCATGTAGTCCAGGATGTAGACTGAGGACCAACATACGATCCCGCTGCGTAACTTTCAAAATCATCTGTGAAGATTTGCGAGAAACTAAATGTTGATAAAAAAGTTCCAATCAAAAGAAGTAAAGGTTTTTTCATAATTATTGTTATTAATTTCATTAAAATTAGAAATAATATTTTAATCTTCAGATAGATGTCTAATTACTTCAGCTGCACCCATTAATCCAAAAAGAGCAGGCATATAGCTGATGGTTCCGTAAAATGACTTTTTACAAACAGGACATTCTACCTTATTTCCACGGTATAGCATTGGTGCAAAATGCGGAAAACGTAACTCAAATGAACTAAAAGTGGTCGCGGTAAGCGATTCAAAAGGAATTTGAATCCGCCGCGTCGGAGTGGCAATTTGAAAATGATTAGTTTTTGGGAAGCTCGAGGGGATTTTAGGTCATTCAAAATGGAATATAAGTCTTGAACTTATCGCAGAATTTGTATAAACCCTGATTTAACACCGTCTTTTTGTTGCCCACCTGAGAAAAACTCCAGTTTGTAGAAATACAATCCGTCTACCAAATCAGCACCGTTTTGTGTTTTTCCAGCGAAAGGAACTCCCCCTTGTCCATGGCTGTAAACCATTTGTCCCCAACGATTAAAGTAGCTCAATGTGTAAGTATCGCAGGTCTTGAAAAAGGCATCAACGTCTAATTCATCGTTTACATTGTCATTATTCGGTGTGATAACATTCGGAAAAAGAAAATCATCAAAAGAATAAATGTTTTGAATTATTACATCGATTACACTGAAAGGGGAAATACATCCGGCATCTGAAACTTGATAAGCGGAATAAACCCCCATATTTGGCACAAACATTTGAAAGTTATTACTTGCACTGCTTGAATTAAAATTTTGTGGACCTGTCCAAGCAATTGTTGCATTCGGAATTAATTCTGCGCTTAACATAGCTTCATCACCAGGACAATTTATCAAATTCACGGTTAAAGCTGGTGCTGGAGGAATTGGTGACACCACGGCAACAAAAGTTTGATTTGCTGAACAACCTGAAGCACTTGTCGCAGTTAAGACGATATTATAAGTACCTTCAATCGGAAAATCTCCTTGAAAATTAGTGGCATTAGATACAGATGTCCCGTTTACTGTCCAATCATAGTTGAGGTTAACAACAGGCGAAACAGATGTTGCATTCGAAAGATTAATTGTTTCTCCTGCACAAATAGCTGTATTTCCAGTAACCGAAATTTGTGGAATTCCGAAAATGAGTAACTCTTGTGTGCTTTGACTGCTACAAACTACCCCGCCATTATTCTCGGTAATTGTGAGGTTAATACTGTAAGTTCCAGCACTTGGAAAAGTATGCGTGAAATTTGGACCATTTCCTTGGGCTGTTCCGTTGATTGACCATGCGAACTGACTACTTGAACCACCTACCGTACTTTGATTCGTGAAAGTTACCGGTGTGTTCGCACAAGCACTTTCTACCGAAAATTGTGCTGTTGGAGAAGGAAAAACAATAAACGTTTGATTTAAAGTGTCATTACAACCGAAAGAAGTTGAAGCAACCAATTGAACTGCATAATTACCTGGGCCAGTGTAATTAAAAGGAACACTATTACCAACCAAAGGAGCGCCAGCATTTACAGTCCAAGTATTCGTTAATGTTTGATTTGCAAAACCTATGCTTTGTGCCACCAAATTCATAGGGTTTCCATTGCAAATGTTGGGAATGGTGGCTAAAGCGGTCGGAAAATAAAAGTGGTTAACGTTTTGTGTGCTTGAACTTATACAACCTTGCGCTGATGTTATTGTTAAAGTCACTTCATAGATTCCTTGTGGGTTGAAAATATGGGAGAAGTTATTTGAACTTTGGGTTGTACCGTCATTTGCTGTCCATAAAATGACATCGGTTTGAGCATTAGCAAAAGAGGAGGTACTGGTCAAAACCGTTGGCGAACCTTCATTTTTACAAGAAGCATCTACTGTAAAAGACGCCACTGGACTTGGGTTTACGACTACGTTTTGGGTTACCGTTGCCGTACAACCTGAATTAGTGGTTACCGTGAGTGTTACAGAATAAGTGCCCGGAGTTGTATAAGTGTAAGTTGGATTTTGCTGTGTGCTTAAGGATGAACCATCACCAAAATTCCAAGAATGGGAAGTGATTGTTCCAACAGTTGTGGTTGAATTATTGGTAAATACTGAATTTGCTTGTCCGAAACATGAAGCCGGAGCTTGAAATGCCGCTGTTGTAATTGGCTGATCATATATTAAAACCAAAAAACCGTTACCAGCAGATTGTGAGGAAGTTCCTCCATGACCAACGCCAGCAAGAAAATGAATATCTCCAGAATTTGCCGGATTAACTCCATTCGCATTTGTAAGTGTATTTCCCGTTCCAGAGGCAAAATTTCCACCGCCTCCACCGCCACATCCTCCACAATCGCAACCTGTAGGAGCACTTCCACCCGTCCCACCGTTTCTACCACCGCCACCGCCTCCACCGCCTGCTCCGTCTGCTCCGTTTCCGCGGTCGCCTCCTTGAGTTCCGTTTCCGTTTGCACTATTATTTGTAAACCCTTGATTACACCCCGAAACAGTAAATCCATTCTGTCCACCGCCACCTCCAGCAGCACCTGCACTTTGGTTTCCACCGCCGCTGCCACCACCACCTCCGCCTGCAACAACCAGTGTATTTGAGCCAAGATATATTCCTGTCCCCCCACCTCCTCCGCCTCCTCCGCCAGAACAACCATTCGACCCAGCATTTCCACCTCTCCCACCGTTAAGTTGACCATTACCCCAGCCACCAACACCACCAGGGGCTGAACCCGCACAGTTTGTTCCAATTGCACCTGCGCCACCAACAATTATACTCAAAACTTGACCCGGTGTAACGGCTATAGTTGTTTGTGTAAATGCCCCTCCACCTCCACTTGCACCATTATAAGTATCATTTCCACCTTTGTGACCACCAGCACCCCAAGCTTTAACTGTAATACTTGTAACACAAGTTGGAACGGTAAACGTTTGAACTGCTCCCGTGTAATTGAAAGTTTGAACAGTCTGAGTGAATACTGCATTTGTCAAAAACAAAACAACAAACGAAGCTAAGCACGCCGAGTACCAATTTTTCAAAACCATTTTCAAAGAATTTGAGAGAATAATAATTTTATAATAAAGTTTTTTCATGGTTTTGTAAAATTAATTTGATTTAAAATAATATTTATGGCCGGTGCCACGATCATAAATCCATAACTCTTTTTTGGGTAATCTTAGTATTTGATAATTTCTAAATCCATTATTTCCCGAAATATTACCCGTTAAATCGAGCGTCAATCCCCAAGTACCTAAATGCCAATCCCATGAAGTTACAAATTCCTCTAAAACACCATTTTTTTGAACTTTATAATTTAAACTCTTGTCTTTTGAAAATTCCAAATAGAATGGATAAATTGTTCCCTCTGAATAAGTTGAATCTTGTCCGTCATAATATTCAACCTTTGTTAATTCCCATGATCGTGTTAACCTTTTCTCTTTGGAAAGAAAACTAAAATACGGACCTTCTTCGTACTTAATACAAGAAGATAAAAGCAACAAAATGAGCGAAATACTTAAAACATTTTTTATAATCGTAAATTTTTAATCAAATATACGTTCTTTTTCTGAAAGGAACTTTATTACTTCAGCCGCACCAATTAATCCAAAAAGAGCAGGCATATAACTAATAGTGCCGTAGAATGACTTTTTAAAATTAAGTCCATTTGTCATTTTCAACGATAGTTTCTCTTGAATTTCTTCCGAAAAAACAGCTTTAATACCTCGAAAAGAAATGTTTTTTCGTTTCATTCGCTTTTTAATATGGGCACCTAATTTACAATTAAAGGTGTTCTCCAAATTGGAAACCTTTACCTTAGACGGATCCATTTTTCCACCAGCTCCCAAATGCGTAATTATTTTAATTTTCAATCGCTTACATGCAATTATCCATTCCAATTTTGGAGTAACCGAGTCAATACAATCCATTACATAATCTGGTTTGTATTCCTCTAAAAGCTCCCAAACACGTTTAGGCAGAACGAATTCTTCAATTACATTCAATCTTAGTTTTGGATTTATGTCTATTAATCTTTCAGCTAGAACAACCGCTTTATTCTCTCCGATTGTTGAATCCATTGCCGTAAGTTGACGGTTTTTATTCGTTGGGTCAAAAACATCCCCGTCGATAATTGTCATTGTTCCAACTCCCGAACGCGCGATAAATTCAGCAGCAAAGGATCCTATGCCGCCTAAGCCAACAATTAACACGTGTGAATTTTGAAGTTTTTCTATTT
>Ga0194116_10007051_pt1 | contig 11732 bp, 10 predicted proteins | sample TA2MahsurfametaG_4_FD_148617 | JGI IMG/M metagenome (GOLD analysis project Ga0194116, IMG submission 148617) | Freshwater microbial communities from Lake Tanganyika, Tanzania - TA2015008 Mahale S9 surface | ecosystem: Environmental > Aquatic > Freshwater > Lake | place: Tanzania: Lake... | reverse complement strand
CTCAATTCGTAACGCGCCGCAAACCCATTCGCCGGGTCAACCGCACCCTTCGTCTCGGGAATGTCGGCAATGTGCCCCACCGTCGCCCTCACGATGAAGCCCTTGCCGAGAAACTTCTCGATCGTCTTCACCTTGTGCGGCGACTCAACTACAACCAGTTTGGATTTCCGTGCCTTTGTCATGGGCCGGCGTCATACACCCACCCCCTTCTTTTCGGCCCGCAGCGACCGGGCGCAAAGCCAAGACCTTCAGGCATTTCCGCAAAGACTTGACGGTCTCTGGCGCGCGCACGCATGTCGCGCGCGCGCGTGTACGGGTAGGCGAGAAACTGACGACTCAACCCTTTCTCCGATGAGAAAACGCTGCCCTAGTATTTGATCCAAAGCGGCAAAGGCTGCGACGCCAAGGATGTCGAATGCAAAAGTTCAGAGATTGGTCACAAATTGAATGGATCACTCTTCGCGCCGAGTTCATCAACGCGCTCTACCTCCCGAAACATACTGATGACAATGGACGACCGAATCTGCTTTGCACGTGCGAAACGTGCAGCGAGGTGCCGCGACTAGCTAACCGTTGTGGTCTTGATTTTTATGGTGACTTTGAGCATTTTCATGAGAGTGTTCTTGAACACATGTCGAGCCTCGAGGACCATGTCACAAACGACATGCGTGATGCCTTGTTAATGGTCCGAACTGCATATTTGTTCGGCATGTTTGAATCTGACGATATTTTGCGGGGATATCTAGAAGTACCCATGATCGTGGGTGAAATCCTTAGCTCCGAATACTTCACTTCGTTGTCGATGAGTCGCACGAATGAGAATGCACATCGGCGCTTTACGCGGGAATTAGTGACCGCACTCGTCGAAGTCGCACTCCCGGACTCGTATTTCAATTGGTGCCAGCGCAGAAGTGGGATGACTTGGGCTAAGACCTGCTGATCAGTTTGGCTATTTCACCGCAGTTCGGACATTCGACCTCTTCATCGTCCTCACCCAACAGCGGCACCTCGTCGCACGAAGGGCACACTTTACCCGATTAGATTTCAGTCGCTACGCGACTTGAAACGATTTGATGCAGCGCAACCGTGACCCTCAGGCAGGCGACAGTCCAATGTTGCCAGGACTTGAATCAAGCTCGTTTTCCACATCTGTCAGAGACTTTCCATTCCTTAATTTGCCAAAGACACCTTGGAGTCCGTCGAGATCGCCCGCCAACTGATCCACACGGACAACCACGCTCGCCTTGGCAAATCCAGCACCAATCCACAGCCGTGACCGTTGAGCACTCATTCCACAATTGATCCACGACACAGCTTCATTCGGAACAAATCCGTATTGTTGCCACGCGAGAGCAGCCTCGGGCGTTAGACCACGAATCGACTGCCACGACTTCGCATCACTTGCGATAAATCCTCTGTTCAACCAATCCCTGGAGTCGCTCCCCGAATCGAAGCCAGCCTCTCTCCATTCCGCCGCCAACTCAGGGTCCATGCCACTCCATCGTGCGTAATCGCTTGGGGTGAATCCAGCGAGAGTCCATTGACTCGCGAACTCCGGCAAAATCACTGAATTCACTACTCTCCATGCCCGCATCTCTTCGGAGGTGAACCCGAGATTCTTCCAGTCGGCACTCTTAATCGGGTCATTTCCCCACTCATGCGCCTCTGTGGCGGTGAATCCAGACTGGATCCATGAGGGAACTGTTGGCAGTTGTGAGTCAGTAAAGCCGGCCGCCATCCAAGGCTTCACGTCAAAGCCTTCTCTCGAGATTCCCGCACCAAGCAAATTCTCCGTAAGACGTTTCGCGTCGATCATATTAAGGACGCCGTTAAAACTGCTCGGAAAAGCCTCTTTGGGTGCGTAGCCACCGTTTCTCCACGAAGCTGCCACCTCTGGGGTGAAACCGCATTCTTTCCACTCCCTCGCTTCGACCGCCGTAACTGACTTACTGATGCTCCATGCTCTTGCATCAGCAGGCGAGAGCCCCTCACTTTTCCATGTGACCCAGCGGGCGAGGTCGGGTGACAGCGAGCGCCATTCATTCGCTTCGGTGTTCGAACAAGCCTGACCGAGTGCAGCTCTCCAATCGGCGAGTTTTCGGGGGCCCTCCGGGTGAGGACCCCAAACTTCTACAAACGCGCTGATTTCTTCCTCTTCATCAACTCCTACCGCGCTCCACCCGTCAGCGTTGCAGTCTGCGATTTCCTTCTCCCGCTTGGCTCGAGAGGCTTCGAAAATCTCGATAACGCGCCTCGGGACCTTGACTCCCTTCTTGCCAGCGAAGCCGATGAGAGGCTGAAGACTCTTTTCAGATCGGCTAATCGCTTCTGTTAACGAACGTGGCAGCCGCGAAAAGTCAACTCTCCAGCCCGAGGGCGTCCTCACGAGCACGATCTTCAGGAAAAATGCGACAAGACCGACGACGATGAGATCCCTAATCGTCACAAACCACCACCAACCGCATATTGAGAAGATACAGCCTCAATCTCGTGGGAATTGCGACTCAAACGACCTCCGCAAAGACCCAAATCAGATCTCGCTATTCTTTCTTCAGCCTAGAGATCAGCCATAACCAATGGATGGTCCTCGATGTGCTGCGGGGTGATTGGAGCGAAATGAAGAGGGACCGGCGAGACGGGGACATTGGATTGGTAACTGCACCAGGCGCTGGCGCAATGGGTCAACCCACCCATAAGTACCGAACACTCACGGAACTCGCTGCGGATTCCGGGGGTTCGTTCAGCGAGTTTGGCGAGCTACGTCGAGCTGTCCTTGAACACGTTGATCAGCTAACTGAACTTTGGCGGCAGGTGTCCAAACCCACGGAGCTCGAGGGCATTTCCGGATTCGAAGCGAAAACAGGTAACACGGCGATCGACTCGATGCTGGCCGAGACCAGGAAGATTTTTTCTGGGATGACCGTCGAGATCGGAACGTTCGGCGAGGTCAAAAAGGGTAAAAGCACTCTTGTCAACGCCTTGGTGGGTCGCAAAGTCTCAGCGGTCGCAGCTCCGCCCGAAACCGCGGTTCCAGTTTCAATAGAGAACTCACCTATTGAAACGGCGACCTTGTACCTGAGCGAGCGCCGCACCGAAATGGTGCCGATCCAGGTTGCTCTCACTGAGATGACCCAACGAGGGCAGCGTCAGCGAGCGCGCAACAAGCAACTACCTGTTGTCAAGGTTGGAATCAAACTACCTATCGAAGGTCTGCCCGATGGTGTCCGAATCGTGGATACACCTGGGCTCAATGACCCAAGCCTTGTTTCTGAGTACGACAATTATGCGCTTTCGGAACTTGACCGAGTAAATGCAGCGATCTTTGTCTTCTGTTATCCGAACGGCCCCGGCGCGCAAGAGATCAATCTTCTCCAGTCGCTCGGACGGCATGGTGTCGAGAAAGTGTTTCTTCTTTACAACTTCTGGCCGGATGCCTGGCGCAGCGAAAGTGACAAGGAAGCTTTAGTGCATTACATGCGAGACGTAGTAACCAATGCGGCTGGGGCAAGTTCATCCATTAATCCAGACGATGTGCGCATCTATCCCGTCAACCTGAAGATGGCATGGGAAGCCCGCGAGAACCGCGACGTCAAGGGTCTTAAATCAAGTGGCTTTCTGGACTTTGAGTCAGACGTTCAGGGATTTCTGTCACGCGGAGTCCTCTCGCGCTCTTGCCAGGGCGCCACAAAACGCCTTCTCGGAGTGGCCGAGACAATTCATAACACCCTCCACGACCGTGAGCGCCTGACGAAGAATCCCGCAGCTGCGCGTGAGGTGGAAGCCAAGCACATAGCGTTGGTGTCATCGTCCGACAAAAAGCTGGACGCGATCAAGGAAGACGCCCGACTTTCCCTGAACCGCATTGCTCTTGAATTACGAGAGATTGTCCGTCGACCCTTTGACGATGCGATCCAACGCACAAGTGAAACCCAGAGTCGTGAACAACTTCGGACGATCGCGTCTCGACTCTCGCTAGACGTCAGCACAGCAAATTCGCGGATTGCAGCAAAGTGGCTCGAGGACTTCATGGCCCTGACCTCGCGCTGTCGAGCACAATTGATGGAAAGCCTTGACCTTGACGGATGGACTTTTTCTGGGGGGCCCGCAGCAGTTACTGCGATGTCATTCCAACACCTTGATTCGACTGCGCTCCACGAACTCGACACCGTCGATTACACGCAAGATGGAGCGGTTCTCGGGGGAATCATCGGCGCTATCGTCACAGCGACAGGCGCCGGACTGAGTATCGCAACAGGTGGACTGGCGGCACCATTCGTTGGCTTGATCTTTGGTGGCCTTCTCGGCGCGTACGGTGGGGACAAGGTGTCGACGCCAGCTAGGCTGACCGTCCCAGTCGACGAACATCGTCGCCTCATCGAAAACATGTCGACTACGCGTGATAAGGCCCTCGCAGCGGTGGACTCGATGGTTACGTCGAGCACGAGAGACCTGCTGGCCGGCCTCGAAAACGTACGAAATCAAGTGCTGGCCGACGTGAAGGGCGAACTCGACCGTGTGCGGGCGCTGCTCAATGACTCGGCGGCCCAGCGCCAAGCATTGCAACAAATCGATCAGCTGAGGACGGCCTTGGGCCGAATCGTCGGTTGAGATGTACTCGAACACGGAGTGGTCTGCTCTCCTTGAAGTCGCGGGACTACTGGCGACTCCACACCAATCCGACCCGGGAGACATCAAGCAGATCACGGGCAAGGTCGACGAGGCGCTGAGAGACGTCAGGGGGACCACCCTGACAGACATCGGGGCTACAAACGGCCTGATCGTGGGCCTGGCGGCTCGGGCCCTCGGACTCGACCGATTTCACAAAAACAGAGTGCTTGAAGAATTACACACGGCTTGCCTTTTTGATCAAATTCTGGTCCCACGAGTTGTGGTCATTGGAGTCGTGAATCGTGGCAAATCGACCCTCGTCAACGATTTATCAGCTCGGTACATTGCACCCCAGTCGTACACGCCCGAAACCGCGACTCTTCTTGCACTTCTCAACGACAAGGCGCGACGACCAATTGGATTCACTATCGATGGGTCGCACCTTCGACTACCGAGATCATCGTCTCGCTTTTCGAACGCCCTCAAGAGGGCGACCAGAGTCAAACTCGCATCGGCAATCTATCCATGCGTTGAGATGCTGCCGGAGAACCTGGCCCTCATTGATACCCCTGGGGTCGAAGAGGCAGAGCAAAGTGCAAACGAGGGTGCGCTGGTGTATGCAACAAAGGTTGCAATCAGACATGCGACCGCTGCGATTGTGGTCTTGGGAGTACCCGGGATCAAGGGTTCCGATGTTCAATTAATCCGCGAGACTGTCGAGATTTTGAGAGCCGACAGGACCATGGTCGTCATCAAAGCAAACGACTCCTCAATCGAAATGAACGATGTGGCAATGTGGAAGGACGAACTCGACCTAGAACCCGAATTGGCCGTCGTACTTCTCGTCGATTCCGACAAGAGCGGACTCTCGGCGATCCACACTTTTCTCCAATCAGTCTCGAGAACACCATTTTCTCCCAAGCGGCATGAGCAGATGATTGATCGTGTTATCGACGGGCTCTGCAGATCCGTCTCTCACAACCAGCCACTCAAAGTTGGGAGGAGTATTTTAAAGGAGCTCCCCCCAGATATCCGATCGAAGTTCGAGGCTGTCCAGCCGCGACAATTAAGAAAGAACCAAAAGAAAACCCTCCGAAGCCACAAGCGAAGTGAAAAGCTCAGACGCGACCAAGCCAAGCGCGATTTCAAAAACGCTATGACCGCCTGGCGAGAGATCGACAGCAGTATCAAGGCAAGTCTCGCTACGAGCTGGGCCCATATTGCCGAGTGCGAGGAGGAGCTTGGAGAGGCACAGCGATACGTAAATAGTCTCGGTGCGGGTTTCGCCAGATTTTGGAGCGGAGATATTGCACGAAATGCACAGCGATTACGCATTCAGCAGGGTAGAACGAAGCTGCAGCTGGCTATTTCAAAAAAAGACGAGTGGGTCTTGCGGCAGTCGCAGCACTTGGCGCAACGGCCATCTTTTTCGCAGTTCTCGGATGACAATCAACGAACGTAGGTGAGCGGTGAATCCTGAAGGAGTACTTCATTTGGGATCATTCGAATATCCCGAACATTTGCGAGCAGCCGCCGATGACCGTCGATATCAAGCTTCGCGGAGAGACAAATCTGGCCCGTGTACGAACTTTCCTCCGCAAACACAGGTCGACTGACCAACTTCACCATCCGGGTCGTTGATTTCTTCTTTGACCGCGTGAACAGGCGAGCTATACCGGTCTCTGAGAAGACAAGTTCAGAGTCGTCCCCCGAGTCACCGTTGATGACGTCGCGTTGATAAATCTCGAGGTTGAATTTTCGTTGCCCCTTGGTGGTTGCCGTGATCTCGCGCGACCATATCCTCTCAGCGGGATATTCTTGGCCGGGTGAAATGATGGGCTCGAATCTCTCACGACCTTCATCGTCAAGATATCTAATTGCGTAGTCGTGAAAAATTCGGCTGTCGACTGAACCACCGGATGCGACGCGAGATGCCCCTCGCGCCACAGCCGTGAATGGCTTCCCACTCTCGACCCGGTCAGCACCGAATCGTCGCAGAAAGTGCCTTCGAAATGATGGAATAAGCGTCGACCCTCCGACAAGCAGCACTTTCTTGATGTCCGATTCATCAAGTCCGTTCGATCGAGCCTGGTTGAGTGCCGCCCGAAGACAATCTTCAATTTTGCTGAACATGTTGTTTTCGTCAAGGAGATCCTCAAATTCAGATCGTCCCAACGACGTTGTCCGGATACTTCCTTGAGCCGGATTGAACATGGCAATTGTGGCCACCTCAGCGAAGCTCAATTCCTCTTTTGCTCTCTCGCAGTTCAACAGGAGATCATTTATTACGGGGTCAGATCCGTCGTCTCGAGGTCGAACATCGGACTTCTGGAGCACAAATTTGACAAGCCATCGGTCAATGTCTCGCCCTCCCAACGGAGTTCCTGCGATCCCAAGAACTGCAACGTTCGATGCGTTGTCTGGCCCTTTTGGCTTCACCTCTACTATCGAAATGTCAAGCGAGCCGCCACCAAAATCAACGACTATGAACCTATCTCCTTTCGCCATGGAGATTGAGTAGCCCACGGATGCCGCTGTCGCTTCATCAATGAAGGAAGGAGTTTGAATCCCGCATTCGAGGGCGACGTCTGTCAGCCACTCCTGATAATCGTGGAATGAGTGAATTGGGAGGGTGAAGCAATACGACTCCGTTCGCCCCAATTGATCTTTCGTGTCTTCAAGCAAACACGAAAGAAATCTGCGTGCTGCTTCCCGATTTGTCAGATGAAAGGTGTCAGTGATTCGTCGGGGTGGGTCATAAAGGTCATCCACAATCGTGGTCTTCATCCAACGAAATGTTTGCGGCGAATCAGTTTCGTTTTGTTGCACGACTTCACGACCGATCTCGAAGCTTTCGTCCTCGTTGAAATGGATCAGCGAGGGAACAGCGTGCGTTGGCTCTGTCGAATCCCTAACTTCTTGGGAATATCTGGGGAACATGACGATCTGTGGTTCGCCATCATCCTCGACGACAGACACCACTGTTGATGATGTACCGAAGTCGATTCCCACATATCGCTTCATGGAATCGTCACCAATGCTCGCCGCAGGGTTCTTCCCGTGGGGGACGCCAGACCAGGAACCTGAATCGTCACCGTCTTGCCGATCTCCAAGCCCGCCGCGGGTTCCAAATGGATCTTGGGGTCATACGGTGCCAGAGAGAAGGGTTCACCGATGAAGGTTCCACCAAGGCGTTCAATGGCCGAGAGTACCATTTGGATCACTTCGGCAATATCGACGGCCGACACTGCTCTGCCCCTTTGGATGATCGCCAACTGAGTGGCCATGTACACCCCGGGCTGTGCCAGCAGGAGTAGCGCTTCGTCAACTTGGTCTTGCGTTGTTCTGGAGATCTTCGCCTGGTTCATCACTTCCTGGTTTCGAAGCGCCGCCTGCAGATCGGTCACCGACTGCCGGAGCTCGAGGTCACTCGTCACTCGACTTCTGCGCCGTCCTCCAAATAAGCCCACTGATTCCCCCTTATTTCGAACTCTAACCAGCGTAATTCGGCGAAAACCGGTCGCGATCGACCTACTAATATTCCTTTCCCAAGGATTATTTGAGGAAACGGAACTCAGTTGTCGCATTTCACCCGCCTAAAGACGAAATTGGCAGACGGCGATTTGGTCGCCAAGGCGTTGACTGAACTCGGTATCAAGTTCAGTCGCGGACGCCAAACGATCAACGGCTACCGCGGAGGGAGAACTACAGCCGAGTTCAGGATTCCGACATCAAATGCGTCTTACGACATCGGACTCGAACTGAAGAGCGGCGCTTACGAGATGGTTGCGGATTGGTACGGCATCTCCAACTTCAATCAGAACGAACTTGTTGCGCGTCTCAATCGCGCCTACTCGATTCTGGCTACAAAACAAAGTCTCGAAAGCCAGGGATTCAACTTGATCTCCGAACATCAAGAAAAAAATGGCGAAGTCAGGCTCCTGCTCCGAAGGATGGCTTGAGGATGGAAGTCCACGAGATTGAGGTCATCATTGACGCAAATGGCGAAGTGAAGATTCAAGTGAAGGACATGAAAGGTGACTCTTGCTTGATCGCAACTAAGGACCTAGAAAGACTTCTTGGTGGCGAAATAGTCGAGCGCACGCGCACAGGCGGAGACATTGACGATCCCGCAATCCCAATCCCTGAGCGGGAGAGAAATCGCATTGAAGGCTGAGTCCTTAATCGCGGTTCATTCGCTTTTGTCGCATTCCAGAGCGAACGGGCCAGGGACGCGCAGTGTTATCTGGGTGCAAGGTTGCTCGATTGGATGTGGGGGTTGTTTCAATCCATCCACCCACGAAACCGGTTCGTCCGAATCAAAGACCCCAGCGATCGATTTGTTTTCATGGATTTTGTCCAATGGTGTCGATGGCATCACGATCACTGGCGGCGAACCGTTTCAACAGCTCCCCAACATTTTAGGCCTGTCGCGTGACGTCAAAAAAGCTGGCCTAACGTCGATTGCCCTCACTGGATACACACTCAAACAGGTATTCACTCTTGCTGACAGAGAACAGCTGGAAGATTCCTTCGATGTCGTTGTTGCGGGTCCATATCGTCAGTCACTGCACTCTGCACAGGCGCTCCGAGGGTCGACAAATAAAGACTTCTTGTTTCTCTCCGACGCATACACGCTGAAGGATTTTGAAGAACTGCCAGAATGTGAAGTTGTCATTGAGCCGAACGGTTCCGTGATTGTCACCGGTATCAACGTTCCAACAATTTCGGAGGAAGGGGACAAACGTGTCATTTTCTAGGCAGCTGGATGCGTATTTCAGATCGAGGTGCACCCTCATAGTCATTGCGACGACCGAAGAGGAGCGAGCGCTAGAAGAAGTCATGACAGCTTGCTCCATGACACAGAGGAAATGCTTGAAATGGGACCTCGCCCTTGGTCTGCGCGAGGCGGGCAGTAAACCGTCCCGACAGATGGACCCAAGGACCCTCCTTGAAACCATTGCTTCGCCTGATGGCAAGGTTGTCTACGTTTTACACGACTTTCATGAGGTCTGGCGAGAACCAAGTTTCAAACGCCAACTTCGCTCTTTGGCACAAACGTTGAGGACAAGTGAAGCGACCATCGTCGTCACGATTCCAAAGAATGAAGTCCCGGACGAGTTAAAGGACGAGGCTGTAATTGTAGACCTTCCGATTCCAGACGAGCGAGAGATTGACGAATTGCTGGCTCGAATAACCTCTGGACACTCGGTCAGCGTGAATCTGAACGACAACTCGCGACGAAAGCTTGTGCAGGCGGCGCTTGGCCTTACGGTCGCCCAAGCGCGACGAGCATTCAGCGAAGCCCTCATATCCTCCAAAGGCTTAAACGAGGACAGCATCCAATTCGTGTTGTCACAGAAGAAACAAGTTCTCCGACAGTCCGAAGCACTCGAATTCTACAGCAGTAGTGAGACGATGGACAACGTCGGCGGTCTCGACAAGTTGAAGGGATGGCTCAGAGATCGCGAATGTGCATTCTCGAAGGAGGCAGCTGACTATGGTCTGCCTGCTCCTCGGGGTGTGGTCTTGCTCGGAATTCCCGGGACCGGCAAGTCGCTCACCGCCAAGATGGTGAGCGGACTTTGGCAAATGCCCCTGCTCAGGCTCGATGTTGGAGCCTTGTTCGGGTCTTACGTCGGCCAAAGCGAAGAACGGCTTCGTCGAGCGATTCATCTCGCTGAGACTGTCGCTCCTTGTGTGCTTTGGATTGATGAACTCGAGAAGGGGTTTGCACAAGGGGGCCTCGATGGGGGTACTTCACAAAGAGTGTTCGGGTCCTTGCTGAGTTGGATGCAGGACAAACGAGCTCCGGTTTTCATCGTTGCTACGGCGAATGATGTCTCTTCCCTCCCCCCTGAACTTCTGCGAAGGGGACGCTTTGATGAAATCTTCTTCTTGGATCTTCCAACGCAAGCAGAGCGCGAAGACATCATCAAGGTTCACCTTAAGAAGAAGCGACGAAAACTGTCGAACTTTGACACCCAGCGTATTGCTGCTGCTTCAACAGGATTCGTTGGAGCCGAGATTGAGCAAGCCATCAGTGACGCGATGTATACCGCGTTCAACGACGGCTGCAGGGAAGTCACAACCGGCGACATCGTGGATGCGGTGACAAAACTTGTGCCTCTCTCCAAGTCCCAGCGCGAGAAGATTGACCAACTTCAGAAGTGGCTTCGCGAAGGCCGCGCCCAATCTGCTTCAAGTTCTTCAGTCAAGGAACGAGAAGACACCTACCTGAACCTTGAGTTCTTGGAGTGACGCTCACCCGCTGACTTGAAATGCTCCATGCAGTTCGCTCTACTTTTTTCAGTTAAGGAGCGCTCCCAACTCGACACTTTTTTACACGGTCGCACGAAGGGCACAATTCGCCCGACTCAATTTCTGTCATTCGGAACCGCGAATCACCGGTAACGGCTTGGGTGTCGCCATCTCAAGGGCCAGGCCGAGTTTCGAACGCAGTTGCCGAATGGCACCTTGATCGAGCTCATCGCCGCCCAAGCACACATCCATCAATGATTGGATGTCGGCCAACAGGTCCGCACGTGTATGCGGGTCAAGAAGGCGTGCACCATCCTTCGAGACAAAGATGAGAAGCTGGCACAAAAAAACGTTGACCAGCAGCTCGTCGCGGACGGTTCCGTGACGTTCGATGTCCTCGTCGAATGACTCAAGGACTCGTCTGAACGCGAGCACGCGATTTGCCCTGTCCACGAAGTCATGCAACAACTCGGCCATTTCGGCGACCTCCCGCTTGTACTCCCGGTCGAGAAGCCGCACCTCGGACGCGCTAAAACCAGTGGCATCTGCGATCTGTTCGATCATCAAATTCGTCGGACCCTTCGGTCGTATGCGGAACCACGACACCGCTTTGTGCCGGTCGCTTTGACGCGAACGAATATCAAAGAGTGCCGCCGTCACCACGTCTTCCAACAGTTTCTCAGACATGGATGGCGGCTCCATTGACACGGAAATTCTCGGCCATCATCTCGCTGATCAAGCGGCACCTCTCGACCGCCCCACGGAGCTGGGGCAGATCTTCAACCGACCAAGACTCCCCCGCCTCGAGGTCGAGGATTTCGGGCGCATCGGCAAACGGGCCATCGGGGTCAAACTGGAACGCT
>Ga0194116_10007050_pt1 | contig 11734 bp, 5 predicted proteins | sample TA2MahsurfametaG_4_FD_148617 | JGI IMG/M metagenome (GOLD analysis project Ga0194116, IMG submission 148617) | Freshwater microbial communities from Lake Tanganyika, Tanzania - TA2015008 Mahale S9 surface | ecosystem: Environmental > Aquatic > Freshwater > Lake | place: Tanzania: Lake Tanganyika... | reverse complement strand
ATACCCAATCCACAATCCACAAATAAAAAATCTAATTTTTGAATATTTTAATTCAATTTTTTAATTTAAATTTTTCGTAAATTATTCTAGTAAAATTTTAAAATTAAATTAAAAATAAAAAATTATAAAAAATGATAAAAGGAATGATTTTTACAATAGGTTTAGCAAATGGAGCATATGTAGGTATAAAAATGAGGGACTCTGGTTTTACCAATGCCTTAACTAAAAATTATTACAAAAGAAATAATCCACAAAATCAAAATATTCTATTAAATTTGGAACCAAGAAAATTGAATGAATTATATGAAAAGGGGTTATTAGATTCCCCAGAAAAATTAGAAGATTATGCTTTGATCAAGAATGTAGACGATTTAGTAAAAATGCAAGAGTTTTTGAATTTTGAGAAGCAAGATAAATCCTTAAATCAATCGAGTTTTGTGAAAAATTAAAGTTAAATCATAAAAGAGAAAAGTTTATTTTTTTTAAAAATATATATGAAATCAAATATGAAAAATTAAATAATTTAAATCAAATTTTCAGATCATATCATTATGTTTTTATTAATAATAAACACAATGCTAAAGTGATATGCTAGGACAATTTATAATTCATATATATTAAAAACTTCAACAATTAAATAATTTTTTTTAAATTTCCTAAAAAAATATGCTTTTGAATTTCAAAATGAATGATTTATATCGAATTTTTAATCTTTTTTATTAATTTACTTTTAAATTAAGTATTTTATTTATAATAAATCAAAATTTAAATGGAAAAAATTTCAAAATATTTTATAAAAGAAAAAATAAGATTTATTGATTTAGAATATTTTTTAGGTTTTATTCTTGCATTTACTTTATGGGGATATTATTTAATTCAAACAGCCAATATATCTCAATATATTGCCAAAGATTGTAAATTTAATAGAATAATGGAATAAAATATTAAATTAGATGATTTCGATATCTCAGGCTTAAGCAAAGATAAATCCAAAAAAGTAATATATTTATTAAAAAATTATTATTATAGGATATAACAGATAGTCAGTGGAGAAATTTTAGTGAAAGTTTACCAATTATAATAATGTTTTCAATAATCTTCACCACAGTTTCAAAACTAATTAAAACATTCGGAAACAAACTTATTTTAAAAATTTTTTATTTACTAGTTGGATTGATATACGGATTTTATCTTCATGAAATAAAAATTATATTTCTACTCTCAATATTATTAATAAACTATTGCTTTACAATTTTTTTTAAAAATTATTTTATTAATAATTTGATTTTTAAATGCTTAAGGTAAACATTTTAATTTTTTGATAAATCTTTAAATTATTTTTTAAGATAAATAAATAAGAATATTTTAAAGTTGGGTGTTCACATGTTCTATGAAAATATTAAGTGAAAGGTATAGAGGCTTCTCTTTCAAAGATATTTTGAATATAAATGTAAGAAATATTATTTATGCATGTTTAAGGTAAATGAAAATGCTAATCTTCATTGGCATCTTGTATTTGGATTAATTATGTTAAGAATGCTTTCATTCAATTTAGAATTAGAAAGAAATTTTAATTCAAAGACGGAAGAACCTTACGAAAAAATATCAACAATTGAAAATATCCAAGCAGAAGAAAAAAAAATTGAATTTGAAAATAATTCATTGAACGAGTCTGAATATTTAAAAATCCTTTCGAATAGCTCAGTTGATTTATCAGAATTCAATTTATTAAATTACTTTGTGTATATATTTTATGCTCCAGTTTATTTTTCAGGCCCGATTATTTTATTTAATAGTTTTGTTAACCAAATAAACAAAATGTTTATTAATAATGATTTAAACTCCAAAGATAATTACATTATAAATCAAAATACCAAACAAATATCAAAAAATCAAAATGGAGATTTTTTAAAAATCAAACAAAATTACTTGATTCAGAATAAAAATCCAATTAAATTTAAAAATAAATTTATTTATTTATTAAGATATGTATTTGTTGTTGTATGTTTCGAAATTTTCAATAGATATATTTATGTAAACTTATATCTGACAAATCCTAATAACTCATTTATCCTCAAAAATGACAAATTTAATTATTATTCATACTCGTTATTTTGCTTCTTTTTGCTTATTTTTATATGGTTTAAATTCACTATTATATGGAGAACTGCTAGAATTTGGTGTATGTTCGATGATATTTTGACTGAAGAAAATATGAATAGATGTATGTATAATAATTATTGCTTTGAGGGTTTTTGGAGGGCTTGGCATAGAAGCTTTAATGTTTGGCTTATTCGATATATTTTTATTCCACTAGGTGGAAGTTCCTATAAGTTTTTGAATGTTTGGATTGTTTTTACTTTTGTAGCATTATGGCACGACTTGCAAATGAAGCTATTACTTTGGGGTTGGTTTATTTGCTTTTTTATGATTCCTGAGATTTTTGTTAAGAATATTTTTAATCAAGAAAAAGTAATATATTTATAAAAGTTATTATTAATTATATCCATAATTTTATTTAATCAAGAAAATTTTATTTCATTTAGCTTTTTAGTTAATTTAAAATTAAAAACTTAGTATAAATGTTTGCATGAGAAATTTTTGTTTAGATTTACTAAATATGTATTTTGCGCAATTTATATTATACTGATGATAATTGCGAATTTGATCGGATTTGGAATGGGGCATAATGCATTATATGAGATTTTAATAAAAATTGGGAATGAAGCAAATTTCTTCTTTATTTTTAAAGTAATAATATTTTTAGTTCCCTCAGTTATTGTAATGTTTTATGTAAGAGAAAAAGAAAATAAATCAAGCAAAATCAACAAAAATTTTTAAACATTATTAAGTCCATAAATTATATTATAATTGGAAAAATATGAACTTTACTTTGAAAAAATTATAATATTATTGAATATATTAAAAAAAGTTTAGTCTTTCCAAAACAATTATCAAGAGATTATCTTTAATTTCAAAAATAAATTAAATATTAATTATTAAAGTTATCTTGATGTTACAATATTCATATTGATATATAAAAAATTGAAAAGATTATCTGTTTAAACATATTAAACATTTAAAAATTGATTGATAATATATAATATTTCTATTATTATAGTTTGGTAATTTATAAATATTGGTAATTCATTAGATTTTAAAATTCAAGAATTTTTTAATCATCATGGAATTTTATTTGAAATTGTGAGTAAATAATAATTAATTAATTAATAATATTAATTTATCTCTAAACAGTAATTAAATAAAAAAAGGAATCTTTTTATTAAATCTCATATAAACTAAAATTCTTTTAGTAAATGATAATTCTTAGACTTTCATAATATATTAAATTTTAAAAAAATTTTACGTTTTTAAATTCAGCTAAACAGTCAATGATAATCAAAATTACTATTACATCATAAGCACTATATAGATTTAAAATAGGACTTCTTTCCAAAAAAGACTTCGCTTGGGATAATTTTAAATGAAAAATAAATTCATAATTTTTGTAAATTATTAATAAAATCTTAATTATTTATATGTTTTAAAGATAATCATTTTATCAACTTTATGTAAAAATGGAGAAAGGATTTTCTCATATGATTATTTAATCAAATTCATTATCAAATATTATTTATAAGAAATGAAAAGAAATAAATAAATTTTCTTATTATCAAAAAAAGCCAAAACATTTTTAAATATTGTGGTGTTATTTAATTTTTAAAAAACATGCAAATGAATATACAAAAGAATATTTTTAAGTCTATAAATCAAAATCTATAAGTAATTAATACTGTCAAATTGAGAAATATTTAAAAAAATTTTATAACATTCAAATATTTAAAAAGTCTAATTCTGAATTTTAAAAATATTTAATTAAATTTATCAATTTTGTAATAATATAATTTTATCTTAAAAGAATTTCAGTATTTTTTAAAAATTACACATTATAACTTAAGGACTCATTTCCAATTTTTGAGACAAACTAATTTATATATATTATTCAAATAAATAATAATTTTTCATAAATTAGTATTTGGTCCTGAAATTATTAAAAATGGAGCTAAAAAAATTATTCATTAGACTGATTGAGAAACTTTTGGCTTTGAAAAAAAACAATAAGCTCTATCAATTGATTATTTTTGGGCTAATTTTTTAAAAATACATAAATTTTGGGAAATTATTAAGATAAAAATGATTTATTTTTAAGTAATCAATTAAATATGTGTTTGTAAATTTCACTTTTGCTTGAAATATAGAATATACAAAAATAAATTAAAATTGATAACAATTTATTCTAATTGGAAAAGTAATCAAAAAGACTTATTTTAAATTAAATTTTTAATTATAATGCAAGGGAAAAAAATTTTGCGAATATATGCATTAAGGTTTTAGTCATAAAAAATCCTTTGGTATAATAGTGATTTTAAAATAATATTTTTGAAATAAGATTTTATCAAGGATTTATAAAAATTTAAATTATAAAGATGAAAAAATTGACGAAAATAATTTTTTCACTTAAATTTTATATAAAAACCTTTAAAATTCTTTTGTCCTTCTCAGATTACAAATTTATTTTTAAATAAAATTTTAATCTAAATCAAAAACCTTAGATACTCAATTCTTAAAAAAAAATTTTTTTCTGAAAAAATAAATAACATTTTAATAATTAAATTTAAAATTTTTTTAAAAATTATTAATAACACCAAATTCATTTATATAAAAGATTTGATAAAATTTATAAAATAAATTAATTTCATGGATGCATACCATATTAATAGTATAGAGGATCCAATGTTTTCAATCGAAGACTTTTTATCAGATGAAGGAAAACAAATCAAAAAATTAAGATTTAAATTGAATGTGTTTTTTATATTGATGATTCTTCATAGTTTACTAATTAACCTTTTATTGATATTATTTGATGAAAATTTCACGAAAATCAAATTTTTTTCGTATTTTAATAAAATTAATATTTGTTATAATACACTAATAATAATTGGATCAATTTTCTTTTATTGCTTCTTCAAGAAAAATATCTTAGAATTTTTTAAATTAAAGAATAATAAAGCAACAATAGTAGCAAAAGCATTAATATGGTTTATTATATTAAAAACAATAATTGATGAAAATATTCACATATTTTGTTATTTATATTATTGGACTTACAAAGAGAATGCAAATTATGTAATGAATAAAAATTTAATTGATTTTTTCCAGTTTAATTTATTATTATTGAATTCTTTGAAATTTGTTACTTGGCAATTTTTAATTAGTTCAACTTGTGAAAATAAATATTTTTCAGATATATACAAAATAAAATATTTTTGGAAGATTATTTTTATTTCATTCTTTTTATATAATTTGACGAATCTTATTTACATTATCATATACTTTAAAATAGGTGTCTTTAATTTTTTTTTAATAATTAGCGAAAATTTGATTTTTATTTATTTCCTGTATTACCAAATTTCTATTGTAAATAAAATGTTGGATTTTAAAAAAAATACAAAAGAAAATTTCGAAATTTTGATTAAGATAAATAACTTTTTAAAACAAAATTTGGAAAAAAATAGCCATGGTGTAATATTTAATTTATTCAGTAAAAAATTCAATAAAAATGGTTTAAGTAATCAAATAATGATGAATAGAAAGAAAATAGAAAGGAAATTGATAGATACAGAAAAAAATTGGATTTCGAATTCTATTTATCTAAATAAAATTGATTTAAAAATATTTATGTATAAAACCAAAAATTATTTAGAAAATTTTACTTTTAATGAAAAAATAAAAAATTTCATAATTTCCAAAAGCAATAAATATATTGATAAATTAATATATATCAGAAATTTAGAGTCTTTAAATGAAAGATTGTTTAATGAATGTTTAGATGCAACAAAAAAATCAAATGAGGATCTAGAACATATTACTTATACAAATGATGTTAATGAACAACATTTATTAGAAAATGATTATTTTTCAGAAGTTAAGCTTATGAAATCAAAATCTGTAGAATACAGGAAAAAAAATAAATTCCTTTTTAAATCAAATTTTAATCAAAATAGAAAACTAAATGTTCCTTACCAATTGGAAAGACAAAAATTTTCAACATTTATTAATAATTACAAAATAAAATTTAGTAAAATTGATCAAAATAACAACTTTCCATTAACCAAAATGAATCAAAATCCTATCAATTTTTTTGATAGACATAACTCTAAAAAAGATTCAAAAATTAATAAATATGGAAAGCCATTTAAAGAAAGCAAAATTTTTAAAAATAGCAAAATAAAAAATAATAATTTAATAAAAGAATATACAAATAATCTTAAAAGTTCAATGAATTCTTCTCAAAATAATTACTCTCGTTTAATGAGTAAATTTAGGAATTTAGCTGATAAAAATTACAATCAATTTAATTATGATTTTGAAATAAAAGAAAATATTAATAATTTACTTGATTGTGAAAAACATGGAGATTCTTGTTTTTCTTCTGAATTATGCCATGAAAATAATGAAATTGACATGAAAATTAGCTCAAATAACGAAAGAATAATTTCTGATAATGAAGATTCATTTGGAAGTATGAAAGAAGAAATCAATGAAACCAAATTTTCAAAGAAGAGAGTTAAATTTCCATTTTTAGAATCAAAAAGAAGCACACAATACATTGATAACAAATTAAGAAATTTGGATCAAACTCAAAGATCTTACGATTTATCAAGTGTTGATGATGAACAAATAATAAATTTTGAAAATTTTATACCTAATTCTGATTTATGGATTAAAAAGGGCATAGATAAATATTTTGTTGATAAATATGTAAAAAAAGAAGAATTACAGCCCGATGAATCCCAAATAACTGAAAAAAACAACAACATAATAATATTTAAGAATTCATTTGGAAAAGAAGAAAATTTCAATACAGAACAACAACAAATGTTAAATTTTAATAAAAAAGAAAAAAATAAAAAAAAAAAAAAATCAAGTAAAATTGCGGATGAAAAAAAAATCATAAATAAGCCTATAATAAAGTCAAGAAATAGAGCCAAATCGATAATTTTTAATTTTAATCGTAATGAACATAAGAATAAAGTTTTAAATTTTGAGAATAACAGAAATCAACGAAAGTCTATTTCTTCAAATGTTGAAAAAAAAAATTTTCAAAAAATTGAAAATTTCTTAAATAATAATAATAGGAAAGTAACTAAGGCTGGTAGAACACAATCAAACTTTGACACTGGAAAATTTCAAGAATTATCAATTACTGAAACTGGGATTAATTTTAAAAATAAAGATAAAAAAAACTCGAATGAAAATAACAAAAACTTTAGAACGAATATTATCAATTATAATCAAAAATCAATTTTAAATAATATTAATAATTTAAAATTGAATAGGAATCATGAAATAAACAAAAATCAAATTAATAAAGATAAGAAAAACAATTTATTTCCAACCCAAGAATCCAATTTTTTAAATTCTTCGGATTGGAAAAATCATCAAGCCTTTTCTGGAAACATTATTAAATACAATCCTGAAAATAAAGTTAATTATGAACATATAAAAGAAACTCAATTAATAAGCTTGAATGAATTGATTAAAAAAGAAAGTGAGATTAAAAAAGAAGGAAGCAATAAAAAATATTTCCATATAAGTTTACCAGAAGATTTTTTAAAATCGCTTCAGATCAATTTTAAAGAGAGTTTAAAAAATAATAAAAATGAAAATAATTTCCAAATTAATAATTTTGAAAAGAAGTTAGTAAAAAATGCTGGTTTGGAAAAAGATGATATTAATTTTAAAGAAAGAGAAACTCTTAATAATGAGGTTCATTTAACTTTAGGTTTTCAAAGCCAGCATAATTTTCTCGAGAAAAATTACACATTAAATATTCGGGATAATTTAGAATCACTAAATTCAAAAAGTAAAGATCAACAACCTATAAATTTCGAATTAGATGAATTATTTCAATTGACTCCTGATATAATTTTAGATAAAAAGATAAAAAATTTATTCAAAAACATTAATTTGATAAATTCGTATGGTAAAACAATCGAATATGATTTATTTCTCGATAATTTAAAAAACATTTTACTAGAACATGACTTTGATAATTTATACGATATTGGACCATTTATTATCAGAGAAAAATTTGAAACCTATGAAATTAAAGATGGATTCAATAAAACTAAAGATAATTATAAAAATAATGAAAATTTTCCAAATTATGAACAATCGAAAGAAAAAAATGAAAAAGATAATTTTTATATTAAATTTTCATTACAAAAAATTCCTTTTAAAATTTCTAAAGTAAAAAATAATAAAAAAATTAAAATTAAACAAACTAAACAGGATAAAAATATTAATGTGGAAAAAAATACAATTCTCCAAAATCAAGAAGGCCATAGAAGCTCGATTTTAGAAGATCAAAATAAATCAAATTTTAATCTTATTTTTCAAAAAACTACAATTAATACAAATAAATTATATAAATCAAATGAGGAAAAATCACGAAAGAAGGATAATATTATATTAATATTAATTAAAAAAATTGAAAATTTTGATGAATTTTACATAAATAAAATCCTCAAAGAATTAGGAAATATAGAATTCTATGAAACGACTTTGGATCAGAATAACAAAGAGAATGACTTTAAAAAATTAATTTTAAAGGAAAATGAACAAATTGATTCAATTGAAGAAATTGAAAATTCTTTATTTAATGAAAATATAAAAACATCAAAAACACTCCGAACCTTAAATGATTTAAAAAATGGAAATAATAAATTCTCTAATAACATTTTTAATTATAATAATAATTCGAACTCAAATATTATTAATAAAGATTATAAATATTCTTTACCACCACAAAAATATCAACAAAAAAAAATTATAAATTTAAGAAAAAATCCAACATTCAATGTAAATAATATATCAAATAAAAGAAAAAATAATTTAAATATCGGTAATCAACTACATTATAGTAGAAGTTCCTCAAATTTAAAAAATACAGAAAATTTTAAAAAAACAAATTCTCGTAAATATATGAATAATAATTTTAAATCTAGAGATGATTTGAAAATTTCAGATAAAACCAAACTGAATATACCTTCAGAATATAAAAGTAGAAACTTTGTATCAACATTTATTTTAGACAATAATATAATTACTAATAATTTAAATTCATATTGTAATGATAGTAAAAATTGCAATAGAAGGGAATCAATGAAAACTGTGACAAAATTGGATATTACTAAATTAAATTTCTTTAATCATAATCAAAGTTTATCGAAGGAATTTTTCAATCTAACTCCAAATTATAACATCTTGTTTAATAATTCCGAGCACTTTTTTGCTGATATTAAAACTCTGAAAACTATCAATGATAAAAATGAAGAACCAACATTTTTAAATAATTCTTCTAGATTAAATTATAACAATATTGGTTCATCTTTGATGATTGAGAAACTATCAGCTTTATTACATGACTTCAAACACATTGTTTATGATAATGTTATTTATTTCGATTATTTAATTTCAAAGTATCTAAGACCTGAAGAGTTTCAAAAATCCAATCCACTGTCTAAGCAAGCCTTAGCAATGTATGTTAACCCTAAATTTCAATCTCAAGCTACTAATTTTAAAGACTCAAATTATATAAATAAAAAAATTATAAATTATAAAAATAATAATTTTGAAGAAGAAGGCAAATTCCTTTCAAAAAACATATTAGATTCAGAAGGTCAATCTTCTAGTAAATTTTTCAATTTAGATTCTTCAAAGGGTATTGAAGAAAAGATTCTACAACAAGAGTATTTACTATATGAAAGTCAAAAAGAAATGCTTACTGATGAACTTAATTATCTCGATGTAATGAAAGAATACACTATTTCGCTGGTGCTTAATATCACAAATTTCATTTCAGAAAACGACTTCCTTCCTGCGAAATTTGAAAAGATCGATTTTTTAAAATTAATAAATCTAATGATTAAAATTTTTGAGCGTAGATTAGAATATGAAAATAGCTTAATTAGTCAAAGCGCAGGTTTTTGTATTCAAAAAGATAATAAAAATAATCAAATGGTCAATAAAAAATCAAAGAACATTTTAATTAAGTCTTTTATAAATGATTCAGAAAATAAATCTTACAAAGAGTTGTATTCTAATCAAAACCTTCTTATTAGTTTATTTTACAACATCTTATCAAATTCTTTTAAATATACAAACCAAGGTGAAATAATAATAGAATCTTTAATTGAAGAAAGATTTAGTCTCTTAAATATTATAGTGAAAATTTCAGATTCTGGATCGGGAATACCAGATGATATTTTAAAAAACTGGGGAAAAGCGTTTAATTTTAAAGATAAAACGAAAGGAACTGGATTAGGGCAGTTTTTGATAAATATGATCTCTAGTAAATTAGGCTTAAAAATTTCCAAACCTGAGAAAAATATTAATTCTTCAACTAAAACTGGTACAATTATTGAAATATGTATTCCTATAAGAGATGAAAATTCCATTCAAGAAAGAAATGGAATTTTGTCTAAATGGAATGTTTCATCAGACAAAAGTATTTTGAAAAATTTAAATAATTTGCTTCTTAATCAAAATATAATAAAAAATAGTACTCTTAATCTCATAAATAGTAACACCTATGTCATTACCCCAAATTCTTCTGATAATTTTAAGAAGGAATTAAGTTTAAGAGAATCTTCAAACAATGTTAACTTGTCTGACTTTAAAAACTTAAATAACTTCAAAAGTAAAGCAAATAATAATTATTATAATATTTCAAGTAATAAAAGTAAAGAAAACCAAAGTTTAAATTATGATTCAGGGAAAGAGGATAAAACCATCAAGTATAGTAATAATTCTCTAGTCTTTGATTATATTCAAATAATGGAAAAAAATAATTTAAGTAAGTTTAATTTAATTGAGATAGAAGAAAATACATCAGTAAATAAATTAAATTTACAATCTATTAATGAAAATATAGCTAATGATAATTATGTTAATAGATATGGTTTGAAAGATAGACCAATTTATATTATGTGCTTAGATGATGACCAGCTATTTCTCTCTATGTTAAATTCAAATTTGGTCAAATTCGCAAATGAAAATAAAGAATTGGCTTTCGAATTTATTTATGTAACTAATTTTAAGGATTTTTTTATCGAATATATTAAATTTTTACATGAAGGAATAATAATTGACTTTTTTCTTTTTGATCAAAATATTTCAGACAAGCTCACAGGATATGAAATTTTTAATATTGTTAATTTCATCAATAAAAATTATTTCAAAGAAAATATTAGTAACATTAAGCACAATTTTATTTTTATTACAGAAGATATGAAATTAATGAAATTCAAATCTAACCAAAATTATTTAGGAGGAAATAATATAGAAATTGATAGCAAAAATATATTTTCAAAAATGCAATTTAAGGATATATGTAAAAGGTTAAAAGAAATATTATTTAATTGAAACCTACCTATTAATTAGTCTTTTTGAATTTTTGATGAAAAATCCATTCTAAATAACATAAAACTAATATCAGTTACATGTTTCAATTATAAAAAAATTATATGATATTTTCTTCTAAAAATTCATATATTTTTGATATGAATATATATACTAAAGTAAATTTTAAATTTTTATACTATACTAAAAAAATCAATCATTAAATAATTCAATCACAACGCCATTTCAATAAAGTTTTGGGGATTGG
>Ga0194116_10007049_pt1 | contig 11736 bp, 12 predicted proteins | sample TA2MahsurfametaG_4_FD_148617 | JGI IMG/M metagenome (GOLD analysis project Ga0194116, IMG submission 148617) | Freshwater microbial communities from Lake Tanganyika, Tanzania - TA2015008 Mahale S9 surface | ecosystem: Environmental > Aquatic > Freshwater > Lake | place: Tanzania: Lake... | reverse complement strand
AATTTTCAATTTTTTTTTAACTCGATTTTCATATATTTTGATAAATCAAAGCAGTTTGAGACAAATTTTTAATTTTAGTATTTTTTTTCAAAGCTTTGATCACTAAAGGTCAGATATTATCAAAAATACTCTAATTTACAATTAAATTTTGATAAATAATCTGAATTTATTATTTAACAATATATTCAAATATAAAAAATATTAAATTTTTGAAAAACTTAAAGTAAATAAAAAGTTATTTTAATATTTTAAATTACAAAAATTTATATAATAAGTTTAATTTTTATTTTATAAACAAAAAAATAAATAAATGTCAAAGCATTCTAGTTTTTCAAGTTTTATAAATAGATGTTTGAAAAAAATGGATTACTTCGCTGTAACTTTTCAATTTCGAGTTAACAATTATAAAAAATATGGATCTGCTACAGGTGGAATTATTTTTAGCATGTTTCTAATTTTGTCAGTTTCTTATTTTATAAATAGATTTCTCGATTATATTACATGGACTGATACAAGATTACAGTTTATTGAAAAATCACCAGAACAAAGCCCGATATTAAATTTAAAAGATTTTGAATTCGAATATGCAATTTCTATCAATTTCGAAAATGAAACAAGTATTTTCGGCACACAATTGAAAGATTTATTTGAAATAGAACATCGATATATTGTTTCAAATAATACTATAAATACGACTTCTTCTTTATCAAAAATAATTACTAAACCTAGAAATTGTAATAATGAAGATTTCCTGGATAAAATTGATAGTTCAAATATATTTCATGAAAATAAATATTCTTATAAATGTTTTGATGTAAATGAAACTTATAATTTAGGAGGTAGGTATACAGACAAAATTTTTTCCTATATTGAAATATTTCTAAAAATAAATAAAAAATATTTTCAAAATTATACTAATTTAGAGCAAATTTTTAAAGAGAATCAATTCAAATTTACCATTTACTTCCTAGACAATTTGATTAATGTTGGAAAAATATATAATCTAACCTCGATTAAAATTGAAGCAATTTATACTTATATAAATTTTCATAATTATGAAAGAAATAATATTTTTTTAAAAGAAATTGAATTATGCACTGATGAGAATTTACTTTATAAAGCATTTAAATGCAAAGAATTTCAAAAATTTTCCCGCTTTGAAAATAAGATGGCTCCGTTTCCTAATAGAAATGCTTTACCTGAAGATAGTAAATTCAACATCAATAAATTCATTTTAAGAATTGAAAGTTCAAAAAGTCAGATTAATGTCAGTTTTATGAAGTTATCAGATTTTTTATCGACTGTATTAGCATTACTTGTAAATGTATTAGTAATTTTAAATGCTATTTTCATCCCATTTAATGAAATTAAAGCAAGGCAAGGGATAAATCAAAAAATAATGAATGTGAAAGATGTAATTAAAACAGAAAACAAAAGTCTTTTAGAGTACTTTACTGACAGTTATAAAAAGAATATAGCTTTTAATTATGAATATAAATTAATAAATGATGGGGAAAAATTAAAAAAGTCTAATTTTATCATTAACGAAATAACAAATTCAAATAATAATGTTAAAAATCAGAATAATTTGATTGAAAAAATATCAAGTTTACAAAAGTCTGTTGAAATGGAATTAAAAAATGAATTGAATGATATATCAAACATTCAAAATTCCACATATCTAAATCTACAGAGAGTTGAAAACGTTAATCTCAATAATAAATTAGATCAAGCATTTGATTTGTGTAAAATTGATTTAAATTCTGAAAAGAAAAGAGACATTAATTTCAATCGAAGCAATTATTCAAATAACACAAATATCCGAGATTTTATGTTTAACAATAATTCTCAAGGCTTGAAATGTGAAGAAGATACAAATCGAACCAACATAAATAAAAATATTAAAATTAATGAATTTTCTCATATAAATAATAATCTAAACAATAATATTATAAAAAAAAAAAAAAAAGATATTCAACATCTATATATAGAAAATGAGCATAATCTAGAGAATAAATTAGGTAAAAATTTTAAAATAGAGAGTTCAATAAAGAGTAAAAACCCATTTAAAATCCGTTTAAAAGATATAATTAAATACATTTTTAAATGTAATGATATAAAAAGTAAATTGGAAATAAATACTATTGCAGAAAAGAAGTTTAATCAAAATATTGATATTATAAATTACATGACTATTATTCATGAAGTAGATATTTTAAAATATTTAATCTTAGATGGAGACACAATAGATATTATGGATTTTTTATCAAAACCGAAAATTTTAAAAAATAATGATAATAAAAAATACGATTATGTTTATGAAAAATTTTTTGAATATAATATCTATGAAAAATCCAAAAAAGCATCTATTACTAATCTTGAAAATACTTTTGATAAAATAATGTCAAATGAAAATCCTAATATATTTAGTTTGAAATTAATGAAAATATTCGAGCAACAAATTCAAAGTTTACTTGAATAAACAATAGGTTAATCAAAGATATTAATAACAAAAATAGTCAGTGAGTGAAAAATACTTCTAACTAAAATTTTTATGAAAAATTTTACAATATAATACCTTTTTTCATGTACAAATATATAAATAAAAAATAAATAATATTATTACAAATTTTTTAACATCTATAAAAAATAAAAATTTTTTGAATATAGGAAATTAATTATCTTTTTTAATTATTTATTTATATATTAACTTTTTTAATATTTAATGAATTCCATTATAATAATTTATTTTATTTAAATGCTTTTGTTTAAAATTTAACTTTTTAATTAGTCAGATATTTATTTTGAATTTTAAACTTTAATTAAATTTATTTATGTTTGATCTAAATTTAAATTAATTTGTTTAATTCCCATTAATTTTGATAGTTTTTCATTTAGTTGCTCTTTGAATTTATTGAGCTTTTCAAATTAAAATTGAATCATTTTAGGTTATTTTTATGAATTCAATCAAATATATCTATATTTGTAGGTTTAAATATAGTAAATAGACTTATAAATTACTTTAAAAATAAATAATTAATTAAATTTTAAAATTTAATTTATATTTTATGGAAAACGAAAAGTCAAAGACAATTAAAGATTATAGATTTTTAGGAAACGATGATCCAGAAAATGTAATTTCTCATTCTCATCCATCACTTCAAATCGAGATGGCTTCAAAAAATGAAATTGAGATGGCAAAAATAATTGATCTAGATAATAATCAAAATATAAATAATTTTGATAACGAATTGATAAATGGAAGAAAAAATTTCTTTATAAACTTTCAAAAATTTATGAAAAAAATATTTTGCTATAAATTTATCAAGTTTGTTTATGGTTTGTTTTTATCCTTTGCATGGATATCACTATATATAATTTCTTTAGAAGGTTGTGACAAACAGCAGGCAGAATGTCTTACAACCCAAAATCATTCAACTGTCATAAAAGTAGGGAAATTTATTTTCTCTTCAGCAATCTGCTTTACTCTTTTGATTGTTTTTACATTATTAAAATTCACTTTTAATTATTTCATTTACTTTTCTGTCATATTTAAGATATATTTATTTTATTTTTATGATACAGGAGCTGACTTCGCTCATCATGGCTCATACAATAGAGTATTCTTCTATTTATTTTTTGTAATTCTTTTATTTGTTTCCCTCACTATATACCTTTTTTTCATGTCAATTATTAAATTCCCATTCAGAACTATATTAGTTGTTTCTCTAAGTGTTTTTATTATTTATTATAAAATTAATGAATTCGTATATACAAGTTGTGATTACTGGAATAAAGGGTTTAAAGACAGTAAAATAAGGAATGATATAGGATATTGTAAAATTTTCACACCTTCAAATGTTTGCTTTTTAATTGTGACAAATAATTTATTTGATGTAACGTCTTTAAGAGGATTGAATTGTGCGAAAGACAGAAATTATTTTGAAGAAAAAAATCTTTTAAAAACTTATTTGCCTGAAGAATTAAAAAAAGCCAAAAGACTCGGATTTCCAAGAACTGAAAAATGGAACTTTTTCCCAGAAAGCACTTTAGCTTATTTTAACAAAAATATTTTTAAAAGTATGATTGATATGGATAATAAAGACCCTGAAATTTCAGGTGAACCGATATCAGAAAAAAATAAAAAAATAAATGAAACAGAAGTATATATTGACTTTAGCAAAGAAGATTCTTATCCTGAAGTTGTCATTAGCCTTAAAAAAAACGAAACTCTTATAAAAGAAAGAACTGAAAAAGCAGAAATGCATAAAAATCAAACATTATTTAAAAATGTAATTTTCATTTATTTAGATGCTCTTTCGCGAAATCATTTCAGAAGAAAACTTCCAAAAACATTTTCATGGCTAGAACAGTTTTACGATAATTCTATGTGGGAAGCAAATAACCAAGAAGCTGAAAATGAAAAAAATCAAAAAGACAATGAAAATATTTATTGCAAATATTCTTCATATCAATTTCTGAAATATCATGCGGTGGATTATTACACTTTTGCAAATATGATACCGGGTTATTTCGGTGTTCACAAATGGGATCAAAAAGGAACTTATTATTTATATGATTACAAAGAAGCTGGGTATATCACAGGACAATCAACTAATGTTTGTGAAAGAGAAGGATGGGATTTAGAAATGGCATTTGAGCCGTATTTAAATTATACAAATTACGATCATGAATTCAATGCTTTTTATTGTGATCCAAATTTCTCTGATCCAGATAGTCCATATCAGTTTTTAAAAGGAGCGTATTCAGTTATAAGGAAATGCATGTATGGAAAAGACTCTGGGGAATTTCAAATTGAATATGCGAAGCAATTTTTTGATGCTTATAAAGACCAAAATAAAATTTATAGAATGATTTTTTCTGATGCTCATGAAGGAACATTGGAGGTAGTAAAATATTTAGATGATATGATACATGATTTTTTCGAGTATCTACTTATTAAAGGACATTTAGAAAATAGCATTTTGATGGTAATGAGTGATCATGGAATAAGCCTTCCTGGTCCTGCTTATTTAACTCAAGCGAAAGATTGGTATAGTGAAGTATTTTTACCTTCTTTGTTTTTTGTAATTCCAAAAGACCATGAGCAATTTAAAAATATGGATGAAAATTTGAAAAATAATGAAAATAAATGGATAACAAGTTTTGATATTAATTCCTCTTTGAGAAGCTTTGCCAATAAAACTAATTCATATATAGAATGGGGGCAAAGTCTTGTTATGGAGACTATTGATGAAAATTACAGATCTTGTGGGTTTTATAGAATGCAGGGAGGGTATTGTCTTTGTAATTGGCAGCCATAAAAATTGTGATTCAAATTTTTTTTGAATTTATACAAATTCTTTTATATGCTATATTTAAGTTATTTAAAATCATTGTTGAATAAATAAAATTTTTTAAAGCTAAAAGAAAGAATATATATTTGGGGTGTTCAAAGGTGTGTATCAATTTTTAAAGATTATTATCTCATTATTCATATATACTTTCATATATTATCTCTAGAATTATTATATTTTTAATCCAAAATTTTACAATCTAATAATGAATAATTTTTTCTAAATCATGAATTTATTTATTATCAAAAAGAAAATAATATTTAATTTTTATTCAATCTATTTTATCAGTCATATAAAAGATATTCGAACTGTATAAAAAATTTTTTTAAATACCTTTATTTCATAAAAAAATTTTAAATTAAATTTAATTTAATTTCATATTAACAAAGATGAATAAATCTAGATATTCGTTTTTCGATTATGAAAAATATTTAAAATTCCGACAAGACCTTCATAAAATCCCAGAATTAGGGTTTGAAGAATACGAAACAAAAAAATATTTATTAGATTACATAAATACATTAGATATATTCAGTAAAGGTGCAAAATTAAATGAAGTTTTAAAAACTGGTTTTTTTATTGATTTTCCAGGAAAAGGCCCTAAAACTAGCGATCTCATAACAACTATCGCCTATAGAACTGATTTAGATGGATTACCAATTTCTGAAGAAACTGGACTTCCTTATAGCAGCACACATCCCAATAGGCAACATGCTTGCGGTCATGATGGACATATGACTATTTTAACAGCTTTTTTGGAATTCTATTCAAACAATATTGAAAAAGTACCTGCTAATATTAAATTAAGATTTATTTATCAACCAGCCGAAGAGGGACTAGGGGGAGCTAAAAATATGATCGAAGCAAGATGCCTTGAAAATGTGCAAGAAATATATGGATTACATAATGCCGCTCTTTTTAAAGTTGGAGAAATTGGATTGGTAGAAGAAACAATAATGGCAAGAATTGATAAATTTGAAATTAACATTCATGCTAAAGGAGGTAATATATTCATTCAAATATTGAAATTTTAATATAAATTAATTTTTTTTAAGTAAATTAACATAAAAAAATTTTATAGCATTTATTCCATATTAAATATCGATTATATATGTATTAAAATTCATAAGCTTGTGAATTAATAAAAATAGAGGATTTTTTAAAATTATTTTAATTATTAATTATAAAATAAAAAATTTCATTTTATTTATTTTAGGTCACGGTTCAACACCTCATCTTTGTCATAATCCGATAACAATAGGTGCAAACATTGTAAATTCTCTTAATCAAATAACATCCCAAGAAATAGATTCAAAAGAACGTAGTGTTGTTACAATAGGTCAATTTTGCTGTGGACAAACCCATAATGTAATTCCTGAAAATGGAGTAATAAGGGGAACAATTAGAACTATAACTCCAAATACGGCAGAAAATATAAAAAATCGAATAATTGCTATAGCGGAAGGACATAGCAAAATATATGATAGCGAAGTTAAAGTTGAATTTGATTGTCCTGGTGATTTGACTTGGAATCATCCACAACCGACAAAATTAGTTGAAAAGGTCGCTAAAAAGTTTTATCAAGTAATTACAAATGATTTACCTTTAATGGCTTCAGAGGACTTCTCATTTTATCAAAAGGAAATTCCGGGATGCTTTTTTATTTTAGGTTGTGGGGATGATGAACATAAAAGTTACTTGCATACTTCAATTTACGATTTTAATGATAAATCAATTCCTATAGGTGTTGAAATGTACATAAGAATTTTTGAAGAAAAATTCAATCTAAAATTAATATAAAATAATGATTGTTTAAATTTAATTTAGAATATTTATCATTAAAATTAAATTAATTAATTAAAAGCATGAAGATAAATATTTATTAAAAAGTTAAATAATAAATTGAGACTTGTTTTTATATAATTATTAAATAAAAAGCAAGGAGAGTCAATGTTATTGTTGGATAAGATCAATTGAGAAAAAAGAAGATCTATTAAAGAACAAAGACATTTTTCAAATTTAAGATTTTTAATTGAATGAAAAAATAAATTTTCAGAATAATTTTTTTTATAAAAATCGTCATTCTAAGAATTATTCAAATTTTTATTTAAATTAAAAATTATTTTATTAATTTACTTACTTTTTGTAATATTTAATTCTTTATCTTTAAATAAATTTCTTTCCAGCAAATCTTTAAAATGCTCTATTCTAGGAATCTGCATATCTTTAATTTTGGCTCTCTCATCCCAAGACCTCATCTGCAAATAAATTTCAAAATTTTCTTCTCTTTCAAACTGAATAATTTCATTTTCATTCATATTTCCTCCTTGATGAACTAAGGTTCCTTTACTTGCCTCAGATAATCTGTCAAAATATTGAGGATATTTTGAAACCAGATATCTTTTAGTTTTTACATGATTTTCTACAATATCGCAAACTAATTTAGAAAATCCTATTTCTGATAGCAAATAACTTCCAACAAATTCATGAAATTTACATCCTAAATCATCCATCATTTCCAAAGAATATTTTAAACCTAATAAATGACCAATATCGTGTAATAGAGCACCTATTATAACCGGTTCTTGTCCATTTTCTTCTTTCGCTAGCAAGGCTGCTTGAACAGCATGCTCCTCTTGAGTTATTTCTTCTCCTATATAATTTGAATTTCCGAGTTCTTTATATAATGATATAATTTTATCAACTGAATCAATATTAAGAATTTTTATATAATCATCATTCTCATTAATTTTGCTTATTATCTCTTGACTAGAAATATCCATATATATATTCTTATTTGATAAAATAAAGCCTTATTATTTTATATTTAAAATTTAAATTTTTGTTTTTAAAAAATTTATTTTTTAAAGGAAATATAATAATTGACTTAATTTATATAATAAGGAAAAATTTAATATATTCACATCAGAAATCCCTTTTTATCTATTTTTAAAAACAAACACGATTTAATTAATTCTTAAAATTAATTGGTTTATGTATTATTAGCATCAAAGCAAAAAAAAAATTAATTTTGTTCCTTTAGCTCTATAATAAATAAAGTTATTTTATTTCTTTTAATTTTTTAATGAAAATAGTAATATCATTTTCACTTATTTTTCCCTTCATCTCAGAACTCTTTTTCAAGTTTTTATATTTCATAAGGAATTTTATCAAATCGTCATTTTTCATATCAAAGAAATTATCTATATACCTATTTTTTTCCAAATAAGCATCAAATTTCTTTAAGATGAAAATATTTAACAAATTTTTGATAGGTAGCAAACAGTCTCCTAATCCCAAATGAACATTTGATAATGGCTTAAAATAATTATCTAAATGATCTATATCCATTTTTAGGTTTTCGATAGCATAAATATTGTAAGTTTTTACAACATTTGGATTTAATAAAATTTCAAAAAATAATTTGGGTAAATGATTTACAGAATCTCGAAAACAAGTTTCAATATAAATCCAGTAATTATTTTGCAATTGAAAATAAATAGTCTGATAATAATTAAAATATTAAAAATCCCTAAATGAATAAATTAAAAAATCACAATAAATAAAAAACTTTTAGATTTAGAAAATGAATTAAATTACTTGTAAATAGAGAACCATATTTTCAATGTATTCACTGGGATGTTTATTTGGCTTATCTGGCATCCAATTTTCCGAATTTAGATCAGATATTAGATGTCTAAATCTATTTTTCAAATTTTCATATATTTGTTCCTCATAATTTTGCCTTTTGATTTATTTGAATAAGTAAATAAAAATTATGAATTACCATACTTCTTTTAAACTCTTTTCAGATTCAAAATTTACTTTTGTCTTTAAGTTTGCTTTTTTCATTATATAATTTTCATAAAATCCATAACTTTTAAGAATAAATCTTATATTATTACAAATTTGAGCTAATAAAATCACACTTAAATCTTGATCTATACTATTACTAAATAAAAGAAAAGATTCATTTAATTTTTTTAAAAAGTCTCTCGTCACATTTTGAATTATCAAATCATATTCTGTATAAATGGGTTTAATATATTCGAAAATTTCATCAAAATATTTTTTAAAATGCTCATTTACATCTACAACAAACATAGTATAAGGTAAAAAATATGGATAAATCATTATCGTTTGCGGTTTTGAGTTTTCATCAAGAGTAATAGAATATTGATTTACATATTTCACTAGAAATTTCATTTATTTAGAATGAATATTTATAATTTAAATTAACTTTAAATAAATATACTGAAATCATCCATATTTTTAACTTCAATATTTTGACATTTTTCATCATAAAGCATATTGGTAAAAATATTGTTATATTTGTTTATCAAAACATAATTTAGATAATTGACTTTATCTCTCATAATTTCTAATAAACCGCTTTTTATATCTATTCCCACTTTATCTGAAATTCCAATTCTTTCAATACATTTTAAAAATACAAATAAAGCTTTCTCGAATATTATATACTCTTTATGAGTTTTCAAATAGTCAAATTCTCTCTAAAATATTATTTTATTTTATCTATAAATTTAAAAGAAAAAAAAGGAATAGGAATGATAAATTTATACAGCAATAGCTATTTGCATTTCTTTGAAGAGAAAGTTCATAAATTCCTCAAACTTTCTCTTTGTATAAAAAATTGGTAAAATTTCATAAACCGAAACTTGAATTATTATAAATCCTAGTATTTCAGAAAAGAAAATTTCGTATTCTTTATCTCTTTGAATTTCAAGTAAAGTATGGATTTGTGAATATCTATAATTTCTATATTTATCTATGAATTTTGTGTCCATATCAACTTTTTTATATATTGTGTAAGATTGCTCCAAAAAGTTAATATCTACATTAGAAACCATATTAATTATATCAAATTCCTCAAGAATATCAGCCTGAGATAAAACTGATTGCTTTAATAAAGAATTTCTGTTCATCATATAATTTAAGTTTGATGTATTTCTTATCAAAAGTAAATTATCAACAATGTTTTTTGTTGTTCTTATGTTAGTTTTATCTAAAATATTTATAGATCCATCTAATTCAGATTTTTGTGCTTTTTCCAATTCTGCTTTAAATCTGCGAAATAATGTTTGACCAATTGTTATTTGTTCTTTAGATATATCAGACATCCAGAATTCTAGTTTTTTTTCAATCTAAAATATATATAAAAGTAAAAAAAATTGTTTTTTAATAAAAGAAAAAAGAATAATAAAATTTATTTTGAATATATCTTTAAATAAAATTACAATTGCAGTTATTTTGTTTTTAATATTTAAAATCATATCAAGTCCTTTTTTATGAATAGATGAGTTTATAGCGAATTTTTTCAGATGCTTGTCTTGCGCGATATTTATTAATCTTATAGTTAATTGAAATTGCTGATCTTTTAATGAAATTTCTGCTTTATTTATATAAGCGAAAAATATTAATGCATAATTCAATTTCTCTTTTTCCTCCGCAATATTCTTTAAAATTTCTTGATTTCTTAGTTTTTCAACATAATTATTCGAAAAATTTTCCAAAAAAATCTAGGTTTTATATAATAAAAAAATATCAAATTCATTATTTATGGATACTTGAATATTTTCATCTAAAATACCAATGGCATCCTCAGTCATTTTTACTATTATATTGCACTCATTTATATTTTGAATACTTTCAACAAATTCGTAATACTTGGATTTTATAAATTCTCTCATAGCATTTTGATTTTCTTGATCTTTATCAATTAAGAATTTTTTAAATTCTTCTACCTATTCAAAAAATTTCTATTATTATTTTTACTTTTTTCTGCTCCAAAACAATCTTTAAAATATTTATAACTCCTTCTCTGTTGCCTTTAAATTCATTAATAAATGTTTCGAACGAATGACGACTTGTCATTTTTATTATATTTTTATTTTCATAAAAGATAAAAAAATATAATATTTTTTATTCAATTCAAATAAGACTGACTCACATTAATAATAGTAAAGTGATTATTAATTAAAAGAAAAAATTTTATGAAAACTTTATTTTATTTGGAAAAATGAAATTTAGAAAATCTAAAGATTGATAAGAAGATGAAAAATAATCAAAAGAAATAAATAGAATTATATACATCAAAATTATTTTAAAAAATTGAAAATTTTATTCTTATATAGAAGATAATAAAAATGATTATAAAGAGTCATTTACTTTATAATCTTTTCTTTATTATTTTTTTATAATAAAAAAATATTAATAGTATTTTTAATTTAATTGATAAAAATAACATTCAATCAATATATAGATTTATTTCATAAATAATAATAATTTAATGAAATCATTTTATATTTATGGTTATTTATTGATTATATTTTTTTCTCCTCTTTGTCTTCTTGCAGAG
>Ga0194116_10007048_pt1 | contig 11740 bp, 10 predicted proteins | sample TA2MahsurfametaG_4_FD_148617 | JGI IMG/M metagenome (GOLD analysis project Ga0194116, IMG submission 148617) | Freshwater microbial communities from Lake Tanganyika, Tanzania - TA2015008 Mahale S9 surface | ecosystem: Environmental > Aquatic > Freshwater > Lake | place: Tanzania: Lake... | reverse complement strand
CGGAAACGACGACCATGGGTGGTTATCGCTCGGTGTCACCGGAAAAGATTTCGGCGACCCGATGTTCACCCTCACCGGTGGCAACACGGCGTACCTGTTCTACGAGGCGGAAGCAAATGCCGCCGCACTTGGCGGGTCGGGAAACCTCGTGCTCGCTACTGGCGACAAGGGAACCGGCAACAAGATCATTTTCGCGGCCGGTGGTTTCGCCAGCGGCACGGAACAAATGACGATCACGCCCGACGAGAACGTACACATCGAAATCGATACAGAATCAACCAACCCGACCACGGGAGCATTCACGGTCGTGGGTGGCGTCGGGGTCACTGGTGACATCAATGTTGCCGGAGACCTGAGCGTTGAGGGAGACATCAACCTGACCGGTCTCGAGTTCCTCGCGGTAGGTAACGGAGCGGCGGGTTTCGCCACCACCCTGACAAACCCGATCGCGGTGTTCCAGACCGACGTTGATGATTACGCACAAATTGCGTTCCGCAACATCGGAACCCAGGGCAACTCGTCGACCGACTTCCTTGCGTACGCAGATGTTGGTACGGATAACGCCGGCTGGATCGACATGGGAATCACCTCCGAGAACTTTGATGACCCGGAGTTCACCATCACCGGCGCGCATGATGGATACATCTTCATGGATGCACCAGTCGGAACAGATGGTGCTGGCAACTTGGTTCTTGCAACCGGATCAAACGGTACGGAAAACAAGATTATCTTTGGGGCTGGTGGTCTGAGCGACAACTCAATCCAGATGGTGATTACGCCGGATCAAAACGTACACATCGAAATTGAGACAGAATCTTCGAGCCCATCGACTGGCGCATTGACGGTCGTCGGCGGTGTCGGAGTCCAAGGAAACTTGAATGTCGCCGGCAACACGGAAATCACTGGCAACGTAAACATTCAGGGCGTGATCACGGTCGCAGGAACCGGAACGACCTTCGAGACGAACAACCTCGCGGTCAGCGACCCGATGATTTTCGTCGCTTCACCGAACTCGGCGAACTCACTCGACTTCGCGCTGGTGGGCGAGGCGGCATTCCCGATAACCCCGATCGTAAGGAACCTTTCGACCAGGGCCGTCGCCTCGAATGTCGCAACGATTGAGACGTCGGCCGCCCACACATTCCAAGAGGGAGATTTCGTCACGATTGCCGGCTCAATCGCCGCCCTCAACGGAACGCACCTGATCACGGGCACCCCAGACGCCACGACGTTCACGTTCGCCATCGAGACGGCAAACTTCGCGTCAACCGGAACAACCGGAACCGCAACCGTCTCGGCGAGAGCCAAGTACTCGGGTCTCACGAAGGACGCGACGGACGGAAGATGGAAGCTGTTCAAGGACCTCGACGTAAAGCCGACGCAGGTCATCGATTTCAACGATGCCGTCCTGGACACCCTCGAGATCGACAAGGGCTACGCGGCGGAGATATACGCCTCGTCGAAGATACAGGTCGATGGCTCGGATGTCATTGCCCAGAGCATTGCGAACGCCAAGGGCGACCTGATCGTCGGCACGGCGAACGATGCGGTGAGCATTCTGTCGGTCGGCAGCAACAACGCGTTCGTCCAGGCCGACTCGTCAACGGCTACGGGCCTCAGGTACACGAACCTGGCGACCGGAAGCGTTCTCGGAGCACTATTGACAAACACAGCCGCCGACACAGCGGCGACGATTTCGGCTTTGAGTTCGGCTGCGACCGGTCAGGCAACTTACAGCACCTCGTCCAAGTATCTGAGTTTCAAGACCACGACAGGAGTCCACGAAGTCGGTCCGGTATTCTTGGGCTTCTCGATCAACTACCAGACGGGTGAATTGACGGCCACGACGGGCACCGACGAAACATACGATTGTGGTACATTTGTTGAGGAAACATTGCTCCCGTCAAGCATGGCGGTGTCGGTGACCTCGGCAGGAATCCTGCAATTGGCATAGGAGACAGATAAAACATGGCAACAGTAAACCTCGGCAAAGTCCGCTTCAACTGGGTGGGCAACTTTGCGTCCATCTCGTCGTTCAAGGCGCTGGACGTTGGCTTCAACGGAAACAGCGTGTATGTGTGCAAGGCCGACAAGACCTACGCCTCCGCGGGCCAGTTCGACGCCGATGCGGCATCATTCGATCTCGTCGGTTCTTCGGCGCTCGCGAACGCTCCGACAAACTCCGTCGTCGTGCGTACCGCATCCGGCATCTCGGGCGTCCCATACGGCGAGCCTGGCCTCGTGCTGACCAGCACGGGAAAGAGCACGCTTCCGGCATGGAAGCCAAGATCCGGCCGACCGAACTCGACCCCATACGTCGGAACCTCGGCTGTCTCGGACGGCACGACCGTCTGGTACCCGGGCGAGCAGTTCGGAAGATATTTCTCCCACGTGGCCTTCGACATCAAGCCGGGTAACGGCGCCGTAACTGGAGCAAGACCGTTCTTCTTCATTTGCCCGGACCGCAAAAACATAAAGGTGTCCGGCTACAACTACGCCGGCGTGCTCGGAGTGAACCACTACGACGACCAGATAAGCACATCGACGTATCCCGGAACCCGCTACACGGTCACCTTCCAGTACTGCCAGATGGACACGGCACTCGACTCTGACGAGTACGTGGCCTACGTTACTTCATCCGCCTACGATGCCTGCTTCGTCACGACGAAGGGCAACCTCTACTGGACCGGGTTCAACACGAGCGGCCAGTGGGGCGAGGGCAACTCGACAAGAAGCACCGTGTTCCGCAGGATGAGCTACTTCGGACCAGCCACAGGAAGAAGGGCGACCGGCGTTTGGATGGTGACAGCCGATTCGATGGTCAGCAACAACCCCAACCAAACCGTTATCGTCCGAACGCTCGATGGCCGACTATTCGGCTGCGGTTTCAACGGCTCTGGAATTTTGGGGCAGAACGACACGACCACGAGGAACACCTTCGTCCAGATCGGAAACACCCAGTGGGGAACAACGGCGAAGGTCGTCGGTTTCTCTTGGAGAAACATCTACACCACCAACGACAACACGTGGTTTGCATGGCTGGACAACGGGCAAATCTGGGGCTGCGGTTATCCGTTGTCGAACACGTTCGGCCGCAACAACACAACCCAGCTGAACGTTCCGACGCGTCTGACCGAGCTTGAAACGGTCATCGAGACTGCCGTCACCGGCGACAGGGTGCGCCAAATCTGGCAGCCGTGGAGCCACAATTCTGCGCAAATCAACTGCATCACGCTCGTGCTCACCAACGCGGGCAGGCTGTACACATGCGGCCGCGGACAGAGAGGAAACCTGGGGCTCGGCGGCTCAACCGGAGCACAGACCCAGCCGGTGTTCCTCGAGGTCGTATGCCCTGACAACAGAACCTGGGCATCGATCCACGTCATGGACGGCGGGTGCTGGGTGTCGGTGTGGGGAATCACCACGGACGGGTACCTGTATGCGTGGGGCGACAACAGGAACCAACAGCTCGGTTTCTTCAACGACGCAACCCATCGTTCGACACCAATCGAGGTCACAGGATTGCCGGCGGGTTTCCAGGGCAACATGCGATACGTGTGGGGTTTCGGAAACTTCCACAGCACGACCGACGACAATTCCTCGGGGCAGTGCTACGCCTTCTTCAAGGCGACCGACCCGACGACCGGCCAGGATCGCTACGCCTCCGCCGGGTATTGGGGCGGCGGGGTTCTCTGTCAGGCGGGAGTCGACAGAAGAATCGACCAACAATGGGGTTCCAACCTCCCCGCACGAGAAATCACCTCGTACCTGCCGAACTTCGGACAGGGACTCGTCGACATTCTCTACCGACATCACACCGCATCCACGAGCGCATTTTTCACGGTGCAGTGGGTTTACAGGGACGGAAGAAGCTTCATCTCCGGTTACCAGAACAACCAATCGGATTACGGCCTCTCCACTGGGTATTCGCTGCCTCAATACCAGCATTACCCCATGGAAATGCGGTACATGTAACATCTTCGGTAAAAAACGAAACAGGAGCAGTAAATGCCGGTTCTGAATGTAGAGCTACTAAAGCCACAGTACAAGGGAGCATGGAGTTCGACGCAGGCCTACGTGGCCGGCGACGTAGTCCTGTTCCGCAAGTCCCTGTATTCGGCGAAGTCGGCGACGACCGGATTCGCGCCTCAGAGCGACACCTCGCTGACTCCGACCGATTCTCCGTGGGTGCTGATGTTCCTGGACGCCGACACGTCCGCCCTGAACAACACGTCGTCGCTCGGCGCGACGTCCCAGGGAGTTTTGTACGAGAACGACTCAGCGGCCATCAAGCTTTCCGCCGGGCTCACCCCAAAGGAACTTAGCGGAACGAAGGTCGCCGTCAACTACAAGACGACGGACACGGTAAACTTCCTTGGTGCTCCGGTCAGCGGAGCCAACATCAGACAGCAAAAGGCGATCACCGCCGGCAACGTGCGCATCCAGCAGGCTGAACCAACCACTGGTGTATCAAAGTCAATCTCCACCGGCTACTACACGTACGGCGGGCAATCACCCCTCAACTACGCATGGGAAAATTCGTCCACCGCAACCTTCGACGAAACGGACATGGAGGGCGTCTCCTTCGACCTCGTCACCTTCGAGACGGAAAGACAGCGCGCAGGCGTGCTCGGCGCGCTGGATACGACCTCGGTGCTACGCGGCTCGGGGACACCATCGCAATCCCTCTCGTACGACAACGTAATCAAGTACTCGGTCAGCGCCTCCGGTTCCAGCGCCTACACGATCAGCGGACCCGGTCTGACGGGCACGCAGAGCAACCCGACGATAACGATAAGAGTCAACGACAGGGTTCAGTTCGTCGTGGACGCAACCGGTCACCCGTTCTATATCTCGACGGTTCCGGGATCGTCGTGGACTTCGGCCAACGCGACCGCCAACACTCCGGCGGCGCCGAGCGTAGTGGCCGGGCAGGCTACACAGGCGGGAGTCGTGGAATTCTCGCCGGCATACGCCGGAACCTACTACTACGTCTGCGGCAACCACCCGTCCTCGATGGCCGGTTCGATCGTCGTGACGTCGAGATCGGACGTCCGATTTGAGCCAGCGAGCGCGAGCCGCTTCCAGACGGCGCCGATGACCAAGATCACCGATTTCAACTGGCCGGATGGAACCGCATGGACCTTGCCGAGATGGATGGACAATAATTATTCCTTCCAGGAAACGTTCCCGTACTCGCAGGGTCCCACCGCTGGGTACAACGGCAGTACTGGGATCTTCGTTGGAATCACCCCGGACAGAAAACAACTCAAGGTGGGCGGCTACAACGCGGTCTGGCACATCCCGATCAACCACTACTCGGACCAGATAACGACGGGTGGATACAACATGGACGAGGCGAACAGAAGAGTTCGCAACCTCCAGTACGCCCAATTCGAGGACCCGTTGCGCCAGGACGAGTACATCATGTACGTGCGAACCAGTTACTACTCGGTCTACGCGATAACGAACCACGGCCGCCTGTTCCAGTCGGGAACCGGCTGGGGCTATCACTGGTGGAGCGACAACTACCGCTGCTTCATGAAGGTCCACCCGTTCTTCGACGCGGAGCACGGGCGAAGCGCGTGGGATATGCAGATCTGGACTCACAGGAACAATTTCTCCACTGCCAGCCAGATGGTTCAGATGGTTCTCACCAAAGAGGGCCAACTATGGTCGTGGGGCTACAACGGGTACGGGCACCTCGGCGACGGCACGACCACCGATCGTCAGTGGCCGAAACTCGTCGGCGGCGACGGGCCGGTGACCCCAACGAACGACACGCTGCAGAGGCTGTTGAGCGGAACCGCCGGAACGACGTCCGAAGTTAGGGCGAAGGTGGTCTGGTACGCACTCGGGCCGTCCCTCAAGGACGGAACCGCGTACGCCGGAAACGACCAAGGCGAATGGTACGGATGGGGGTACAACCACCAATACACGCTCGGCGACGGAACGAACAATCAGCGTAACACCCCGGTGCGCCTGACGTCGCTGGAGTCGAACATTTCGTCGGTCGCGGCCGCGTCGAGAATCCCGATCGATTGGTCGATGCAGCACAACGGGACGACGGATGCCACATACAGGTGTCTGACCATCGCGCTCCTTCCCGACAACCACATCTACACGGCGGGCTTAACCTCGGACTTCCAGGACGGAACGAACAATGCGTCGCAGTTCGCGACCATATCCACCTGGACTCGAGCCAACCGTCCGACCGGCAAGACGTGGGTGAAGATGAAGGCCGCAGGGCATCAGCGCTCGACGATTTACGCGATGACGAACGACAGGTTCCTGTATGCCTGGGGGGCCAACCAGTACGGTCAAATCGGAGACTTCACGACAAGCGCGAGGGCCGTACCGACCCTCGTCTCCGGCTTGCCGACGGGAATACAGGGCAACATCTACGATTTCTACCCGTTCGGCGGAGGTTCCGGGACAAACACCAGTGAGACCGGGTTTTCGTCGTGCCTGCTTCGCGTGCGAACCTGGAACAACACCTTGCAGCAGTACACCGGCACTACCGACAGGTGGTTCTGGTGGGGGTTCGGCGCGAACAGCACCAGCTATTTCGGGCGGTACAGCCTGATACCCGTTTCGGGCAACACCAGATCCGGCGAGTTCGCCAATGACACGTTTACAACCCCGTTCGAGATCACTGCGCTTTTGCCGAGCAACGGCCAGGGAATAGTTGACGTAAACATCAGGACCTACTCAAGCTGGGACTCGACGATCTACATCACGTACGACAACGGGAACGTGTTCCAATGGGGTTACGAGTACACCGGTCGCGGCCAGTACCCGTCTGAGGGTGGCTGGGAAAGCAATGGACAGCTCAGCTACGACGTAACCACGCCGTCGTGGCGAGGTTACCCGAGGCTCGTGAACCAGATCAACAACTTCATCTGATAGGTTGGCGCCATGGCATACGCGGATGCGGTCTCGGTTTCTGAATTGCTCGAATGCGCCGCAGAACAGATGGCGGCCGTCGAGGCCTCCATTGCCGTCGGCGGCGCTGACGCCCTGAGTGAGTTCGTAGCGACGGGCACGATGCTGTCTCCGTTCCAAGGCAAGAACCTTGAGGTGGAGCTGTACAACCCGAGGACAAACGGATGCTCGACAGTTCGCTTCGCTGCCAGAAGCGCCGGCAGGGCAAAAATGTTCATCTCGGCCACGTTCGAGGGCGAGACCGATTTTGCCGACGTCGAGAACACCCCGACCCTTGACGCCATGCTCGGCGAATTTTTGGGACCATGGGTGGAAATAGACAACACGGTGCAACCTCTTGTCGTTGCCCAACCCGAAGAAGAGGCGACTACATCCGAGGAATGAGATTCGCCTTCTCGGAAAATTTGTAGCCGTACACCTCGAGGTGCAGTCTGTTTGATTCCTCGTAGAACTCCTCAATGTCAAACTTCGCGGCTTGGTAATACCTCTTCAGTAGGTTCAAACTCGGAGCACCCCATTCCCCGAGGTGTTGGCCGCTAAGTATCTTCTCTGCTCTGAGCTTCCCGCTTATGCGCCGCATCCTGTTGGCGTATTCGTCGACTTTTCTCCAATCACCCGCATCCAGGCGACCGTTCAGCATCGCCACCTGCCCGAGAAAATCATCGCCATCTTTCGGAATGTCGGGAAATTTCGCCCTGTGCCAGACGATCATTTCCGGTATGGCGTACATCCTGTAACCCCTGGTCCACGCCCTGAGCGCGAGGCACGGTTCGTCACCCTCGAACATGATCGCCGGATCGGGCATGATTTCCCAGAAGAACTCCGACCTCGAGAAAATGAAGTGGTTCGACAGGCAATGGTGCTCATGCCAGTCCCCCGCGACCGGTTCGCCGTAGAGGTACATCGGCATCCAGAGCATGAAGGAATCCGCCCTGCTTCCCAGCATTTGCATGCTTGGCGCTCGCGTGCTTCCCGGTTCGTCAATCACGCGTATCTCCCCGTCGTACACCCCGTATCTCGGCAGATACTGCGTGATGAGCGGCTTGGTGTCCGGGTTGGCCGCCTCGAGCGCCCTATGTTTGGCGAGCAGGACCGAGTCCCAGCCGTCGGCGAACAGGTGGTGGGCGTCCAGGCGCAACATGTATGGCTCGTCGTCATGCAGCGAACCCGCCATGATGCGCGCAAGGTCAGCACCACGTGGAGAATCACAGAATACGTTTGTGACTCTCACGTTTTTTAGGTTGCGAAAATCCTCAAATTCACCCGTCGTGGATTGCTGGCAGATGCCGAAAGATAGCCCTTCGGGATTTGCTGCTGTGGCGATTGCGCCCTCTACTGTCAGACGAAGGTGGTCCTCGTTGAAAGAAGGTATTAGAACGAAGATTCTTTCGTCATTTGACATGAAAAGACATTATCATGTTTTAGTGCTATTGTTTGCCCGTGGGAAACAAGTCGAAACACAACTATAAGCGAAAGGTAGCGACCCAAATAATGTCGGACATCAATCCGGACACCCCAACGGATATACCAAACTTTACCGCCGGCGAACTGGACATCTTCGTCGTGCTGGCCGAGTATTCGCAGGAAATAGAGCGATTGCGCGCGATGGTATTCGGCCTCGGCGGAGATCCAGATTTGCACTACACTTCAGAGGACTTGGGCGGGAGAGTCGGGGATCAACAACCCGATCCCGAACTGGCGAAAATGAACGAGGAGATGACATATGAGTGACATCCTGTCAAATGTTTCTGCCGATGTGGTCATTTCCGAGATGACTGCCCAGATCGGCAACCTGTCGAGGGAGAACGCGATACTGAAGGCGATGACACAGAAATTGCGTCAGCAACTCACTATCCTCGAGCAGGAGATGGCGGCGCTTCGTCAGGCGAAGGAATAGTCGCCCACCATTGCTACGCCTTATACGCGTAGAACCTATTCATTGAATATCTTGCTCCGGCCGTTACCTTTTCGACCCTGTGTTCAAAAAGGTAGTTTGACGGAAACACCAGTACCTGACCGGAAAATGGCCTTATTTTGAAGTCAAAATTTACGAATACAAACTCTCCTCCGTCGTAGTCATCATTGAAATAACAGGTTGCCGTGATCACCCTGTGTATGTGCGGTTGGGCGTCGGCGTGTGCCGTCATTGATTGGCCGACCCGCGTTCTGAGCAATGTTATAACTTTTTCTGAGTGAACCGGTTTTGTGTTGAATGCCAAAGAATAGTGATTCACAATCGCATCTATTCCCGGAAATAGAGACCGCGAAAGCCTTGTAATTGGATCGACATGATGACATTGTTCGTGTTTATCCAAAAGCCAAAAATTGTCCGGTCTTGTCTCTACCGAAACAAGTTTTTCATGCCCACCATATTGGGCTTTCTCCCAGCTCACAAAACACGCGTTATTTATCAACCCATACAGTTCCCGAGCGGAATCTTTTTTTATCGAATATGAATAACAACCCGGAAGCAATTCTTCCGGCCCCTCGAACGACATATCTACTGTCTCCACTATCGAATTGTTTTGCTGACTTGCGACTTCGGCTATCTCCTCATAGAAGTGCAAAACCCCCGCGTACGCCGTCAGACCTTTTGTATTTTCACATTTTGGTGAAGGTGGATCGGGCAACGGAAAATATCTTCTGTTGTTGAAATACCTTATATCTCCGTCGCGGCCATATTTTGTCATTCCACCCTGCGGGTGCGAAATGATCCAATGGTCTGGGGTTACAAACTGCATAAACAACTGGATTACATAATCGGATTCACTTACGGAAGGATAGAAGGGTCTTGCGTGTCTGTGGAATTGACCTGCGTACAGAACTGCAGAGTTTTCTTCAAGGCTGAATGTTTCGTCGTTTACCGTCAGCGCCCAATCAACAGTTTTTTCGATGGTCACGTTTACCGAAACTTGCGATGCATTTTGATCGAAGTGATCCCACAGGTTTGGAATGCATCCCTCATGTATTTGGTATTTGCCAAGATAGTTATAGGCCTTCACAAGGTCACTGTTGCCTGTGATGGCCCTTATTTTTTGTATTGCTTCATCTTGTATTTTTTCGGATATTGACAGCCCTGAGCCATATCTTCCGATCAGGTGGTCGTAATTCGTGGTGATCAAGGATTTTTCGCAGGCAGATTTGAGTTCCGTAAAACTTTCTTCTGAGAAAAAATTGCTTATAGAAAGCGGTTTGTCTATTATCTCTTTTATCGGGAAGAGAATCCGTCCGAGTGTTTTTGTTTCGGATTGCATTTATTCACCATTTACCGAGCGGGCAGGTTGCTCCTTCGAGGCGAGCTTTGAGTTTCATGAAACATCCGCACTCTTTGCATTGAAAGGTTGGGCGCATCAACCTGTCGCAGCCTGCGCATTCGGCAATTCTGTCCGCATACTTGTTGTCTTCAACTTTTGGCGTGTTCGGATTTATAACGTCCCACGGCCTGGTTGTTCCAAGTTTCTTTTTATATTCCTGCCATGCGCTCATAGTTATTCTGCGGGTTCTGTTGTTCCTGTGCCCGTATAGTAACCATTTTCTGGGGCGTTGGGGTTGGTGAATGTTCCACCTGCTCCCAGCAGGTCGCCGTTTTGCACGACATTTTTTTGTGCCGGGGTGAGTTTGATTACCTTTGGATCGGACGAAAAGACGGCTATTAGAAGTTCGGCCTGGTTGTGTACCGGGAAGATCGTGCCGACCTCGCCATCCACTACGAATGCAAAAAATTCAAAGCTTTCTGGGTGTGAAACTGGGTTTATTTGTTGTGGAGTATCTGACATGTTGTTACCTCGAATTCATCATACTTCGTTTGGAGAGTTGCGTTTTTTGTAATCTTCGTTCACGTATTTGTTGACGAAATTTGCGGTGATCTGCGTCATTTCTTGTCCAACAAATGCGATTTCTGCGTCCATATCGACACCGTTTTCATTCATAAAACGTTCCCTGATGAAATCGATCATCAATGTTCCTATACCCTTCCGCCGATGGTCCGGATGCACCATCAACCCAAACGGTTTTTGGTATCCCTCTTCGTTGATGAAACTCATGTTGAATGCCAATAGCTCTCCCGTTTCGGACCTGTAAAATGTGTATCGAACATCAACCACATTTGAGTGGCCAAAACGCTGTGCTTGTGTTTTTACCGTTGTCTCGCTAAAACCAGGATCTCCTGACGGATATCTTTCGACTACGTTATTCCAATAATCTAAATTGACCTCATCGTCCACAAGTGCCGGTGCGATGTCATTCCAGACCCACACTTTGTTTTCTTCGTTCAACCATGATTTTTCAAAGTTTTTCATTTTGGCCCCCGACGTGTTGGCGACATCTTACTTTACTCATCAATGCATCCCTCATGTATACGGAATGCACTGCCAGCTGTTTTTGATATCCAGGATGCACTGGCCGCAGCACGGCCCAAGGTTTACGCACTCTGGGCAACCCGGCGGCGTGACAGGCGGAGTTACTGGAGGTGTAACAGGCGGCGTTACGGGTGGAGTGACAGGCGGGGTTACAGGCGGGGTAACAGGTGGGGTGACAGGTGGAGTTACAGGCGGTGGACTGTCATTCAGAATGCACTGGATGTAAAGGTTGTAGTCTGAACAGTCGCACTTGCTGTACGCGTACCATATTGAACCTTGGAACTGATTGGTATCGGTACACACTCCACCCTGTGTCGGTATGTATACATTTTTCTGGACCCAGTTCCAACCGTTGCCTCCACCTGCACCCTCGCCATTGTTCACCGGAGCGCCGCAGGATGCTTCCGACACGCATGGGCCGTATGTGGGTTGACATG
>Ga0194116_10007044_pt1 | contig 11743 bp, 6 predicted proteins | sample TA2MahsurfametaG_4_FD_148617 | JGI IMG/M metagenome (GOLD analysis project Ga0194116, IMG submission 148617) | Freshwater microbial communities from Lake Tanganyika, Tanzania - TA2015008 Mahale S9 surface | ecosystem: Environmental > Aquatic > Freshwater > Lake | place: Tanzania: Lake Tanganyika... | reverse complement strand
ATCCCCATTTAATATTATATAACATATTAATCTCCAAAGTCTCATTTCTTATTTAATTCCTTAAATAAAAAATTATTAGCAATTATAAATAATTTGAATTAATTAGGCTTAAAAAAAATATCTAAAATTAAAAAATAAAAACCGAAAATGCTATTAAAAAATAAAATTTTAATGGATAAGAATATTTTAAATTTATTTATAATTTAAAAAAAAATCAATTCTTCACAATAATTTAGCATTAAGTTATTAATTAAAATAAAAAATTAAATCAGTGTCATGGAAAAAACAGAGTTCATTGAATTCGACACAATAAGACTATCGCTGAGTCTCCAATCTAATTCTTTTGCAATATATTTAAAAGAAGTCTACGCGGATTTATCTCAAAGACCAGATTCTGACAAAGATAAAGGAATATCCAAGATTACTTTTACAGAATATATTCAACTTCCTGTTTTTATAAGTAAAAAATTGTTCAGCTGTCTGGATAAAGATAATGACGGATTTTTAAATTTGAAAGAATTTACAAATGGAATGAATAAACTTTTCCTCGGAAATTTCGAAGAAACAGCGCAGTTTATTTTTACTATTTTCGACTTCGATAAAGATGGTTATATTAAAAAAGGAGATGTTAAGCTTTTGCTTTCATATTTGCCAATCAAATCAAACCAAGAAAAAAACACAATTTACAGAAATCAAATGGAAAGCCTTGAGGAATTGGATGAGATATTAAATGAGACCTTTGGGAAAACTAGCGATTCCCTCAATTTCGAACAATATTTGAAAATAATAGAAAATAATAAATCTGATATATATATTCAGCTTTTATGCTTTTTGTATTCAAGAAAACCGTTTGAAGAAAATTTTATTAACCAGTATAAAAAACTTAAAAAGAATAAAGGATCTGCAGAAGAATCTGTTAGTCAAAAGCTAAATAAAAAATGTTCAATAGATAATTCTAATTCTTCTGCTAAAGAACCAAAGCGCATCCCTTCGCCTTCTAGGAAAACAAGATTCTCTTGTGCTGAAAATTATTTTCAAATAAATTTGCAAAAGACTTCATATTCAAACACAGAAGATCAAAATAGTCCCAATTCAGGATCTCCACAAAGCTCTCCGAAAAAGTCTACTTTAGATAACAAGTCAAATTCGACAAGCTCAAATTTTAAGATAACTCTGAATAGCGTTAAAGGCCCAAGTTCCCCAAAGAAATCTTTAACTGGAATCAATATGCAAAGAAGTCCTTCTATAATGAAAACAGATGAAGAAGCTAATGGTAATAATGATTTCATTCGTATGCCAAATAGGAAGATTTCAACAAACAATAATTCTCAAAAAGACTATGATGAAATGCTAAAAAGTTCAAAGAGCTTTTACGATTCTCCAACAAGACTCTTAAAGAAAGGAAATTCAGAGATGAATAAATTAGGAGACTTTAATTTAGCTGATAATCTCATTTGCATTGGAGAATCGGATGAAAACGAAGATAAAGACTCAGAACTCATGGATCAAGAAGAGCTTTGTATCACATATGAAGACTGGCTATTTTTACTTGAAAAAGATGGAAAGCTCAAGAAATATTTTGTTTCTTTAATCGGAAAAGAAATAAGCATTTATAAATCAAATTTGAAAGATGAATTAATCTCCTTGCATAATTTAAGTGGATGTTTTATAAAAGATTTAGGAAATGAATCAAAGACATTCGATAAAGAAAAGTACTATGGTTTCTCTGTTAGTGTTTCGAAAGATAAAAATAAAACTTTTTATTGTAATAAACTCGATGCCAAAAATGTTTGGGTAAAAAACTTCAAGAAAGCTATTGGGTATGAAAACTTTACGGATTTTTATGAAGTAAACGAAACTCTTGGCGAAGGTCTTTTTGGAATAGTCAAAAAAGGTATCCATCTAAAAACAAGAAAGATTGTTGCTGTAAAAATAATCAACAAAGAGAAGCTTCGTCCTGGGGAGATCGACCTTATTCGAACAGAAATAGATTTAATGAAGCTTTTCCAACACCCTAATATTGTAAAGCTGTTGGACCATTTTGAAAATGCAGAGTCAATTTACATTGTAATGGAATTCTTAGAAGGTGGCAATTTAATGGATTTTTTAGAATCAAAGAATTTATGTTTATCAGAGAAAATTATTGCAAAAATTCTGTACTGTATAGGCAGCGTAATTAAATATTTAAACTCATATGGAGTTATCCATAGAGACTTGAAGCCTGAAAACATTATGCTGTCCGATAAATCAGATAATCCAGTTATCAAAATAATTGATTATGGACTCACTAGAACTCTTGCTCCAGGTGAGAGACTTGCAGATGGATTTGGTACCATTTCTTATGTTGCACCTGAAGTTTTAACTCGAAAGCCCTATAACAAGCAAATTGACATATGGAGCATGGGTGTCATTTTGTATTTTTTAATTACTGGAGGAAAACTCCCATTTGATGACGAAAATAATAATGAAGATTTAATTGCTAAAAAAGCAGTGCTAATGGATCCTTCTTTTCCAGAGGAGTTATTTGGAAAAGTAAGCAAAAGTGCTGTTTTACTTATAAATGATTGCCTCAACAAAGACCCAGAGAAAAGAATAACAATCGACAATTTTATGAAAAACGATTGGTTGAAGAAAAATATTAATACTAAGGATGTTTCGGATTAATAATTTTTAATATTAATAAATATATTCAGAGAAAAATGATTTGAAAATTATTTCAAAAAAAAATTTATTTAAGAATTAATTGAATTGATTAACATAATATATATAAGATTAATAAGAATTTAATTAATAAAATAATTAGTAAATCTTGATATCTTATCTCAACATCTTAAAGATATATAAAACAAAACCTAAAATTCTAAAGAGAATAAAGATAAGATTTTTAATGGATATCATATAAAATAAAATGTAATAAAATTAGTTTTTTGATTAATCAAATTTTATCTTATCTTATAAGAAAATAAAAAGATTGGAAATGGATAAACTTTAAAATTTTTCATGATTTCAACAACAATTTATAGTTTTAAATAAAATATCATGAAACTTTATTATGATATATATTATATTTTATTTTTTAGTTTTTGCTGTTTATATTATAAAAAAACTAATTATTATGGAAGATCATGGAAAATCTGTTTGGTTAGAAGATGATGAATATGGATGGTTACCAGGTATCAATATTTAAAGCTATTTTTGTGCATAAAACTTGCATTAAAAAATTATCTTGAAAAATCTAGCTAAAATCATTGATTCCGATAATTCTTCTTACAAATTTCAAATCACTATTGACGGAAAAACAATTGAAAAAATTGGCTCAAGAAGCGTACATTATTCAGAAGTCCATCCTTCTTGTTTATGTAAATTTCTTTTAATTTTGCGATTCTGAATTATATGAATTAAATTATAAAGTCGGCTTTAAAGTGAATTTTTAAAATTTTAACAATTTATATCTTAATAAATTTTTATTTTATAAGAAGTATTTTTTTTAGTTATATTTTTCTTTGATTAATAAAAAGAAAAAATTTAAATTTTTTTCTTTTTTAGCTGGAGTCGATGACTTGCTTTTATTAGGAGATCTTGATCAACAAACATTATTACACAATACGCGTGTAAGACATGCAAAGGATTCAATTTATACTTTTATAGGTATGCCAATTCTTATAGCTATGAATCCTTATCGACATTTGAATATTTATAACGACGATATGATAAAATTCTATAAAGATTATTTTCTCCGCTTGAAACTCAATCCACACGGTATCCCTGCTCCCAAGCCACATTTATACCATATTGCAGAAGCAGCCTATCAAGACATGATAAGTGAAAAGAAGAATCAATCGATTATTATTAGTGGTGAATCTGGTTCAGGAAAAACTGAATCAACAAAATTTATTTTAAAATACTTAGCAGTATCATCATTACATTCTTTAGATAGTTTAAAAATAAACACAGATAATAATAATACAAATATAAACAATAGTTTAATCAACAACAATGCAAATAATATAACCGTAGAAAAACAAGTTCTTGATTCTAACCCGCTTCTTGAAGCTTTTGGGAATGCTAAAACAGTTAAAAATAATAATTCTTCTCGTTTTGGAAAATTTATTCAAATTAATTTTTCTGAAAATGGAAAAATACTGAGTGCAAAAATTTACAATTACCTTCTTGAAAAATCGCGTGTAATTCAAACTTCACCAGAAGAGAGAAATTATCATATTTTTTATCAGCTTATTAAAGGAGCGGATGAACGTGAAAAAAAAAGGTTTAATGTAAAACCGCTTAATTACTTTGAGTATTTGAAGCACAGCTGCTTTGAAGTCGAAGATACAGATGATATTGCTGCTTTCTTGGAAACTAAGGAGTGTATGATGAAGCTGAAATTCAAGCCAGAAGAAATCTCTTATATTTTTACTGTTTTAATGGGAATCTTATATTTAGGTAATGTTCGGTTCATTGAAAAAAAATCAGATGAGATAGCTATAGATCCTGATACAGAAACTGATTTTAACTGTGCAGCTGAGATGCTTGGCATGGATCCTAAATCTCTTTTGCAAATTTTATGTTTTAAAAAATTCCAAAGTCCAAACTCGAACGAAATCATTATGAGAACACTTTCGCTTGAGAAGTGTTATTTTTCACGCGATGCTATTAGCAAAACAATTTATGCGAAAGTTTTTGATTACATATTGAGGAAAATTAACTTCGCTATTTCTAATTCTGAAGAAATGAAAAATAAAAAAAATGTTCTGAAAATAGGTCTTTTAGATATATTTGGCTTTGAAAACTTCCAACTTAATAGCTTCGAGCAATTATGTATAAATTACGCGAATGAAAGGCTTCAACAATACTTCAATAATCATATATTCAAAATAGAGCAAGAAGAATACCAAAAAGAATCAATAGATTATACCAGTGTTGAATTCCATGATAACAAAGAAATTATCGAACTTATAGACGCAAATAAAAATTCTATTTTTTCTTATTTGGATTCCGAAGCTCTTTTGGGAAATGGTAATGACGAAAATTTTGCCAAAAATGTTCATGCTTATTTAGCAGAACATCCCAATTTAGCAGAGAGAGTTGATGAATTTATAGGCATTCATCATTATGCTGGGGAAGTTTATTATCAAACTGATGGCTTTCTAAGGAAAAATATTGACCAGTTATCAAATGATATTTTTGAAGCTTTAGAGAAATCAAAGAATAAACTTATTAAAAAAATATTTGAAAAAAAAGAAGACTTGAAAAAATCTGGATTAGAGGTTAAAAATAAATTAATGTCAGATTCTCTTTCTAAACAATTCAAAAAGCAATTAGATGATTTATTGAAAATGCTAACACAATCTAATCCACGTTATATAAAGTGTATAAAGCCAAATTCGCTTAAAAAACCCAGTCTTATTGAATCACTAGATGTAATGGATCAACTCTTGAGCGCAGGAGTATTAGAAGCTATTAAGATCAGAAAACAAGGATATTCAATAAGGCGTACAAACGAAGAATTCACAAAGCGTTACTTAAAGCTTTATCCAGATATATCTGTGAAGATAAAAGAATTTGAATCTAAAAATTGCTTCAGAGAAGCTGTTATTGAAATGTGCTCATTCTTCAAAGGAGTTGAGGACATGAGACATCTTTTTAAACCAGAGAGAAGGCTAATTCAAATTGGTTTGACGAAGACTTTTATGAAAGAAGAAGTTAAAAATGTTCTTGATTTTAAATTAAATAAAATTAGATATATACAAATTTTACAAAATAATTTTAGAAGATTTTTGGTTCAGAAAACTGTAAAGAAAAAGCTAAAAGCAATAAGCAAAATCCAAGCATTGTATAGAGGGAATATTGCGAGAATATTGTAAGTTTTTGGATATTTTAGTAATTTTTTAATATTTATTATATCTTTTTGATTAGAATCAAATTATAAAAAATATAAAAAATAGGAAAAAGACTAAATTTAAACAATTTTAAAGCATGAATTTAAAATTAGAAATATATAAATAAATTTATATTTGATAGTAAAAACTCGTTGAAATTGTGTGTGAAAATTCAAAAAGCATACAAAAGGCATTTAAAAAGATTATTTATTTATTCAAATTTGAATTTCTTGGCTTCCGAATATAGGAAAAAGAAAGGTTAAATCTTTTACTTTTAATAACCGAGATTTCTTATTAATAAAATAATAATAATTTTCTTAAAAATGATTTTAAAAAATTAAATAAAAATTTTATTTATTACCGTAGAAGAAGAAATAAAGCGAAGAGAACTTGAGCTCAAGAATTCTGATTTCCAAAAAACTTCTAAAAATAGCCTGAATAATAAAAGTATTAGTAATAGTAATTCAAATGAAAAAGAATACAATTCTAATAATATTCTAAATTATTCCGAAAATAAGTATATCAATGATAATAATGAGGACAAATTGATTAAAAATAAGAATAAAAAAGATACAAATTCAAACTTTAAAAAAAGCAACAATGATTGGGAATCTTTGGTCTTTTTGAGAAAAGAGAGTGTAAATGGTAAATACATAAGAAATTATAAGCAAAATTTTTAACAAAAAAATAATTTTTTTCAAATATTTTAGGAAATTACAAAATAAATAAATTTTTCCATGAATAAATAATTAGAATAAATCTAATTAATTCAAAACAACTAATTTTTCTAAAAGATTTGAAATTTCACTTTTTAGATCTATCAACTACTGAAGTACAGCTAGTTAATGAACTTAAAGCAATGGGAACTAAAAAAAATCAAGCTCATAAAAAACGCGATAGAGAAAAGAGACATTTTGCTGATTTACTTAGTAATAATATTGGATCAGTCCTTGACAACGAACTTAAAGCCAGTCTACGCAATTTAAAGGAGGAACTTGAACTAACAAAACAAGAAAAAGAAAAACTATTTTTTGAGTTGGCTGCGAAAAAAGAAGAAGTACGCAAAAAAGAATTAGAAATTGAGCTAATTAAAAACAACTCAGCAAATAACACATATAAAATGCATTTAGAAAACTTGGAAAAAATGGATTTAGTCGATAAAGCAAACTTCTTAACAGATCAAGAGCGCTCTAAATATCAAGAAGAGATAAAAAGATTAAAGAACGAAATTTTTGAAAAAGAAAGTCAAATAGATATATTGAACTTGAAAACAGATGAACTCACTAAAAGTAATAAGGATTTGAATAGAACTATTGAAAGCCTAAATGTTCAAATGGTAAAAAAGAAAGAAAAAATTGATAAAGAAATGGAAAATTTATCTAATCAGATAAGAGAATTAGAAACTAAAAAGTCTGAATTCGGGACACAGCTTATAAAATTAGCAGGAAGATTCGGTCAAAATATAAACATTGAAGAACTTATGAAAAATCTAAATCTAGGAATGAATAATTTAGACGGTTCAAGTTTGATTTTAGGAAATAATTCTAATTTCACTAACCAGCAAATCAGAAAAAGTGTTTTTCCAAATCATCCTGGGGGATTTTTGGAAAATAATAGCTCAAACAATCTCATACAAACTCCAGAAATAAAAAAGCAAATTGCCGATTTAAAATCAGAAAATAAAAATCTTATAAGAAAACTTGAGGACTTAAAATCCAAATATGAAAGAGAACTCATCTACGCCAATACAGAAACAGAATACAAAGACCAAAAAATAAAAGATCTTGAAAGCGCCTTGATTAAAAAAGAAAAAATGATTGAAAATCTTTCGAATGCAAATTTCAGCTGTAAAAGTGAAGTAGATTTTGCCAAATTAAAACTTGATAATTACACGAGTAAAGTTGAAAAAATAGATGAATGGGATCGAGAAATTTCAAAGTTTAAAAAAGATTTCGAATTGATTATGCGCAAGAAAGATTTAGAAATCAATGATTTAAAAGACACTTTGGATACAGTTCATTTAAACCTTGATCGAAGCAAAAAAATGGAAACTATGCTCAAAAATGAAATTAGCAATAGAGAAGATGATTTGCAAAAAGCCCAAGAAAAGCTAAATGTCAAATTGACAGAAATTGATTCTTTAAATGATGAAATAATTAATTTAAAAAAAGAAAATTTCAACTTAAAAACCTCTGTTACTTTAGGAGAAATAGAGTTTAAAAATAAATATGAGCTAGAAAATCAGCTTAGAAATCAAGAAATGAAGTTATTGAAGGAAAATATGGAAAAATATAATAAATATGTATTTGATCTTAAAGAGAATATTGAAAAGAAAAGGCAAATCATCAGCAATAAAAAACAAATGAATGTAATCCTTTGTGATTTAGCAAGGATCAAAAAAGGAGAAATTCAATGTCTTGAAACTCTGCAATATAATAACTCCGAAAATATAAGAAAATCTTTATTAGATATTAGGAAAAGCGAGAAAGAATTATTGATAAAGTAATTCAATTATTTAATCAATTTAAAATTCTTTCTTGAAAGCCTAAAAAATTAATTATTAATTTGAGATTAATTTAATTGTTTGATTGCAATATTTTGTTGTAGTTTTTTAAATAAGATTTATTCGTTTTAATTTGATTTAAATATTTTCAAACAGATTGAATGAGATATCTAATTTTCCAGATTACTCTGAGTCTGAGGAGGATTTGAGTGACGATGATTATGATGATGAAGAATCAGATAATAAATATATTTATTAATTTTATTGCTAAAATAAATTACAGGCTTGTATGTATAAAAAAACAAAAGAATTTTTATATATAATAATTCAAAATAAAAATGGGATTTTTTAATAAATCTAATAATAAAAAATAAATTTTTCTACATTCTTACATAATTACAAAATGTGGAAATTAAGTTAATCTCAAGTGAATAAATTATATTCAAAATTTAAATATATCAATATTCAATTCATTCCCGAAAAATTAATAAATAAGTGTCGAAGATATATTTTAAATAAATTTATTTGATTCTTAGGAGCTCATCAAAAATTATTTTGAAAAATAAATCTTTTTAAAAAATTGAAAATTATTGTTTAAGTAATTAAGTTTCAATTTAGAAAATAATATTCTTATACTTGAATTTTTATATTAAGACTTCCATAACCCAAAACCCAAAATTAGTTTAAAAGGATCTGTTTATTTGAATTTGTGTTTATTAAGGTTTAAACAGAAATTTCTTATTCTTAGCAAATCAAGCTGTTTTAAATAAAATTTTTCAATTAATTTTATCTGACATAAATTACTCAATACCTTAATTTATTATCAATGTTTTATAATGCTGATTTAGCTAATTTTTGATAATATTTATTATAAATAATAAAAATCATAAAAATGAATAATAATTAGAAATAATAAATATTAAAAAATAAATTAAAATAATAAAATAAAAAATGAAATTAATTCAAAAAATGTAAAATTAAAAAGAACACTATGAAATAAATTAGTGTTTATTTGATAAAATCACTTAGCTCATAATTATTTTTTAATAATTCAAATAAAAATGCTTTTAAATAAGCCCAAATATAAAAATATTAATATATAAATAAAATGACAGAAATAAAAGAATACTTAAATAATTACACTTTCTTCTATACAATTGAATTCCAAGGACAACAAGATATTTATTTTTTATTATTTGACTCAAATTCAGAATGGGCAAAGAAATTCTCCGATTATTTGACTAATCTAAACCATTTGGATATTTCAAAATCTAAAGATAGCAAAAACATTTTTTATTTCTCTTGCGAAACATTCAATCAAGATTTAATAAACTTAAGAAATGTGAAATTGTCTAATAAGGAATTTATTCAAAAAATTTGCAAGACACATTTCTACGAAAAAGCTTTTCTGATAAAAGATCAAAAGGATCGCTATTTTATTAACTTTAACTTGGACTCTATTTTGAAGAATCCAAACATTGAAATACTTGGAATATTTTTGAATCCTTTAGATTACTTTATAAAATTCTTGGATGATAATCAACATAATTTGGACATTGTTTCTGTAAATAAATTTAACGATATTACTGGTAAAAATAAAGCTTATATTTTTTTATTTCATTTATGATAATAATAAATCTATTATTTGTATTTATTGTAATTCAAATAAAATTATTCAATTTTTTCTTAGTTTAAATCTTTACAAATTTTATAAATATGATTTTTCGTATTAGTTAGCGATATTGTTATTGGAGAAGAAAATCCAGAACCTGAAAATGAGAATAATTCTGACAATATTCAAGGCGAAGATGAAAATATAGAGAACAATAATAATGAAATCCCACAGGAAGAAATTGATGCTGAACTTGACGAAAATGCTCAAGAAGAAAATGAAGTAGAAGAAGGTAAATTTAAATTAAAATTTTTTCTTGAAAGTAATTTAATTCAGGTCAATAAATAAAAAATTAAAGAAGAATCTTTAGTTTAAAAATTGATTTTGATTAATTTCTACTTTTAGTATCAGTTTTTTGTTAAATTATTAAACTTAAATTCTAAAAATTAAAATTTAAACATCTTTATTAACTTTTTCCAGGAGACTTTAATGAGGAATTTGAAGGATTTGAAGATGAAAAAAATAATCAATTTGATGAAAATGAAGAGAAAGAAAAAGCTAAAAAAAAACGAAAGAAAATTCGAACCTCTTCGATAGAAGAAGAGTTTATGGAAACCCAACAAAGTGGGCGTGGTCGCAAAAAAGACCAAATTGATGAAAACAAAGCAAGAGAAGATGTTTTAAAATTCCAAGCAAGGCTCCGTGAAGCAGTAGAAATAGATAAAACTAATATGAAAAGAAATCAGCCAGCTTTAGATAAATTAAAACTTTTGAAAGTAATTCAGAAATTTCTGTCCAATTATCATTATCAAAAGATATTCCTTGAATGTCAAGGATTGGAAATTCTGCAAGAGTGGATTAAGAAAAATAGAGACGGGTCTTATCCTCTATTCAACCAAATAACTGTTATTTTAGATGTTTTGGATCAACTACCAGTTTCAGTGACTAATCTACGTAATTGTGCTATTGGATCCTATGTTATGGATTTAAAAGACGTTAAAGAATCAAAAAATATTCAAAAAAAAGCATGTGAATTAGTTGAAAAATGGTCGCGAATAGTATGGGATATCAATACTAATTATTCAGACTTCGAAGCTGAAAATAAACATTATAAGGCTATTTTCTCAAATCGCAAAAGGCAAAGAGATTCACATTTTTTGGAAAATGAAGAAAGTGAAAATCGATTTGGTAGTTTTAATAATAGTCAGAATAGAAATGAAAATTTTAAAAGAGATGAGAGCGGAAGTTTAAAAGTAAACGAAAAAAGCAAAAATTTGGCGAGTAGTCATTTGAATGAATATTCCCACGCAAAGATTCCTAAAAAAGCGCTTTTTGATTTCATTGTAAAGCCTGAATATAACGACATTGATTTTTCACATAAACCTTCAATTATTAGATCTAAATATGTCTTTGGTGAAAAGAAAAATTCTGGCAGACATAAAGGAGAATGAAGGAAATTAAACTTGTTAAATTTTTCTGAATTTTTTATATTTTATTTTTATTGATTCCAAGAATAAGACAAATCAAGCTCATTAATTAGAATTTTAATTAATTAAATAAATAAAAATTATTATTAAGAAATAGTTGAATATTTAGATAGATTATTTATATTAAAAAATTTTATCAAGTATTTAGCTAGTTACAAATAGAAGAGTTTTAAAGTATATTTTTAATCATAATAAATTAGTAATTGATTTTTTATTCAAATTAATAATTTGACTAATAAAAATAGATGATACTTAACATTAT
>Ga0194116_10007041_pt1 | contig 11744 bp, 12 predicted proteins | sample TA2MahsurfametaG_4_FD_148617 | JGI IMG/M metagenome (GOLD analysis project Ga0194116, IMG submission 148617) | Freshwater microbial communities from Lake Tanganyika, Tanzania - TA2015008 Mahale S9 surface | ecosystem: Environmental > Aquatic > Freshwater > Lake | place: Tanzania: Lake... | reverse complement strand
GATTCGTGCTGAGTTGGCAAGCGTTGAGGCCGAGGCTCGCGGGTTAAAGCAGGGTGCTGAGCGCGTTGACGTTGATGTCGAGCAAGTAAGGGCGCGGGTAGCAAAAGATGAGGCAGCCATCGCGTCGGGTGCTTTGGGGGCTAAAGAGTTAGAGGCTATGCAGCACGAATTGGTTTCGCTGGCAAGAAGGCAGAAAGAACTCGAAGACGAAGAGCTTGAAATTCTGCAGGGCTTAGAAGACGTGCAAACGAAAGTTAAGGGGTTACAAGGCGAGCTGGACGAGATCGCTGCCGTCAAGGCGGGGTTAGTGGCGTCTCGCGATGCGAAGGTCGCGGAATTTCAGGCACAGATGCGAGCAGTCGAGGCCGAGCGAGCCAATTTCGCGGCAGGGCTAGATGGTGAGTTGTTGAAGTTCTACGAGAAAGTGCGAGCTGATCATGGCGGGGTAGGGGCGGCCGCACTTCGAGGCGTGGCGTGCGAGGGTTGCCAGTTGCAATTGCCGCCAAGTGAGCGCGCCCGAGTGCAGGGCTTGCCGGCAGACGATGTGGCGCGGTGTGATGAGTGCGGGCGGATCCTTGTTCGTGTGTGATTTTGTGTTCGCCAGGTGATGTCTAACTATGTTGTTGAGGCGGACGGGGGCTCGAGGGGTAACCCAGGGGTAGCTGCCTATGGCGTAGTGATTCGAAATGATTTGGCCGAGGTTGTCTTTTCTGACGCGCAGGTGATTGGTCATGCGACAAATAACGTGGCTGAATACCGTGGGCTCATTGCGGGGCTCGAGTGGCTGCAGCAGCACGCGAGCGCAGGCGCGGGCGTTCAGGTGCGGCTGGATTCGAAATTGGTGATTGAACAGATGGCTGGGCGTTGGCGCATCAAAGATCCGAAGTTGGCTGATTTAGCCGGGCGTGCGAGGCAGGCGGGTGCCGGGTTTGTAGTTGATTTCCAATGGGTACCTCGTGAGCAAAACGCCGACGCAGATGCGTTGCTGAATTCAGCCCTGGATTTGGCGGGCTAGCGCCCAGGGGCCGCAGGCGGCCAAGCCCCGCACCGCCTCGCGACCCCAAACCGCACCAGCCCCCGTCCACCTTTGTGACTAACGGGGCTTGCGTGGCCCATGAGGCCATCCAGACCCCAAAAAACCCATGTTTTTGGGCGTGCCGCTGCAAAAAACCCATTGTTTCCCATAGTTTTGAGCCGTCGTCCCAGCCCGTCCGGGCCATGGAGACTGTGGCATAAGGAGAAACGTTGAAAAAGCCGGAACTGGTCGACGCGATCATTCGCTCGACGGACATGAGCAAGAAAGACGCCACTGCGGCGCTGGACACTGTGATCGACCACATCATCGCTTCTGTGGCGCGCGGCGAAGAGGTCGCGGTTTCTGGGTTGGGCAAGTTCAAGCGCGCAGACCGCAAGGCTCGCGTGGGTCGCAACCCGCAGACTGGCGAGGCCGTCCAGATCAAGGCGACTTCGGTGCCGAAGTTCTTGCCAGCCAAGGAATTCAAAGAGGTGGTTTCGGGCAAGCGTCAGCCGCCCGTCGTTAGCTAAGTCGTTTTTTTAGGACGGGGGCTCGGGCCGTTTGGCTCGGGCCCTAGTTCTTTTTCTGTTGAGTTGCCGGGCCCACGCCCGAGGCGATTGCCCGCGTGAGGTCGGCTTGGGTGTCGACATCTAGGCGCGAGCGAGGTGTGCCCGTGAGGGGCCTGGCTCCCGCTGCTTCGTGGGCTTTGGCTGAATTGGGCCCAAAGTGCGGCGTTAGGTAGCGGGGGGCTCGCGCGAGTAAAGCTGTGGTTCCGCCGGAATTTTCGTCTGGCACGAAAGATTGAGTGGCGCCTGCGGCGAACACGCTGGCAGCTTGGGCCAAAACCGTCTCGACATCGTCTGGCTGAAGACACGGCAGATCTGAAACCCAAACGCAAATGGGGTCGTCGGCGCCGATTGAACTGGCCGCAAATCTGATCGCGTCATTTAGTTCACTGGTGGGGTCATCCAGTGGTTCGCAACCCAGCGCTTCTGCCAGCCGTGAGGTCTCGTCACTATCGGTAATTACGACCACCCGGCTAACACTTGGTGCGGCTTTGAGTGCTGCCAAGACATCTTGAGCAAATGCTTGGGCCAGCTGCGCCCGTTCAACCTCACTTGCCCCGCCGCCGACCCCGCTACCGGCGTCACCGCCGCCGCCGCGACCGCTGCCGCAGAGCCGCGACTTCCCCCGCGCCGGGTCCTTCACTGGCACCACAGCCACCCAACCGTTAATCAGGGGCACCCTCGAGTGCGCTTCCGAAAGCTTGGAGCGACGTTCGCATGGTCAAAACGGTTTAGTGGGGTAGGCCGGGCTTGGCATGGCGCAATAGTGTCAGGGTCACTATGAGGTCAAGGTGAACTTTGGTGAGTGACGACGTGTCAGCCGAAGGGCCGTCAGCCGCGCCGCCGCCGCAAGGCGCGCAGGCAGCGAAAGCCATTGGACGGCGTGACCAAATTGGTGCGGGGTTTCGTTTTGCATCATGGGTCGTCCCACCCATTTACTCGATGTTTAGTTACCGCGACTACCACGGTGGCGAAAACCTCAATCAGCCCGGCGGCCTCGTCGTAGCTTCCAACCACATTTCTTGGGCCGACCCGCTGGCAATCGCCCGCTTTCTCTGGGACAACAATCGCGTCGCTCGCTTTCTCGTTAAAGATTCAGTCGCACGAGCCCCCGTCCTTGGCACAATCGTTAACAGCGCCAAACAAATCCCGGTTGAGCGCGGTACCTCTCGAGCCGGACTTGCCGCCGTCGAAGCAGTCAAAGCCGTTAAAGCGGGCGAAACAGTTTTGGTCTACCCCGAAGGCACAATCACTAAAGACCCGAACCTCTGGCCAATGGAAGGACGCTCAGGTGCGGTGAGAATCGCCGTCGAGTCAGGCGCGCCACTTGTGCCGATGGCAATCTGGGGCCCTCAAGAAATTCTGGCCCCTTATTCAGGCAAACCCAATCTCTTCCCGCGAAAGAAGATCAGCGCCATCGCAGGCCCCCCGCTAGACATCGATTACCTGCGCACCGGCACACCAACCCAAGAGCAATATCGCGAAGCCGCAAATAACTTGATGGACGAGATCACCCGCCTTTTAGAGATCTTGCGCAAAGAACCACGCCCCGAGCGCTCGTGACTCGCATCGCGGTATTAGGCGCCGGCGCCTGGGGAACCACTTTTGCCCAAATAGTTTGTGACGCAAAACATCAAGCCACACTCTGGGGCCGCGACCCAAAAACGATCGATCAGATAAACAAACAACACACGCACCCCAAACTCCCCGCAGGGCACCGCTTACCTGAATCACTTAAAGCCACAATCGATCTCGCAGCAGCCATAAAAGACGCAGACGCCGTTGCTATTGCAATACCTAGCGGACAGTTGCCCGAAGTAGTCCGCCGAGCAGCCCCCCACATAACACCGCAGATGTCGCTTATCAACTTGACCAAAGCAATTCAGCTTGACACAGGCGCCCCCATGTCAACCGTGATAGCCAACATCACAAACGCCGACTCGGCCCGAATATTTGTGGTATCTGGCCCAAACCTTGCAGCCGAAATCGCGATTCGCCAACCAGCCGCGACCACCATCGCCGGCACCGACGAAACTCGAGCCACCGAACTCGCGAAATCATTTTCAAACGATTACTTCCGGGTCTACACCACAAACGACGTGCTTGGAACCGAGATTGCAGGCGCAGTCAAAAACGTCGTGGCCCTTGCTAACGGCATAGTCGCAGGCCTTGGGTTTGGTGAAAACTCTCAATCGGCTTTGATCACGCGTGGTCTGGCCGAGATGACCCGCCTTGGTGTCGCGATGGGTGCCAAACCAGTGACCTTCATGGGCCTAGCCGGCATGGGTGATTTGGTAGCAACTTGCCAGTCGAGCCTTTCTCGAAATAGATCTTTTGGGTTTGCTCTGGGTAAAGGTGCGAGTGTCGAAGAGGCGATGGCCGAGGTAAATAGCACTGTCGAGGCGGTAAGCAGTGCCCCAGCAATTTCTGAATTGGCAAAGCGCTACCAGGTGGACATGCCGATTACTGCAGATGTCGTCCGAATCGTCAAAGACGGAATCAATCCACGTGAACTAATACCTGAATTCATGTCGATGCGCGTGAAGCGAGAAAGCCTCTAGTCACCGCCTTAAGGTTTTAGGCGTGAAAGTTGCAGTGCTTGCCGGGGGCCATAGCAGCGAGCATTCGATCTCATTGCTCTCAGCCCGCTCGATTTCAGAGGCTCTAGTTCAGGGCGGCCACGAAGTCTCACTCATTGGCATCAATAAAGAAGGCGTTTGGACGAGGTTAGCTGCTGTACCTAAACGTGAAGGCCATTCGTTACCTGTCTTGCCCCACACCGACACCGTGGACTTCGCAGCGCACTTTGGCGAATGTGCAGCCGAAATTCGAACTTGTGATGTGACCTTCCCAGTGCTGCATGGGCCCTTCGGCGAAGACGGCACCGTACAAGGGCTACTCGAGCTCTTAGGCGTTGCCTACGTGGGTTCAGGTGTGCTCGCATCGGCGGCTTGCATGGACAAGCCAACTACTAAAGCCAAGCTTGAATCTGCTGGCATACCTATTCCCGACTTCACCTTCTTTGAGCTCGACGATGATTCAAATGAGTCCATAACTCAAGCGGTCGCATATGTAGCTGAGAGCAACTTGAGCTTTCCGATGTTCGTAAAACCTGCTCGGGGCGGATCGAGTGTCGGCATGACCCGAGTTCCAACGGCTGCACAACTCTTTCAGGCAATAACTGAGGCTTCACAGCACGACCTTCGCATCATCTTTGAGCAGGCGATAGAAAATATGCGCGAAATCGAATGTGGGGTCTTGGTGCGTCCGAACCACCAAGGCGCAGTCGCAAGTCTGCCCAGCGAAATAAAGGTCAAGCCGCCCCGGCTCTTTTATGACTTTGAGGCGAAGTATCTTGATGATTCTGCCGATTTAATCGTGCCAGCCCAGTTAGACGGCGACATCACTTCAGAGATTCAGAATATGTCTTTACAAGTTTTCGATGTGATGGGCTGTGAAGGTCTGGCTCGAATTGATTTTTTCATACGAGGCACTGAGCTTTTGGTGAGTGAGGTAAACACAATGCCCGGCTTTACCGAAATCTCGATGTATCCGCGCATGTTCGAAGCAAGCGGGGTCACTTACCCCCAACTTGTTGACGACTTGGTTCATACCGCAAAATCTCGCGCTTCTAGATAAATTGCCTTCACTGTGGACGAATTTGAATTAATTTCAGCGATAACCCAAACACTTCGCAAGAATCAGCCGCGCCAGCCGCAGCAGCCAGACTCACGCCCCGCACCTGCACTCACTCTCGACATCGACACCGGCGACGATGCCGCAGCGCTCAGCGTCACCAAAGGCTGCACCATCGTCTGGAGTGTCGACGCATTCACCGAAGGCGTGCATTTTCGTCGCCAGTGGGTTATCCCATTACAACTCGGGCACCGAGTAGTAGCAGCCAGTGCCGCCGACGTCGTAGCGATGGGGGCAACACCGAATTTCGCGCTGATAACCCTGGCTTGCCCTGCCGATGTCAATCAAGAGTGGGTTCTCGCCCTAGCCGAAGGCCTTGGTTCCGAAGCGAGCGCGTTAGGAATGCAAATAGTCGGTGGCGACGTCAGCGTTGCCAGTGAAATTCACATCACCTCATCAGTGCTAGGTACCGTGCCTGCCGGCATGAAGCCCGTGACTCGCGCCGGTGCAAAGGCCGGTGACACCGTCGCCATTCGCGGCCCACTCGGGTTAGCAGCAGCAGGTCTCGCCGTAAACGAGTCCGATTTACCTCAGGCCGCGCACCAGGCACTGCGTGATGCCTACGCCTACCCCAAGCTCGAAAAAAACACCGGTGTCAATGCAGCAGCGGCAGGGGCTACCAGCATGATCGATGTAAGCGACGGGTTAATCGCTGACGCCGGGCACATTGCCAACGCCTCAAACGTGACCATAGATATAGCGACGCGTCAGATTCACTTAAGCCCCAATCTTGTGCAGGCTGCGGCCCAACTCGGCCTTGACGCAACCGCGCTAGCTCTAACCGGTGGGGACGATCACGCGATAGTTGCCACGTTTCCCGAGGGGGCGTCACTACCTGAAGGCTTTGAAGTGATTGGCTCGGTTCGTGAATCATCAAATGGGGGCAAAGTGCTGGTGGACGGTGCACCATTTACCCAAATTGGTGGTTACCGACACTTTTCTTAAGGTTTCTTGCCGGTGGTAGCCCCGCAAGATCGCCTGGTAGATGTCATCGGCAAGAAGAGTGCGGTGGCGTTGGCAAACCTCAATCTTGTGACCGTTGATGACTTGTTGCATCACTACCCGAGGCGCTACGCGACTCGCGGTGAACTTAGCGATTTAGCCTCGTTAGTCGAGGGTGAGAGTGCGACCGTCATGGCAGAAGTCGCCACCGCAACTGAGATTCCAGCACGGGGGCGCGGGGGTTCTCGATTGCAAGTCACACTCACCGACGGCACCGACACATTGGACTTAACTTTTTTTCGTCACGGCTCATGGCATAAAGGCAAACTGCGCCCGGGCGTTCGCGGGCTCTTCTCTGGCAAAGTCAATTCTTACCGGGGCCGCAATCAACTGGCTCACCCCGAATACGTACTGGTCGCCGCACCAGGTGAAGACCCTGACCCTGATGCCGCCGAAGCATTCGCTCGCGCACTCATACCGGTCTACTCGACTACCGGTTCGCTACCACCGTGGCGGGTAAGTCGCGCTGTCTCATTCGTACTAGACCAGGTAACGCTTACCGAAGACCTTGACCCGTTGCCCAAGAAACTTCGAGACGAACTCGGCCTGCCATCGATCGGCAGCGCACTAGCGAGCATTCATCGCCCGGCAGATTTCGCTGAGGTTTCACGTGCTCGCCACCGCTTGGTATTCGAAGAGGCATTTCTTTTACAAGTCGTACTAGCCAAGCGCCGACTCGAGTTGGCCTCCATGACTGCTTTACCGAGACAAGCAATTAAAAATGGCCGACGCCAGCAAATAACAAAAGGCCTTCCCTTCGAGTTAACCGCTGGCCAACTTGAAGTGCTAGCCGAAATGGCCGCAGAGCTTTCGAAATCAAACCCGATGCACAGGCTGTTACAAGGTGACGTGGGTTCTGGCAAGACCGTGATTGCGCTCTTAGCCATGGCACAAGTGGTTGACGCAGGCGGACAAGCAGCCCTGCTCGCACCCACTGAGGTCTTGGCTTCACAACACGCTCGCGCACTTCGAAAACTGATGGGCGAAGCTGGCGACAAATTGGTCTTACTCACCGGCTCTCTAAGCGCGCCCGAAAGGCGTGAAACCCTTGAAAAAATCGCAGATGGTCGCGCCGCAATCACGGTTGGCACTCACGCACTCTTAAGCGAAGGGGTGCAATTTAAAGACCTCGGTCTGGTAGTGGTTGATGAACAACATCGGTTTGGTGTCGAGCAGCGAGCAGCACTTGCTGCCAAAGCGCAAGACGGCACCCGTCCACACATATTGGTCATGACAGCAACGCCCATTCCTCGAACCGTGGCAATGACCGTTTTCGGTGATTTAGACATATCGATGCTTCGTGAATTACCCGCTGGCCGGGCGCCGATTGCAACCCACGTGGTATCACCGCGCTTGAACCCCACGCATTTGGTTAGAACTTGGGCTCGGGTGCATGAAGAAGTTGGACGGGGTCACCAGGTCTATGTGGTTTGCCCCCGCATCGGCGAAGGGGATTTCGAATCAGAGCAAGACCCTGCAGACCAAACGAAATCGGGTGAGCGCGCAGCACTAGCAGTGCTTGAGGTCGCACCTTTATTGACCGAAGGCCCGCTTAAGGGGCTTAACGTAGAAGTGCTTCACGGTCGAATGTCTGCAGAGAGCAAAGAAGATGTGATGACTCGATTTGCGGCGGGTAAGCAAGCGCAAAAGCCGATTGACGTCTTAATAACCACCACCGTTATCGAGGTAGGGGTAGATGTACCAAACGCAAACATGATCGTCATTCTTGACGCAGATCGCTTTGGCGTTAGTCAATTGCACCAATTAAGGGGGCGAGTAGGGCGCGGGCAAACCCAAGGCCTTTGCTTACTCGTAAGTGAAGCACCTGCTGATTCCCCGGCAAACGAGCGACTTGCTCAGGTAGCGGCCACTACCGATGGTTTCGAACTTGCGCAAGCTGATTTACAACTGCGTAAAGAGGGCGACATTCTTGGCGCGAGCCAGTCCGGGCGAAGATCTCAACTGCGCCTACTCGAAGTGATTAGAGATGCTGATCTCGTCATGCAAGCTCGCGAGGCTGCAATCAGTTGGGTTGCCAAAGACCCTGATCTTGATTCGTGGCCCCCACTTAAGCGTGCGGTTGACGAAATAAATCAAGAGCAACCGACTGAGTTTCTAGAGCGAAGTTGAGCTTAAGTTCATGACGAGAGTGATTGCTGGGTCGCTTAAGGGCCGCAGGCTGTTGGTGCCCGACGAAGGCGTTCGACCCACAAGTGACAAAGTCCGAGAAGCCATCTTTAGCTCACTTCAGTCACGGTTCGACTTCGAAGGTGCTCGAGTGCTAGACCTCTTTGCAGGGACGGGGGCGTTAGGCATAGAGGCCCTCTCACGCGGTGCACGATTTGGAGCTTTGGTTGAGTCAAGCCCAGCGACAGCAAGAACCTTGAAGAAGAACATCGGGTCGTTATCGCTTACGGGTAACACACAAGTCGTGGTGCGCAAAGTTGGTTCGTACCTAAACGACGCACTCGCAGCGAACAGGGCTCAGGCAGATAGTTCGTCGTTTGATTTGGTTTTTCTAGATCCGCCTTATGACTTAGAGGGCGCCGAAGTAGACGCTGCCCTAAGCGATCTGGCCAATAGTGGGCTGTTAGCGCCTGGGGCGATGGTCGTAATAGAGCGCCCAACTAAATCCACCTCACCAACCTGGCCCGAAGCGATCGATGAGCAGCTTTGTCGAACTTATGGCGACACCACTGTTTGGTACGGTGAGATGTGTCGCTAACGGTGGTGTGCCCAGGCTCTTTTGACCCGGTGACAAACGGTCATCTAGATGTTTTCGCTCGAGCCTCAAGGCTCTTTGAGAACGTAATAGTTGCCGTGATGGTCAACCGCAACAAGCAGGGTCTGTTTAGCTCACAAGAGCGCATTGACATGGTGAAAGAAACTGTGGCGCACTTGCCTAACGTCAAGGTAGAAGGTTTTGAAGGGTTGCTCGCTGATTTCTGCAAGCAAAGAGATATCGGGGCAATAGTCAAGGGCCTAAGAGCGGTAAGTGACTTTGATTACGAAATCGGGATGGCGCAACTTAACCGTGGCTTGACCAGCGTCGAGACCTTGTTCATAGCCACCAACCCTGAGTTTGGCTATCTCTCATCGAGTGTGGTCAAAGACGTCGCTAGCTTTCAAGGCGACGTGTCGGGCCTAGTGCCCCCGGCCGTTGCCGTTCGACTGAAAGAAAAGTTCGACTAAGAGACTGCGTGTCGGCGGGGGTCTAGCTTTCAGGCCCTTGCTTAAATGAAGTTGTGCAAATTTTAGAAATTCTCAACCGCCTATCGAACATCATGGAGCAAGCGAAGTCGGTTCCGTTTACCAAAGGTGCTGTGGTAGATCGCGACGAAGTGCTCGATCTACTTGACGCGTTGCGGGCTGAACTTCCAGAAGAAATCGAGCAGGCAGATGTGATCTTGGCCGATCGAAAAGCCGTCTTAGACGACGCTAAATCGAAAGCCGAGCGAATAATCAACGAGGCAGAGCGCCAAGTTCAAAAGATGTTAAGCAAAAACACCATGGTCAATAACGTGCAAGCCGAGGTAGAAGTCACCAGAAGCAAAGTTGAGGCCGAGTTGACTCGCATGCGTGAAGAGACCGACGAATACATCGACGCTCGGCTGGCCACGCTCGAAGTTGCGCTGGCTAGAACTATGGCCGCCATCCAGCGGGGCCGAGAGAGATTAAATGGCAAACACCCCTACGACGCTCTTGCACCGGCCGATGAGAGTGAGTTGCCAGCAGCTAGCTAGTCGCACCCCTGCGGTCGCTTGATTTCTCGACGTTTGGCATGATGACGCTGTGCCAGTTCCAAAGCGCAAGACATCTCGGTCGAACACTCGTCACCGTCGTTCCGCCTGGAAGACGACCCCGCCAACTTTGGCGATGTGCGAATGTGGTCGAACCAAGAAGTTGTCGCACCAGGTCTGCCCAGAGTGCGGGCGATATAGAGGGCGTCAGGTGTTGCCGCCTAAGGCGTGACTTCGAAAATAGAAGAAGCACCGCTTGCTGAGTTAAATCAGCGCCTGGGGTTGGCGATCCCCGAAGAAATCCTTGAACAGGCTGTCACTCACCGTTCATATTCATTTGAAAACGGTGGGGTGCCCACGAATGAGCGACTTGAATTTTTGGGCGATTCCGTTCTTGGGCTGGTCATCACTGATGAGCTCTTCAAGCAAAACCCTGATGCACCAGAGGGCCAGTTGGCGCGACTTCGGGCGGCGGTAGTTAGCTCAAAGTCGTTAGCTGAGGTCGCTAGCACCATAGAACTTGGTAGTTACTTGCGTCTCGGGCACGGCGAAGAGACCTCAGGTGGGCGAGAGAAAGCCTCAATAGTTGCGGACGCGCTCGAGGGGTTGATCGGCGCGGTTTATTTAAACGAAGGTTTGAGCACGGCAAGAGATCTGATTTTGAAACTCTTCGCCGATGCTCTGGCTCGCTCTGCAGCAGCAGGCGCTGGACTTGACTGGAAGACGAGCTTGCAAGAACTCACAGCACAACTAGGTCTTGAAAGCCCCGAGTACATAGTTGAGTCATCTGGTCCCGATCATGAAAAATCGTTTTCAGCCACAGTTCGAGTCGGTGCCAAACGTTTTGGCTTGGGCTTGGGCCGCACCAAGAAAGAGGCCGAGCAAGAAGCGGCCGCTCTTGCGTTTAATTCTCTGACCACCTAAAGGCAGGTCGGGTTGCCAGAGCTGCCTGAGGTTGAAACTGTTAGGCAGGGCCTAGAGCCACTGACTATTGGGCGAACGATCGCCCAGGTCAGCGTGAAGCACCCCCGTGCATTAAGACGAAACGCCGGCAGCACGGCGGCCTTTAAGAAGTCGCTAACCGGCAAAAAGATTCAAAAAGTTAGCCGTCGAGGTAAGTACTTATGGTTTGAGTTTGACGATTCTCATTTGCTCTTAGTAGCCCACCTAGGTCTAAGCGGGCAATTTCGCCCAACGGCCAAGAATGTGCGACACGAGAGATTGCGAATCAATTTCGCCGACGACTTGCCTGGTCTTTCTTTTTGTGACCAAAGAACTTTCGGCGCCCTTTACCTAGATGAGTGGGCTGCCACGACGCCCGTGCCCTCGTCCATCTCTCACATCGCTTTGGACCCCTTCGACTCAGCCTTTGAGCTTGACCCCGTGATCGAGCGAACTCGCACGAAACAGGTGCCGATCAAGGCAGCACTTCTTGACCAGACCCTGATTTCTGGGGTCGGAAACATCTATGCAGATGAATCACTTTGGCGAAGCAAGATTCACCCACTCACCCGCGCGAGTGCACTTAGCCGCCCCCGCTTGCGTGAGCTTTTTCAAAATGTTAATGATGTGATGAGTGAGGCACTGGGTTCAGGTGGTACGACCTTCGACGGCCTCTATGTCTCAGTAAATGGTGAAAGTGGTGCGTTTAGTCAGCGACTCGATGCGTATGGACGGGGTGGTCAAGCGTGCAGAAGGTGCGGCAAGAAAATGGTGAGAGAAAAG
>Ga0194116_10007039_pt1 | contig 11744 bp, 12 predicted proteins | sample TA2MahsurfametaG_4_FD_148617 | JGI IMG/M metagenome (GOLD analysis project Ga0194116, IMG submission 148617) | Freshwater microbial communities from Lake Tanganyika, Tanzania - TA2015008 Mahale S9 surface | ecosystem: Environmental > Aquatic > Freshwater > Lake | place: Tanzania: Lake... | reverse complement strand
GAGACCTTTAGAGGAAATCCAGTGCTGTGTCCAAGGAAGTGGGTTGTTGTTTGCTGCGATATCATACTGGGGTTTTAACCCGATTGCTTTAAGTCTTCTATTTGCAATCCATTCAACATATTGTTGTAACAATTTATCATTGAGTCCAATCATGCTGCCATCTTTGAACAGATAATCTGCCCACTTCTTTTCTTCATTTACAGCACGATCAAACATTTTATATGTCCATTCTTCTTCTTCTTTCATGATCTGCTTCATTTCTGGATCATCACCTTCTCTCCACTTATTCAAGATATTTTGAGTAAGTGCTAGGTGTTGATTTTCGTCTCTTGCGATGAGACTAATGATTTTAGCGGATCCTTCCATAAGCTTAAGTTCACCAAAGGCGAAACTACAAGCAAAACTAACGTAGAAGCGAATACCTTCAAGAATATTAACGTTTGCGATTGCTCTATAGAGTTTTCTTTTAACATCATTGAGAGATTCCTTAGCATGGTTGACTCCTTCAAGTCTAAACATCCAATCGCTGGATGTTCCATAATTTTGTGCTGATTGAATAAAGTCATCATATGCTTCTGTGACACTCTTAGAACGCTCTAGAATGCGTTCATCTTCAATAATAGTGTCAAACACTTCACTAGGATCAGAATATACATTCTTAATAATATAAGTATATGAACGACTATGGATCATCTCCATAAATCCCCACACTTCAATACATGCTTCCAATTCAGGAAGTGAGCAATATGGAATGAATGCCATTCCAGGGCCACGACCCTGAATTGAATCAAGCATAATCTGATACTTCAGATTTGAAGTATAGATATGCTTTTGTTCTGGGCGAAGAGTATGATAATCTCCACGATCTTTTTGCAGAGATACCTCTTCAGGTCTCCAAAAATATCCAAGTTGCTGTGTGGTTAACTTATCGAATACAGGATATTTGTATGAATCATATCTTTGAATACCCAAAGGTTGACCAAAAAACATTGGTTGTTTTTTTGTATTAACTTTTTCGGTATTAAATACTGTCATTCCCTTAATATTTGTTTGTGGTTCTTCTGTTGAAGAAATCTTAAACTGCACAGGATTCACACTCTCCCTCCTCTACTGAACTTAACTCACTTAGCAAATCTTGAAGACTGGGTTTCTCTTCAACTACCTCATCAGTTTTAATATCATAAGTGTTTTGGTAGTAAGAAGTTTTCCACCCGTACTTGTATGTAGTCAAGAAGTCATTTGCCATTACTGACACAGGAACTTCATTATCGGCATAATGCTCTGGATTATACGACCAGTTTCCAGAAATCGCTTGATCGAAGAATTTTTGCATAACAGCAACAATATTGATATAACCAGTATTGCTAGGCATATCCCACAAAAGCGTATAATGATTTTTAAGAGTTTGATACTGGGGAACGATCTGTTTGAGTGGGCCCTTCTTTGACTTCTTAATGGACAAGTATCCGCGAGGTGGTTCGATTCCATTTGTGGCATTTGACACAACGGAACTGCTCTCCGATGGCATCTGTGCGGACAGTGTTGAGTGCCTGAGACCGTGAGCCAAGATGGATGCCCTAAGTGATTCCCAATCATGTTGATAAGAGATGGAAGAGATTTCGTCTACATCTGATTTATATGTGTCGATGGGGAGAATTCCATCGGCATACTTAGTCCGCTCAAAATATTCACAATGCCCTTTTTCTTTGGCAAGTTGATTAGATGATTTGAGTAAGTAATATTGGAATGACTCAGAAAGACCATGTACAGCATCCCATGCTTCTTGAGAATCATAATCAAATCCAAGTTTAGCAAGATAATGTGCTAGACCAATAAACCCAACACCAAGTGAGCGACGAGCCTTGGTAGCAATTTCTGCTGCCTTTACAGGATATTTTTGATAGTCAATAAGTTCTTCCAATCCTCGAACAGAAAGATCACAAAGTTCCTCAAGTTCTTCATCGGATTTGACTTTACCCACATTAATAGCAGAAAGAATGCAAAGTGCAATTTCTCCACTTTGGTCATCAATATGTTCAATCGGGTCTGTCGGTAAAGTGATTTCCTGACAGAGATTGCTCATATTCACCTTATCTTTAAAAGATGAGTGAGAATTGCAATGATCAATGTTCATGATATAAACACGACCGGTTTCGGCTCTTTCTTTTAAAAGATTTAAAATGAGTTCTTGAGCTCTGACAGTCTTTCTTGGAATAGATGTATTTCGTTCATAATCCAAGTATAACTGGTCAAATCTATTAGTACCAAAAGCATCATACAGACCAGGCACATCGTGTGGAGAGAAGAGTGTAATTTCTCCATCTTGAATGAATCGTTCATAGAACAGTTTACTAATTTGGATACTATAGTCTAACTTACGAACACGATTATCTTCGGTTCCTTTATTATTTTTTAGTACTAAGATATCTTCTATTTCTTGGTGCCAAATGGGGAAGTGAACCGTAGCTGATCCACCTCTAATGCCATTCTGAGTGCAGCATCGGACAGTCGCTTCAAACTTCTTGAGGAATGGAACAACACCTGTGTGCTGCACTTCTCCACCTCGGATTTTACTGTTGATGCCACGGATTCGACCTGCGTTGATGCCGATGCCCGCCCTTTGTGCAACATACCTACCGATAGCCATATCAGAACTAAAGATGCTATCGAGGGTGTCATCAACATCAACAAGAACACAGCTAGCGAATTGTCTAAGTGGCGTTCGCACTCCTGCCATGATGGGAGTTGGAATGTTGATTTTGTGCCTTGAGATTGCGTCATAGTACCTCCTGACATATAACATTCTGGTTTCTTTTGAATACTCTGCAAAAATAGTCAGAGCAATCATCATGTACATGAACTGAGGAGTCTCATATACCCCACCAGAACTACGATCTTGAACAAGATATTTATCTACAACTTGACGAAGACCAGCATATGTGAACAAATAGTCACGATCATGATCAATGTATGAATTTGCCTTGTCAATTTCTTCCTTTGAATATTTGTTAAAGATATCTGAATCATATACATCAACATTTACACAGTTATAAATGTGATCCCCAAGATGAGGAAGTTCTTTCATCTTTCCGTAAAGTTGTTTGCGAACAGCAAATAGAAGCAACCTTGCAGCAACATATTGATAATTTGGATGATCTAAATCAATCAAATCAGATGCTGATCGAATCAAGATTTCCTGAATTTCTCCAGTGCTAATACCATCATAAAACTGGATACCCGAAGTCATCTCAACTTGACTCGCAGAGACCCCTGCAAGACCCCTACACGCCTCTTCAACCATGAGATGCATCTTGTCTAGGTCAAGAGACTCAATTCGACCATCACGCTTTTTAACTTTTGTACCATTGCTCATATTTTCTTCCAGGTAGTAAATTTAAGTTTTGCTTCTAATCCAGAATAAGTGTTTAATTCTACCACAGACTGCACATTCAGTCCAGACAAAATCATGTCATTAATATCTTTTTCTTTGACATTCGATGGCCAAATAACTACTTTTTCTCCTCGTTCAATTGTGCGGGATATTCTTGATACAATTTCTGAATTTCGTGGTTCGTTATCATATACCCACACAACATCGCTAATCCCCCACTTACTAACATCACCGTCAGCGCCGCATAAAGCAATCGCATTGTGAATGAATGTTGAGTCAAAAGGGCCTTCTGTGATGTATACAGTTTTGTTTTTTTCAATCTCATCGAGACCGTAGATTTTTGGTGCATCATCGTTAAGCATTACAGTAATATATTTGACTTTGCTTGGCCCAAGAGATCTTCCTTGGAATCCAATAAGTGTATTTTGATAGAACAAAGGAATAATAATCCTAGGTTCATCTTTAGAGATATCGTCGAAGACTTCTTTGATTGAATTTGTCCACGATTTAAATTTATCCGTGTAATAAAATTTATCCGGATTTAATTTTCTGGTTTCAAGATATTTCTTTGATTCTTCATTTTCCGATGCTTTTGGTAAATCTAGTTTAGGCTTAAACTTCGGAACCTCAAAATTAAATTTTGGTTGCTCTGCAATAAAATTTTTTCCTGTTTTCCCTTCTTTAAATTTTTCAAATGTATATTGCTTATGTATTTCAACATCAATATGTTTTAAAAAATTATTAAAAGACACATTAACACCACAATTATGGCACTTGAAGTTTGTATTATTCTTTACTTGATACAAATATCCTCTTGCCTTATTTTTGTTTTTGGTAGAGTCGCCGCAGATGGGACATCTAAAATTATAAAGATTACTTTTAACCTTTTTAAATTTTAAAAGTCTTGGCGATATCAAATTGATGTATTTAACATCAACAAAATCCATAATCAAACCTTAGTGCTCTGAGAAAGTCTAGTATGCAAATTGGATAATGTCAATGCTGATTGGCATAATAAGTAATTATTGATGTCCACTTAATTACAGAATTTGTAATCTTATGCAGAGAATATAAAGATACTTTTTTGTTTATGTTTTTTATTTTTTTCATTTGGCATTACTGCCAACTCTTATTCTTATTTATTTTCTATCTAACCTGAGATGGAAAAGTGCCAGTTGTATATTCTATTTGTTTGATTGTTTCGACAATTTCTGTATAAGATTTTGTTTCTGCTGTGATAGTGCCCCTAGTAAAGTTAGGAACGACCGTATTCGCAAGTGCAGTTGAGTGGAGGGTGACAAGTGCAACCCCCGCACACAGGGCATAGCTCACCCTGCTTTTGAAACTTGAGGTAAATCCATCTAAAAACATAACGAATCCCTCTCATTTCTTTACAGATTCACGACTGGGTTCCTCTGCTTGTGTATGCAATGGACATGCCATTACAGGCATACACCAGAGACAGATGACTGCTAGGATTAGTAAGTTTTTCATTTGAATACGCTCAACTCTTATTCTTATTTATTTTCTATCTAACTTGAGATGGAAAAGTGCCTTGATTATAATGCGTTCCTATCATATTATCAATAAATGGTACAATAAACCCAATAATAACAATAGCAGCTCCTCCTAAAGCAAGAGTCTGCCATCTAAATTTAGAAAGATCATTTATATTATTCTCTACTGTCTCTAGTCTTTTAATGACAGCAGCATGTTCTTTTGTATTCGCTTGCTTAGCGTCTTCAATCATCTTAACGAGCAACTCATCTGTTTTGATGCTTTGCTCAATGCGTTCATCATGTTTTGTAAGAATATTAGCAATATGTTGATTGGCGTCGGAGATTTTGTCTACTGCACTCTCCAACTTTTCCAACATTTCTCTAGAAAGTTGTTCGTATATTGAAAGTTTTGATTCTAAAACTGCTAGTTTTGATTCTTGCGAAAACATTATTCTTTACCTAATGCTGTTTTACTCTCAAAAAATCCAACCATTTTTTACGAGAATTTCTACCAGCATAAATGTATTGCGCTTTTTTTGAAACTGGAGGATTATCTCCTGCCTGTTTCGTTCCTGCGATTTTACCGCCTCCCAATGAATTAGTAATTACAGCATCTTCACTTAGTTTATTACGAATACTATTAATTACCCTGTCTATTTTACTCATTGTCTAGTTTGCGCAGAAGTTTTAAACAATTAAGGTCGATTTTAATATCATGTAATTGATTTCTCGGATAATCGGGGAATCTATTTAAAAATATTAAAAATGATTTTAAGGAAGGCCACAAATCGCTATCTATTTTAAAAAATAGCATTGGAGTTGCAGCCTCACCAAAAATATTATACAAGATAATAAAATGATTAATTAAAAGATGTTCTTTCAATTCACCAGTATTTTTATATCGTTTTAATAATCTTTTGATGTATTTAAAATGATTTAAATCCTTATCAAAGTCATCTTTGGTGACTGCCTGAGGATTCTCATAATGTTTAATAGCAAACAAGAGGAAATTATCCTCATTCAGTTCATTAAAAATCATATATTATCAAGCAGGAGTTGGATATAGAATTCCGTCAGATCCAGTTGTGATACCAGACATTGCAACAAGAACTTCGCTCTTAACTCTTAAATTGTTGTGACAATCAATATAAGTTGTAACACCAACCCAACCTTGATGCGTAAATCCACGATAAGCAGCAGGGACACTATCTGTAGAAACACCATAAACTTGTTTATCAGTTACTCCGTAAGAAGCCTGACTAAAGGTAGAATCTAAAGTAGTATATTTTGGAAGTTCGCTGATGTAGAAAGAAGTAGCAGCAATAGCAGCACCACTCAGTCCTGCAGTAGATCCAATTGTTAAAGTAGTTGTGCTAGCAATACCAACAATAACAGCATCTCCAAAGTAAGTTCCACCATCACCACGAATTCCAAATCGAATTACATCACCTGTTGCTGCTGCACCAACCTGACCAAAAGTAGTTCCACTACCAACAACTTGAAGGGTGGAGTAGTTTAAAGTTACTGTGCCTCCAGAACCTTTATTGTCATTTTTTCCCCAGAGTGCCATTCTTGTTACCTAATGAAAATTATTTTCTATGAATATTTATAAAAAAGGAGACTCTGTAGAGTCTCCATAAAGTTATCTAATATGCTTCTCAACAACCCTTCATAAGAGCAGTTCTTACTGTTGCTGCGATTACATTATCAACATCGTTGTCGGTCTTCTCAACATACCTGTCAAGTAGATCACACACAAGTTTTTTTGTATGGCAGTTATTAAGTGCTGCGAAGATGATTGGTTTTACTAGTTCTACAAGTGCGCCCATAATATCCTCCGTGTAAGAGTATCCTAATCTATTTAGAATCAATCGAACCTAGAATGCATTGCATCTTGTGCTGCTTGTTTTTGAGCACGACGCTTTGCTACTTTTTGGGCGGGAGTAATACTGGGTCCGGGAGTTGGAGCACCTTTTTGTTTTTTCTCACCTCTTTTCTGAATAGATCCACCTGCACCCATTCTTCCAGCACCCATAACACTGTGCATGTGTCTCATTACTTTTGACTGGGTATCATTACCACCCATGGTGCCACCCTTTACTACTGATTTGCCAGTTTTCAAATCCTTACCAGTTTCTTTTTCATAACGATTTAGTTCGGAAACCATTTCTTCACCCAACTCACCAAGTGCTTTTGCAAGTGTTGGGTCATCAGTTTTTGGATTCCAAGTATCAGCAGCTTCTTTTGTGACCATTTGTTGATCTGCTGGTTTCACAACAGGTTGTTTTTTCATTTGACTAATTGCTTGCTTTCTAGCATTTGCAACTTTAATATCAGTTTGAACTTGCTGTTTTCTTGCCTGAAGTTCTTGAGGACTCATAGCAGCAGCAATATCCTCATTTACTTTTTTTTCAGGAAGACCTTCATGCTTTGTTTTAGCAAACTTTCTTGCTTCTTTTTTAGACATTCCTGCTGCTACTTTTGCTACTTCGGGAGAAGCAGGAGTTTCACCTTTCTTGGCAGCATAAACCATACCCATAAAACGCTGTTGAGCTCTGCTCAATGCTCTTTCGTCAAGATGAACTTCTTCATTTCTAATTGATTGAAGAAGATTATCTAAATTGCTCTTTTTCTTTTTAGCGGCAGTTTTTACTTTTGGTTTTGGAGTTGCTACTTTTTTAGTTTTTGGTGCTTTAACTTCTGACGACTTTTTATAACTTCCTTCCCATGGATCAGATACAGGTTCTGCTTTTGGTTTTTCTGGTGCTTTATAAGAACCACTACTTACTTTTTCTTTTTGTCCTGCTGCACTTGGAGGTCTTTGTGGTGCTCTTACTGGTCTTGCTCCGGGACTTTTTGAATGTGGTTTTTTATCACCACCTTCCATTTTACGAGCAACCCCCAATGCACCCTTAGCAACTTTTCTTGCACCTCTTGCAACTGCTGCCTTTGCAGATGCTTTTGCACTCGAAAGTCTTTCTCTTGCTGCATCTAAAAGTCCTTGCTTTTTCTTTTCGGGCGATGGAGTATTATGACCATAAGTTACTTTTGCTTCAGTAAGTGCATATTCAATCGCTTCTTCAATATCATCTTCTTCATATCCTTCATCAAAAAGTTCTTCATACACACTCTCAACTAAACCATCAAGTTCATCCATTTCAATCATTTCAATCAAAACTCCACCAATCTCTTCAACAGACTCTTTCATGTCTGGATTAATGGCAATTTTATTTTTTACTTTCTTTTCTTTGATTTCTTTGCTTTTTTCTTTTTTATCTACTTCATCAACAACTTCACGAAGATCCTCTCTCCAGTTTGAAAATCCTTCCTTTACTGGTTTTTTCTTTCCACCCATTTGATCTTTACCAAGTCTTCCGGCAATCACATCCCCTCTAGTGACTTTATCATATGGGGGGTAATTATTTGCAAGATTGCCATCATTTGCTTCTTCTACTTTTTTCTTTGTCTTATCTTTTAAGGCCTTCTTCATTGATTCTTTTTCATTACCATCGCCATCAAAATCAAGATAATCTGGTTTTGCATCTTCATCAAATTTCTTTCTTACTGCGGCAACCATGTCCTTATGCGCTTTAGTGTTTTTCATATCACGAATTGCTTTTTCATTATTCTGACGACGCTTTTGCATGTCGGTTTCAAGGCGAGAAGACTCAGAAATTTGAGTATAAATCTGAGCAATGTCGTTTACAATATTTTTTGACATGGTAATAGCTTTACTTCTTTTTCTTATACTTATTTATGAAATTCTTGATATCGGTAGTACCTGTAAGTCTCATCACATATCTTCTTAATGCATCTGTTCCAACTTCTCTTTGATTTGCGGGAACACCCGATATATTAGTCCATTTTTGTTCTACCATATCCTTTACTTCCATCACATCACGAATCCAAGATTTAAACATGATATCATCTTCGGTCACACAGATTAGATAATTAGCACCTCTCCTTTTAATTGTACCGATCAATCCTGTGTTTAAATTTTGAACCTCTTCACCAATTTTAAAGATATTTTTAGTGATGTAATTTTCTCTTAAATTTTCATAATCACACTTTGGCGCAATTTCCCAAAGTTCAAAACCTTCTTTTACAGATTTCTTTTTGATTGGTTTAGAATCACTCATTGCTTTACGAAGAGTATTAAAAAGACCCTTTGTTTCTTTTTCTCCCAATGATTTTGGAATACCTCTTTTGAAAGTTTCAAAGTCACCTTCTGAAGCCGCTTTTCTCATTTTGGAAGCAGACATTCCTTCAATACCTTCTGCATCAGCATCTCTTGCTCCTGCCGATACTACACGAATCTGCTCATAGTCATAAAGATTGCCGTTATACTTATTAGCTAGATTTTCAAATTCTGCTTGGCGATCAGCGCCAACAACAATATTCACTGAATGATATTCTTCATTAGATGTGGTAAGAACATCGAAAATACTTTTCATTTTATCACTATCCACAATGCTATCAGCAAATTGTGGAAACATCTTTTTCATGTAAGAAATTTTTGTCGATGGATCCAATGGATTTTTCTTTGGATCCTGAGTTCTGGATGGGAAAATCATCAGATCTCCACCAGCAGCAACCTTTTGTGCCATCTTCAAAAGTTTTTCATGACCAATAGTTGGTGGATTAAATCTACCAAATGTGACTGTTAGTGTCTTTTGCAATTCTGGTGGATCTTGTTCTTCTGGTGGCGGTGTTTGTTGTGGTGTTTGTGCTGCAACTGGTTCTGGCGCCACTTGAGTTGCTGCAACTTGCTGATTTCTTTGAGTTCTTGCTTGTGGGGGGTCTTGACCAGGACGATCCCCCTGATTATAAAACTTGAGTTCTCCACCGACTGTTTTAGCTACAAACTCACCAGTTTGATCATACCATCCACCATGCCCATCACCTTTCAGACCAAGACGACGAGCTTGTTCTGTGGCTTTGGATGCTTTTGCCTCTGTTAAAAATCGGGTAAAACTCTTCATATTGTGTATTGATATACTTTTATTTATTAATTAACTTATACCCAGCGTTCTTCGCCAAACTTTTTCTTTTTAGCTAATTTTTTATACAGTTGAGAAAAATTATTTGGTCTAGTACTCATAAAAACTTGAAACTGTGGTTCGGATGTCATTGCTCCTTTATATCTAACTTCAAGATCTACTATGTGAACATCTTCTATTTTCATAATATAAAATAATTTAGCAGCAGTTGATCCTCTTTCAAAAGCTTGCTTCTTATCGTTAGGTTTTTCCAATGCATATTTTTTTTGACTTTTTGGTTTATCGCCAAACATTTCTCTGAAAATTTCAGTAGTAAGTCTACCCTCTTTTTCTAAAGGGGCTTTTACTTGCATGAGTTTACCTGCTTTGTAATCACCCTCACCAGTAATTAAACTGAAATGAAAGTTGGTTCCTTTTAAATAAGATGTGAGATCAATTTTAAAGATAGTATCTAAAAATTCTTTAAAGAATTTTTCATTATTATCAAAATTTTCCAAAAATACTCTATCAATTTCTTTAAAATAAATGTTGGGATTTTTAGAATATTCACCTGACCCACGAAGCATTTCACTTTTTTCCTTATCATTAAAAAGTTCTGTTGCAACTTTAAGAATAGTTCTTAATGGAGTCTTTTCGTTAATAGTGATATTGTTTTTATATACACCCCCCTTTAGTTTAATCTGTATCGCTTTTGTAAAAAACTTTTTCTTTGCAGATTCAATTTTAGTCTCTTCATCCTTAGGTATGCTTTTTGTAATAAAACCGGTCTTACCCAACAATGGTTTATTCAAAAGAGTTGGTTCAACTTCAGCAATACCACGCTTTTTAAGTGATAATCCCCAATAGTGTATTGTTTTATTCAATTCAAACTTAACAATAATATCAGCTGAATTGTAATTTTTCATTGTTTCTGGGCCAACATTAAATTTTTTAATTTCTTGAGCCCACTTTGTTCCAGTTTGCCAAACTGCTTTTACCTTAGAATTTCTCCCAATTTGGTTAATAACATAATTGGAAATAGATATTGCCTTTGCAAGATTAACTAAATCTGGTTCATTCTTTTCTTTATCACAATAAAATCCATCCAATCCTGCAGCTCCCTGAACTTTACTTGCTGTAGTTTGTAGTTTATCAACAAGATCCTTTAAATATTTTTGCCTTGCTTCATCTTTCATTCCATTAACCTTAGCAAGACTAACTCTTTCCTGATTTAGAATCAAACAAGCAGTCATTAATTCATGAGGATCAGATCTTTTTCCTACAGAACCATTCGATAGTCCTTTGCCTTGCCACCAAAAAGAAAATGCTGCGTTCTTTTTTCCTTCCGCAACAAGTGCAAATTCTACTGTTTGTGACCCACTACCAGTTTTTACTCCAATGTCAATTTTAATCTCATACATCACTCCACCGGGAAGATAGGGAGTGACAGCATCTCTTAATAAATTTTTATTAGTCTCAACCCATTCTTTTGTTGAATTAGCAAGATGATTTCTCTCTTGTTTGGATTTAATTCTTGGTATAAATTTAATTCTACTATTAGACGCCTTCACAACCATGATTGAATTATCATAATCAAAAGGGTCTATTTGCCTGTCTTCTCCGCCGGCAGAAGAATATCTTTCATAAAATCTTTTAAGATCTAATTCTCCTTGGAATATATTTTTTAATTCTTTTTGAATATCGTCAGCAATAGCCATATTAATTATTTTTGAACTATTTATTGCTTATATGGAGAATAGGGGACTCGAACCCCTCACCCCTGCCGTGCAAAGGCAGTGCTCTACCAAATGAGCTAATTCCCCGACCACAGACATTATAAAACCCACTCAACTCAAAGTCAAGTGGGTTAGAGCA
>Ga0194116_10007035_pt1 | contig 11747 bp, 7 predicted proteins | sample TA2MahsurfametaG_4_FD_148617 | JGI IMG/M metagenome (GOLD analysis project Ga0194116, IMG submission 148617) | Freshwater microbial communities from Lake Tanganyika, Tanzania - TA2015008 Mahale S9 surface | ecosystem: Environmental > Aquatic > Freshwater > Lake | place: Tanzania: Lake Tanganyika... | reverse complement strand
TTTATTAAAACAATCCAAAGACTTATTTATCTAATTTTTTGAATAAATAAAATAAATCTATCAAATTTAATAATTCATGAATTTCCCAAAAAAATAATATTCCAATAAATATTTAAAGTATTCAAAAAATAATAAACTCAATTATATTTCAATCAATTAATTTCAAATAATAATTAAATTATATAAATAATTCGAAACTAATAATTAAAATATTCCTTTAAATAAATAAAATTATTATTCAATATTCGTTTGAAAATTCCATATTACGGAGATTTGCTTCTACTTCTACTTTTATTTCTTGTTTTCACTGAAAATTTATTAATTGTTAATAAAAAAATTAAAAACTTTTTACTTTTTTTCTCTTTTTCTTTAATCTCATTTATTTTCTTTCTGATATTATCCGTTTTTTCGTTAGTTTGAATTCTTGATGCTGCTGCTTTTGTAATTTTATTCAAATTTGAAACTTTGACTTCAGGAGGTTTATAGTCAAGATGTGTTCCTCTTACTTCAAAAATCCTAAACGAAAAATATTATTTTTAAAATAAATTGATATTACCATTGAATTTCATCAGTTTCGATAATCAGTTTTCCTATTTTTACTTTTCCGTATTCAACTGGTAGATATGAAACTAAAAATGTTGTTCCTTCCCTTTAAAATTTTTTAAAGATTTAACTTTTAAAGATAATTTTTAAATATAGATTTAGAAGACTTTTCAAAATAAAATGCTAATCAATAAAAAGAGTTTTTAAATTTATAAACTACCTAATGAATAAAAATTTAAAAAATAAATATTTATTCTATTTAATTACCTTCCACTTTGATCTAGCAAACCTTCTCGAGGCGAAACTGAAAATTCAGAAGTTGAATCATGTGAGAAATAAGCTACAAACTTCGCATTTTTAGTGAAAATGTTTTGTAGTTTAAAGGAAACGTGAGAAATTTTTCCTAAGCTGCTCTGAATATGAATTACATCATCTGGATCTGGTTCGGTTGCTTCCAAAATTATATTGTAAATCCATTGTCCGCCAGATTTCTTTGATATTATAAACTCACATTCAGTTTTAAAAGGTCTTAATGGATAAAACTTTATATTTATTGCTAAGTTATTAGGTTTAGAAAGCGAATTGCTAGACAAATTGGGATTTTGCGGTGTTGCATGAATTGGATCAAGGTCTGTATTCAAACATTTTTCAATAAGCGATTTGTATTTTTCTTCTTTTACTTTCATTTCCAATGTAAATTCTTCATTTTTAATATTGTCATCAGGTAAATTAGATAAATCCAAATTGACTTTTGTTTCAAACATTTTTTTAGCTTTAGTTCTAAAAGTATGATCAATTCCTTTGCTTTTTACTTCAGTGACTCCTTCAATTGGGAAGCGCCAGTAAAGTGACTTTGACAAATAAACTATAATTTCTGCATAATATTTAGTTAATTTTCTAGGTGAAAATGTAAAGGGAATCAGTAAATTCCTGAAATTTTCTATGATATACTTATCCTTTTTATTTAACAATTCAAAAGTGCCTGGCCATTCATCGCATTTAAGTTCCACAGTAACTTGAATCTTTTCATTAAGCCTATTATTAAAATTAATAGTTCCAGAAGTTATTCCATCTACATAAGTAGAAACAACAGTTGTATCCATAACTCCAGGAGCAATACCTTTTCCTCGCAAATTATAAACCCATTTTCCAATTTTACTGGTTTCAAATCGCAATTGACACTCTTCTTCTCCATCAAGTGTAGAGGGTGAATATTTAACAATGACTTCTCGAGTACTATAGGGAGGAATAGTGATTTTATCTGGAATGATTGTAAAAAGTTTTTTATTACTGTGATAATATGCAACATCAACTTCTTCATTAATCGGGTTTTCTAGTGGAATGGCATATTCAGTTGATTTACCAAGTTCTGCCTTTAAAATATCAGGATAAATCGGAGGATTTTCTTCAGAAACAAGTTTAATTTTATAAAGAAACTCTCCTACATATTCATTGAAAATGTGCAGCTTTCCATCCCAAGCTCCGACTTTTAAAGGAGCGAAGAAAAGCTGATAAATTCCGTTTTTATTTGGCTCAAGACGCATTTCTTTATCACCAAGTAAGAAATCTCCTTCATAATCAATGTGGAAAATTATTAAATCATTCATAGGGTTTTCTAAGCTGATTTCGATATATATAGCTTTTCTAATGCAAGTTCGCATTTCAATGTTATGTTGTTGGAAAATACTACGAGCTTCAACTTTAATAGTATACCAAATATAGTTTTTCTTATCATCAATAAATGTAATTTTTCCAAAATAAATCTTTCCCAGCAATGGCTTTACAGTTATTTCATAATTAAAAATAGAACCAGCTTTGACAGTGAAACTTTGAGGTCCACTAACGATATCAGATAAATCAGTTTCTACTATATAGTTAGTATCTCGTTCATATGGGTTTTCAATAACGATTTTCTGCTTTTTTGTATCTTTTGCATTACAAACGAATTCCAAAGTGCCTTCAGCAAGTGGATCATCTACTTTACCTATTAACTCATATTCATAAATTTCTTTTGTGAATGTATTTGTTAAAGTAAGTTTTCCTTTAGAATCAACTCTCTCTGTGGGGTTGAAAAGAAGGATATATTGTCCTGTGGATTTTTTCGAAATTTTTTTATCTTGTTCATGCTGGAAGAAATTATGTGTTTGATGAAGCTCCCCTTTAATAATCCAATCCTTATCACTCGCGTTGTGAATAGGAATTATTTGACGAATTTGCTGCTTTACTGGACAATTAAATTCTAACTTTGCGTAAATATTCTTTGGTTTAACAGAAACGATAAGTTTGAAAACTCTGATGTCATTTGCTTTATCGAGATTTCTAAGTATAATATCTCCCTCATAAATTTGGCAAACTTTTGAAATGAATTTTACTTTTAAAAGTAAAATTTCTTGTTTAATTCCAGATGTGTTTAAATTATTTGCAAAACTAGTATTAAATTGGTCTCTGGATTTATCTAAAATTGAATCCTTTTGATTTGAATTTGCCACTGCATTTAAATTATTGTTGCTAGGAAGTTCCTTTACAGTATCGCCTTGAGGAGAAATAATTGGATTGACTAAGAAATATGGTTTTGTCGATTCAACACTGAAAACTAAGCGATCTCCAATATTATTTGGATTATTGTTTTTCTTATTGTTGTTGTTTACCATTTTCTTCATGTAGGTTGTGTCTAATTTAACTTGACTAAGAGCGCTTTGTAAAAATTTATTCATTGTTGAAAGCTGTAATTCAAATTCCTTTCCTTCATCAACATAGCATTCCTTTTCAAATTTGTCTAAGTATTCTGGTAGTTCTGGATATCCTTCTATTGTATATTGGAATTCTCCAATTTTTTCATTTACAAAAACTACATTACATTCATAAACATCCATATCTATAGGCAAATAGTATATAGTAACTTCTTTCGGTGTATCATTATCAAGTTTTATTGTCGGTTTGAAATCCCCATCACCATCATGTTTTTGGAAGAAAACTTTATATTGCAAATCATCTTTTTTTTCTTCTTTGATTTTGATATTTTTTGTTAAGCGATTTGGTTTTTTAGGTTGTTGCGGCTTTTTTTGTTGATATAAACGAATTTCAAAGTCTCCACGTTCTTTAAAAGGTGATTTTACTGAAAACTTTAGCTCTGCTTTTTTATATAAACTGGCTCTGACTAGTTTTGTGGGCTCAATTGATCGTCTACCCGTTACTCTCGAAACCAAGTTGTAGACTAGAGGTGCAGCTTGGAAGCTCCAGCCTTCGTTTTTATTTATAAAGTAAATTTTTGCTTCGACTTGTTGAGAAAGACGAGATTTAAAGTATATCGGATACTCCATATTTTGACCAGGTTCTAATTTGATTTCATTGAAGCTTTGAGTGTAAAAATCATTACATCCTTCAATTTTAACCACATATTCAATTCTTTTTACATTTGAAGTATTTTCGAGATAAATAGCTTTCGTAACTGTGTCACCTAAGATGCATTGGAAAGGAATTGTTTGCTTTGGGATAAAATGTTGTAAATTTTGGTATAGCATTATCAAGAATAAAATCATTTCTCTGGCGGATGGTAAAAACAAGTGCTTAGCTTTAACATGCGTGTATACACCATAATCCTTCAAACTGCTGAGTATATGATTTGGATTAAAAGTTTTAGATTCTGTATTAGATTTTTTTTTGTTTAGCTTATGTGTTTCTTCTAATTTTGGGAAATAAGCTAAGAGTAAGCTCGAAAGGAAATAAAAGTCCTTAAGATCATCAGAGAAATTATTTATTACTCTTGGAATAGAGCCATTAACAAAATCATAATTCGCTTGCAACCATCTTAAGAGATAAAGCTCAGAAACTGAATAAACATTTGAATTACCAGTTTTAATACTAACAGAAAATTTGCTTGATATTTCTTCAGGAAGATGCTTTAAACTGTTTGGGAATGTTTTTGAATTTACTCTGCTCAAATAATAAATTTTTAAAATTTGATAAATTAATAAAACCCAAGATTCCTTGTGCAAATATTGATATTGGGCTATTAATCTTTTATTTTTATCCCAATTAGGTTCTAAGATTTTTGAAGTATTTGGATCATTCATTAAATATTTTTTATAAAAAGTATAATCAAGTAAATACTCTGGAAGAACCGTATTTAAATATGCTCCTTGTTCTTGAAGATGTTTTATAAGATCGAAGAATTGCTGACGTAATTGAGAAGCTTTTTTACTCAAGTCTTCTTCAAATTTAGTTATACGACCAGGAGGATATTTACCAGTTAAATTATGTATTATTTCATATAAAAGGCTTCCGTGATCTTTAACTATATCTTCTGGGAATTTCGAGATAATAGCATTAGGATAGACAATTTTAATATATCTTTTAAGGAATTTGCAATTATTAGTCATATCTTCATTTCTGATTTTTTTATATCCAAGAGCTGAAGTTTTAGTAATTATTGTTGACATATGCGATACAGTAAAATTAACGCTTTTACGATCCTCATTTAGATCAAGATCCATATCATTTTCTTTTATTTTCCTCACATTTATTGAATCATTTTCTCTTATAATTTCAAAATTTTCAAAATTGCTTTGAAAAAATGAAAAAGTAGTAAAAATGCAATTATCAGTTGTTCCTGCAACCATAATATAAGATTCAACATTGTCTTCATCAAAGAAAATAAGCTTACAAGTGAAACTCAGCGGTTTCGGAGACTTAAAACTTAATTCCATTCTCAATTCGTTTTTCATATATCCGATTGTATGATCGTCTAAATATTTGACCTCGATTGGCAACAATCCCATTTGTGATTCAGTTTTATGAAAAATTTTTGAATTTTCATAACCATCATTTTTAATTTTAAATTTTATTGAGGATTCAATATTTAATGGGACAACTGGTAAAATTAATTCTCGTTTGTCGAAATAAAGTCTTGGCAAAGTGCCTTCACCTATTAAAGTTATTGTTTTTGTCGATTGTTTTCCACTTTCATCAACAGTAAAAAGAACGACTTTGTTTGTGTATTTTTTCTTTTGTTGAGGAGTAAAGCTAAATTTTACTGTACACAAAGTTGCATCAGTATTTTCAGATAATTCGCCTTCTTTGTCTAATACTTGGAAAACTTTTTCTTTTTCTATTTCTCGAGTATCGAACCACCATTTAACTTTACCATTGGATAAGTTAGAGATTTTATTATCTTGAGTAACATAGTTTTTATCATCTATTAATGAATTTAATTTTAATTAAATGAACAATTCTGAAACAGTAAAAATGTTATATAAATTATTTATATTTAAATTCTTAAATTAATGCTTTACTATTTAAATAGATAAAACAATTTCTTTTTATAATTTTTTCATAAATTTAATTATTATTTTAAAAATGATTTTTACTTCCATAAATAAAAGTTTTTCCGAAATCGATTACACTCTTTTGCACATTTATTACACAATCGATAATTCTAGCAGAAACTTTTCTTTGTAATCCTTTACACTCATCAACTCCTGCCAAAATAAAATTTGTCATAAAATCATAGGATTTAATTGTAGCATTATTTGGACAAAAAATGAAATCAAAATCAAGTGAGCTATTTGCTGGAATGGTTATTGTAAATTCTCTTATTTCATTTGTGCTTTCTTCTAATTCGTTTTCATCATCTTCTTCTTCCTCCAAATGATCTGAAATGTTATTTAAGTCTTCATTTTGATCCTTATCGGGTCCTTTTACTAAATGACCTTTTTCTCCTTTATATTTTGAACTCAATTCTAATTTAAAATCTCTAAGTAAAATATTATTATCAAGATTGACAATAACCTTTGCATCTAAATTTGAGTTGTTTTGGAAGCTCATAGTTTTTATTATTTGCTCATTGAATTCTACATCTCCAAAATCAAAGTTTTCTTGAGAAATAAAAACATTTGGCTGAATAATACAAGCTTTTATTTTTAATGGAAGCTTTTGTCCTCCTCTAATTAAAATATCAACTTCTTGATAGAAATTTGGATTTTCCTCTTTGCTATCAATTGTCAATTCTATTTGTCTTGTTGTTTCAAAATATCCGGTTTGTTCTTTGAAATGTAGAATTCCTGGTAATGGATTTTGCTAAATTTAATTAAAACTTAGAAAATATTTAAATATTGTAAATTTAGAAAAGCATTTAAACACTTACGATCATATATGCAATGATATTTCTACCAATGTTTTTCAATGTAAATGTAACTTTATGCCCGACACCTATATGTACAAAACCGCAATTAATAATATCACTTGTTTCTGGCATAAATCTAACATCAGACACTGGTACATTACCTATAACTCTAAAAGTCATTGGATTTCCATTTTCGATGTTAAGCTTCAATTCGTCCTCTATATCATTTTTGTTTCTAACATCAGTTGGAGTAAAAGTTATTTCCACTGGGAACTCTTTACCTGGAGGAATTATCGCTTCGAGAGGAGAAATAGAGAAAAACTTGACTCTATTTTCTTCCCATTTAATTTTTGCTGCTGAATTACCAAAATTACCTAAAACAAGCTTCTGTACTACACTCATTTCGACTTTGTCGAATTTTTCATTTTTAAAAGTAAATCTAGAAATTTGAGTCATTTGTTTTAAGGTTACTGGAGTTACATTCGCAAGAATTTTCAAAGAAAATTGTTTCTTGACATTTATTGAATATTTAAATGTGATGTTTGTAAATCGCTTTATTTCACTTGAGAAGAATATAAGATTAAATCCTTCGGTTGCTCCTGGAGCAATAACCATAGATTTTGGATAGCTAAGTTTTAAAGAATATATTAAACCTCAATTTAAATTTAAAGAGTAAATTTCAAAAATATTAAAAGAATGATTGAATTTTTCATATTATTGATATTAAAAAAAAAAATTTTATTAGGATTAATATATAATAATATATTAATACTCTTAAAAAAATTGATTTACCTTCTTTTTAATTCATTTCTATCTAAATTCAATTGTACAAATATAAAATTTCTTGAATTATTTCTAATCCAAAATGTTTTATACATCTCACTATTTTTAAATACATCGCCAAAGTCTATTTCTCGAGATTCCTTTGTTCCAACAATTATTTTTTGCAAAGCATAACCATCTAATTCCATCTCACAATCCTTTTTTTCTTTATGTGTTGTAGGGACAAGATTAGGAAGTTTTTCTGAAGGTCTCTTATTAGGATCCATAGTATCTTTTCCTGTATCATTTATTTCAAAATGACTTTCAGGTTCATATTTTCCTATAGGTTTCAAGACCCATAAATTTTCTTTGACTTCTGGAATTTGCAATCTAGGGCTATCACATCTATTATCTCTATCAACCATCAATACATCAAGTAAAGTTGGTTTGTCGGCTTCGTTTTTATTAAAATTTGAGTCAATTAAAACTCTGCTCATTGCCTTTGCTTTAGGATTGACTTTGGTTATTCTTTCATTTCTGAAATCAACAAGGTAATTGTTTGATCTTTGTTTGGCAATATCGATTTCTTCATAAGTTTTATATTTAATTTCAAAATTTTCAATTATCTCTTTATTTGATTTATTCTTTTCCATTTCTTTAATTCTATCATCATGCAATCGTTTCTTCTTCGAGTTTTCAGCTATTATCTATAGTTTTTTATAAAAAAATCATATTAAAATTTTTTTAAATTTTCATTTATCTTTCCCAATAGCAAATGCTTTAATTTTTTCTAAATAAGAATAATATTTAACATACATTTTTCTTAACAATTGTATAATCACATGCAATTTCATCAGGAACAATCGCTTCTTGAGCTTTAAAATCTTGTTCGGTTGCTTCAGGACCTCTCATTTTTTTCTGTTTAACTCCCATATCTTTACAAATTCCAATTACTCTTATAGGAATTTCATACATGTTATTAACATATCTTAAAATAAGCGCATCAGAAAAATTTCCATAGTTTTCAGGATGAAAATAAACTTTTATAGGAGGGAATTTTGAATTAGGATTAATTATGCCTTTACTCGGCTCAACAGTAAAATATGGAATTTTATTGAAAGAAAAATCAACTGGTAATTCTTCATTTTTATTAGTAAGTGTTAATGTGATAATTTTCTGTTCATGCAATTTACATTCCCAAAAATTAAGCATTGTCTTATCTAAGGTTAAATCTGGATATATTGCTTTAACTTCCATAAAAACACATATTGGGTTGCAAATTTTCTCCTCGATTTCTTTTCCATGAGTTTTATTAGCTGGATATTCTGAGAATTTTACCGCAGCAGTAGATTTAAATAACTTTGGATTATTAAGTTCCCCTTTAATTTTTAAATGATTACCGCCGTTTTTATCATAATCTTCCAAAATATGTCCTCGCCAACCTGATAATTTTTCAGGAATTTTTGTTTTGCAAATAAACTTAATTGGGATTTGCGTATAAGAAGAAATAATTCCCATTTCAGGCTCTGCTGATAAAATTCTTTGAGTCATTTCAATACCTTCTTGTTCTGGTGTATTTGCATAATTCGTCTCATCCAATGAACTCATAACCTCATCTCTATTTTTATTTGGATTGAATCTAAACAGATAATTAATATTTCTAGGACCATTGTTAACTAGAAATGCAGAGCATTCCTTTGATTGACCGAAGTATAACATACCAAAATTTATTTCTGTTGAAGGACCACCACCTTCCTCAAACACAATGGAAAGCTGTTGAAAAACTGATGTTGCAATAACTTCAATTACACCTATTTTTGAAGATTCTTCACCAATGTATTGATAAACTTCAATTTTTTCATGGAGATTGTTAGTATCATTCGGTCTTTAAAGATAATAAATATGTTATTGAATTTAGAAAAATTATTTTTAGTTAAACATAATAAAATAGAAACTTTTGAATAAAAAATTTAAAAACAAGAATATACTATCCTTTAATCACAAACTAAAAATAAGCTCAAGAAAATATTTCAAATTTTCTTTTCAAGGATATTGTTTATATAATTAAGCCAAAAAATACACTTTAAAGAAAGGGAAAAAAAAAATATAAATTAAATTATAGTGGTTACTTATATGTGATATTAACTTTCTTCCTTCTCGCATATTTATTTTCTTTAGTGTTTTTTAATAAATCAAATTTTTCATTATCTAAAGTTAATTCTGAGTTTTTATCAATTTTGAGCTCAATTTTGGTGTCTACCATACCATCATTAGCAAATTCAATTACCTCCAATTTTACAGTGTTTACCGGAACAAATCCTAAATTAATTAATGGTTCAAAATGCACCATTGGCTGGGGTTTATAGGCTTTCAAATACAAAGGAATCTTTAAATCATTTTCAGAACATATCAATATTTTATCTGAATAATCACTCAAATTTTCACATTCAAAAATGATTAAAATTTCCATAAATAATCCAGGGGCAATTTGAGAATTTTTATTCTTTCTATCATAATCCACTTTAAAAGCACTAGTTTCAGGAGGTTTTATGTTTATTCTTTTGCTATGGGAAGAAACATTATAAATTCTTACTGGGACTTCATACATTTTGTTTTTTTCGATGTCTTTAAATTTATATATTGTTTTTAAAATAGAAATTTACTTTGTAATATAACTTCAGGAGGATCGCAATAAAGAAAATTCTTCTCATCTATCAGCTGTTTTTCTTTTGGAAACTGCTTTAATATGCTTTGTTCTTTTATTTGCTCTGAATAGGCGTTTACACCTTCATTCTTTTTCTTTTTTTGAACAAACATTTTTTAAATTAATGTTTTTAAAAGTTATATAATATAAATAATAAAATTAATTGATAAAGGGGTATTATTTTTACTTATTTAGAAGAAGCTTTTTCTGTCTTAGATGTTAATTATTTGTGATGAAGTGAAAATTTTATAAATCACTATTATTTTTTATATGACTTAATCTTCTTTATTTTATTAAGATTTGTTTGTTATTATTATTTAAACTAATCATTTAATAAAGTAAACTCAGTAATTAATTATTCCAGATTTATTAATTTTATTTTTTATAAAATTTGAATAAAATTTTGTTTGGAAAAAATGACATCTTTTTCAGATGATCATTCAGAGGATGAATTAATTATTCATAATAAAGTTTCTTTATATTTCGAAAAAAGATATAAAAAAGAATAATGTCCTTTTGTATTTTCAGAAGAAAAGCAAAAATATTATCAATTGCGGGAAGATTATTATGAAACAATTTATTCTAAAGAAACTATAATGGAAGCAATGTATAAATTTGTCTATAGCTTTTTCTAAAATTAGAGTTCTTCTAGAAAAGAACGAGAAAAATAGGGTATAGAAGACGATGACAATTACATCTATGGTGAAATTGTATTTTTCATTTTTTAATTAGAGAAAAAATGTTTTCTTTTAACAGAGAAAATTTTAATTGAAATATTTAAGTTATTTAATTTTATTTTTTCATTAAAATAGCCTTTTAGGACTCTTGCCAATATTTTTGAGATTATCAGAAAATAATTTCGAGATTTTTCGATGATAAAATGAAATTTCGTCGATTTAGGCTCTGTAAGTAAAAATATAATCATTTATGTTTTCTGAAATCATTAAATAAAGGGATCTGGAAATGGTTGTAAAGCAGAAGCTTTAATTCATCATTTTAATAAATGAATTGGATATGAAATATTAGAAGAACTTCATACAATTGCTGTGATAAATAAAATAAAATATGATTCTAAATTTTCCAAATTATTAAATAATTCTGAAAAAAATTAAGTATTTGTTTCCTTATAATTTCAATAAGGCCGAAATCGTTTTTCATAAAAGAATTTTCTTGAAGAAGATTGGTATCATAATTCAAGTTTTGTTTTAACTAATTCAACATGTTTTGATTTAATAACTTGGGATTGAATAGTCTATGAAAATCAAAAATTAAAAAAGGATCTTTTTTTGTAAAATACAACCAATAGTTTACCAAAATATTTTATGAAAAATTGGGTTTCTCTGCCTCCTTTCAAAAGATTAATGTCTTTTGGGGAGTTTCTAATATCTTTATTAATATGAAGAAGATTTGACCATTCTCTGCTGTGTTGCTAAATAAAATTTTTTTAAACATTTTAAAATAAATAAATTATTATACAAATAAAGTATTTAGCATAAATATTTATTTGAGAATTCATAATTGCTTATGAAATATTATTTTAATAAATTTTTAATTTTTGTTTTTCTCAAAAAATAGATTTTAAATACTATTTGTATCAATATTAATTATGGGGATTGG